>Ga0209654_1001312_pt1 | contig 20130 bp, 15 predicted proteins | sample SaaInl1SG_22_DNA_FD_184646 | JGI IMG/M metagenome (GOLD analysis project Ga0209654, IMG submission 184646) | Marine microbial communities from expanding oxygen minimum zones in the Saanich Inlet - ESP_161SG_22_DNA (SPAdes) (version 2) | ecosystem: Environmental > Aquatic > Marine > Intertidal... | reverse complement strand
TGAAATGTCCACTTCTTCTGGCTCGTCCACTTCTGGGAAGATCAAAACACCAACCGCTGAGGTGTGAATTCTGCCTTGGGTTTCAGTAACCGGAACTCGCTGAACGCGGTGAACCCCGCCCTCGTACTTCATGTGAGCCCAGACGCCCTGTGCTGGGTCCGTAACATTAGCTTTCATTGCTACCTGAACGTCCTTGATGCCACCGAGATCGCTCTCGGTCTTATCTAGAACTTCAGTCTTCCAACCCTTGGAGGTTGCGTAGTGCAGATACATCCGAAGCAGATCCGCTGCAAACAGTGCAGACTCTGCACCACCTTCACCGGCCTTGATTTCCAGGATTGCATCGCGACCGTCATCGGGGTCCCTGGGAATGAGAAGCCTGCGAAGTTTCTCGCTGGCTTCAGCAAGTTCTTCTTCGAGGCTAGGAAGTTCAGCTGCAAAGGAATCGTCTTCTTTTGCAAGCTCCTTGGCTGCTGCCAAATCGTCGGTTAGCCCGCTGACCAGTTCGTCAGCAAGCATGATCGCACTTAGCGCGGCATAGCGACGATTGATCTTCTTGGCCAAAGCCGGGTTCTGATGAACCGCCGAGTCGCTGAGCTGCTCCTGCAAGCTCGCATGCTCAGCCCGCAGACCCGCAAGCGAATCAAGCAACTTAGTCTCCGTCAGCCTCTGAAGGAACTGGCATTGACTTCTCAAGCTTTAGCAAGAACTCAACGTTGGACGCCGTTTCCTTCAACCTGGTCAGTACCAACTCGAGAGCCTGTTGTTGCTCTAGACCTGCAAGAGCACGACGAAGCTTCCAAATAATCTTGGTCTCCTGGGGGCTCATTAGCATTTCTTCGCGCCTAGTACCAGAAGCGTTGATGTCAACAGCCGGGAAGATTCTCTTGTCAGCAAGCTGACGAGAGAGCCTAAGCTCCATGTTTCCAGTTCCCTTGAACTCTTCGAAGATAACCTCGTCCATCTTGGACCCGGTCTCAACCAATGCGGTTGCAAGGATGGTCAATGAACCACCGTGCTCAATGTTTCTTGCAGCACCGAAGAAGCGCTTTGGTGGATAAAGAGCAGATGAATCAACACCACCTGAAAGAATTCGACCTGACGCAGGGGCGCTTAGGTTGTAAGCACGGCCCAGTCGAGTGATTGAGTCGAGCAGAATAACAACATCGTGACCCATTTCAACCAGACGCTTTGCTCGCTCGATTGCTAGCTCTGCGACTGTGGTGTGGTCATCAGCTGGACGATCAAAAGTCGAAGCAATAACTTCACCGTTGACTGTGCGCTGCATGTCGGTAACTTCTTCCGGACGCTCATCTACCAAGACAACCATGAGGTGGACCTCTGGGTTGTTGACGGAAATTGCGTTGGCAATAGCCTGCAAGACCAAGGTCTTTCCAGCCTTCGGAGGAGAAACAATCAGGCCTCTCTGCCCCTTACCAATTGGGGCTACCAAGTCAATGATCCTCGTAGAGAGTTTCTTATTGTCGGTCTCAAGCCTCAACCTGGTGTCCGGGTATAGCGGTGTTAGCTTGCCAAATTCAACGCGTTCCGCAGCCTCTTCAAGAGTCTGCCCGTTTAGGGACTCAACCTTGACCAGGGCATTGAACTTCTGACGCTGATTGCTGTTCTCGCCCTCGCGTGGCTGGCGGATTGAGCCGACTACGGCGTCACCCTTGCGCATTCCATACTTCTTGACCTGCCCAAGGGATACATAAACATCGTTGGTGCCAGGAAGGTAACCGGATGTTCTCAAGAATGCATAGTTGTCTAGCACGTCCAAGATTCCAGCTACTGGAACTAGGACATCATCCTCATGAATCTCTGGCTCAGCCTCATCCTGCGGTCCACGACGCCTGTCGCCACGGTCACGGTAACGCCCACGACGGTTGCGGTTGTTGTTCCCACCGCGGCGGTCATCGTCGCGATCACGCTGGTTCTCGCGGTCACCACTTCTGGTCTCGCGATCTTCACGGCTTGGTCGTTCTGCCTTCTGGTCTGACTTCTGCTCGCCGTCACCGGATGCAGAAGTAGTCTTTTCGGACTTGGCTGGCTTGTCGGCAGCAGAATCCTTCGCGCTAGCTCCAGCGTTATCACTAGAAGCGTCTGCCGTCTTTGCGGCTGGCTTCCTGCGCGTTGGGGCCTTCTTGACTTCGGTCTTCTCTCCCGATGGAGCAGCTGAGCTCTCAGCCTTGGCTGCTTTGGCCGGTGTGCTTGATTCGGAAGTTACTTTTGGTTCTGAAGCTTCAGAGCTAGTTGCGCGCCTTGAACGACGCACTGGCTTATCTTGTTGGATTTCATCCATGTTTTTTGTTTACTCATTTCTTTGCGGCGAATTGCCGTTATTTGAAAACTTTGAAAAAGAGATACAGTGGCGGGCTTTAGTTGCCTGATCCAGACTGCACCTCAACACTAGCACCTTTAACATCAACTGCAAGCGGTAATACTCTCCAGGCTGGAAAAGCTGATTCCGTAAGAGCTATCGCAGCAACCCTCTTCACCGGGTCATCTTCCAGAACCAGCACCGACGGCCCCGCTCCAGAAACTACAGCTGGGTGACCGTCTTTGCGGAGTTTTTCAATCAAGGCAGAAGTTTCAGGCATCGCACTTGACCGATAGTTCTGGTGCAGCCGGTCTTCGGTTGCAGTCAGCATCAATTCTGGGCTCTGCGTCAAAGCGGCAACCAAAAGGGCAGACCTTGAAACATTGAAAACTGCGTCGGTGTGAGGGACTGACTCCGGCTGCAAGCTTCTGGCTAGCTTTGTCGACATTTGGTGTGGCGGAACAAGAACCAAGGGTGATACACCTCGGTGAACGGTTAGTTTTTTGTGGAATGGCTTACCTGAATCATCCACCCAAGCAACCGTCAATCCACCGAACAGCGCAGGGGCAACATTGTCAGGGTGTCCTTCAAGTTCAGTTGCAAATTCCAGCAGTTGCTGCTCAGAGATTTCAAGTTCATCTTGCAGCAGTCCAGCCGCAAGCATTACGCCGCCGGCAACTGCTGCTCCAGATGAGCCCATTCCCCTGCCGTGAGGAATATTGTTCTCGCAGGTGATTTTCAATCCCGGAACCTTTTTCCCAAGCTTTCTAAACACCAACTCGAGCGAACGATAGATCAGGTTGGTCTCATCCAGCGGGATGTCACCAGCACCTTCCCCGTTGACGACTATTTCTAGGCCTGAGGGCGTTTCAGTTGCGCTGTACTCGTCATAGAAAGACAGCGCCATCCCGAAGGTGTCAAAGCCTGGACCTAGGTTTGCAGAGGTAGCCGGAATCTTTACCTGAACGCTTTTCATTTATTTCGCTCCAGTCCCAAGGTGTCTGCAACAGAATCTGCAGTCGCCGAAACCTTCTTTGGCTTTATGGCCTTGCCGCGCTCATCCTTTAGGGCCCAGTCTGGGTCCTTCAGGCCGTGGCCGGTAACGGTGACAACAATGCTGTTTACTGCAGGCAACTTGCCCTGCTCTTTGAGCTGGAGCAAACCCGCAGCCCCTGTAGCGCTGGAGGGCTCAACAAACACTCCGCATTCTTGAGACAAGAACCGGTGCATCCACAAAATCTTTTTGTCACTGACTGCATCGAAGCCACCTTCAGTGTCGCGCTTGGCTTCCTGCGCCAAGTCCCAAGAAGCCGGGTTACCAATTCGAATCGCGGTGGCGATTGTTTCAGGCTTTGCAACCGGAGAACCTTGAATAAACGGCGCTGAACCGGCGGCTTGAATTCCATATAACTTAGGAAGTTTTTTGATTCTGCCGTCGGCTAATTCCTCGCGGTATCCGAGGTGATACGCCGAGATGTTGCCAGCGTTTCCAAGCGGCATGGCGTGAAGGTCAGGAGCTTCGCCCAAGACATCCACAACCTCAAAGGCTGCTGTTTTTTGGCCCTGCAGTCGATCTGGGTTCACTGAGTTAACGAGAAATACTGGATAGTTTTCGCTGAGCTCACGCGCAAGTCTTAGACAGTCATCGAAGTTACCGCGAACCTGAAGGATTTGAGCTTTGTGGGCGACCGCCTGGGAAAGCTTGCCCCAGGAGATCTTTCCAGCAGGAACCAGCACGACAGACTGCATGCCGGCTTTTACTGCATAGGCAGCAGCTGCAGCGGAGGTGTTTCCAGTTGAGGCAGCGATAACGGCTTTGGCCCCGTGTGCCTTGGCCTTTGAAACGGCGGTTGTCATGCCGCGATCTTTGAATGAACCGGTTGGGTTCATTCCCTCAAACTTCAGGTGGACTGAGCCAACATCCAGAAGTGTTGCCAGTGCTGGTGCCTCAATAAGCGGAGTGCCGCCTTCGCCCAGGGTGACAATAGGGTCACCCTTTTCAAAAGGAAGCCTGTCGAAATACTCGTGGATCACTCCACGCCACGGATTTGCCATTAGAGACCTTCCACTCTGATCACAGAGTTCACTAGCACCACAGAATCATTATTTCTCAACGCTTCAACAACTCGATCCAGGTCTGACTCAAGTGCCACGTGTGTCATCACCGTCAAGAGAGCTCCGGAGTCCTTTGAAGCGGAGCTCTGCTGCACTGTTTCGACGCTTACTCCGTTGTTGGAAAACACCGAGGCGATTGAAGCCAAGACTCCGGTCTCATCGGAAACCTCAAGGGTTATCTGGAATCTGGTGACAGTGTTCTTGACATCTAGAATTTCTAGATCCGCGTGGGTGCTGTCTGAGAGCCCCGGACCTCCAGCAAGGTGACGTTTAGCCGCACTCACCAAGTCGCCGAGAATTGCCGATGCAGTCTCTGGGCCTCCAGCACCAGCACCATAGAACATGAGCTGTCCGGCAGATTCTGCCTCCACGAAAACCGCGTTATAGGCTCCGTGAACTGAGGCAAGCGGGTGCTCAAGAGGAATAAGCGTCGGGTGAACTCTGATTATGAGCCCCTCCTTGTCCCCCTCCGACGCTCGCTCACAAATGGCAAGCAGTTTGACTGCGTAGCCTGCAGCCTTGGCTGTATTTATTTGCTGGGCGGTCACGGTTGTAATGCCCTCACGGTGAACGGCTTCAACCTGAACCTCGGAGTGAAAAGCCAGCGAAGCAATAATGGCGGCTTTACTCTGAGCATCAAAGCCCTCGATGTCCGCAGTTGGGTCCGCTTCCGCGTAGCCGAGTTTTGTGGCAAGTGCTAGAGCGTCAGCAAATTCAGCACCGCTAGTTTCCATGCGATCGAGAATAAAGTTTGTGGTTCCATTGACGATTCCCATGACCCGGTTGATCTTGTCCCCGGCCAGGGATTCTCTTAGCGGCCTAATAATCGGAATAGCACCCGCAACGGCTGCCTCAAAATACAACTGGGCTCCCAGCTGGTCTGCCAGCGCAAATAACTCAGTTCCGTGCGCTGCAATCAGTGCCTTATTTGCCGTCACAACATCTGCGCCAGAATTCAAGGCAAGGGTGATCCAAGTCTTTGCTGGCTCTATGCCACCAATTAGCTCGATGACAATATCGCTACTCAGAATTAGCGATTCCGCATCTTCGGTTAGTAAGTCCGCTGGAATGTCGGAATCGCGCTTTGCTTTCAGATTTCTGACCGCTACACCCGAGAGCTCTAAAGTTGCCCCAACCCGGCTAGCCAGCTCCTCTTTATTTTCAAGAAGCAGTCTTGCCACCTGTGAACCAACTGAACCGGCACCTAGAAGGCCAACTCGAATCGGTCTATACGCGCTTTGCATCTCTAAGCCTCTCCCGGCTCAAAGCCAGCATCTCTGTTGAGCAAGTCTCGCTCTGTTTCCGCCCTGATTAGCACCTTGGCTATTCCTGCCTTGACCGCAATCACTGCGGGCCTTGGTAAGAAGTTGTAATTAGAAGATAGCGAAAAGCAATACGCGCCGGTGGCTGGAACTGCCAGCAAGTCGTTAACTGCCACGTCGGATGGAAGCATTGAGTGCTTGACCACGATGTCTCCGGATTCGCAATGCTTGCCGACCACTCGACTAAGAGCGGCCTCGGCATTCGATGAGCGTGAAGCGAGGGCGGCACTGTATTCGGCTTCGTAAAGGGCAGGTCTTGCGTTGTCGCTCATTCCACCATCAACGCTGACGTACTTTCTGGCAGCCGCAGCCCCTTTGTCGGTAATCCTGACATCCTTGAGAGTCCCCACAGAATATAGAGTTACTCCCGCAGGCCCCGCTATCACCCTGCCAGGCTCAAATGCGAGCGCCGGCACGTCAATGCCCAACTGGTTACACTTTGCCTCAACGGCATTGGCGATTCTTCCAGCCAGTTCAGTCATTTCCATCGGTCGGTCGCTAGCGGTGTAGCTAATTCCAAAACCGCCACCGAGATTCAGCTCCGGAACCTCTCCGCCTTCGAGCAATTTGGCGTGGACGTCAAGCATTCTCTCCGCAGCCGCAACAAACCCATCAACGACAAAAATCTGCGAACCGATGTGTGAATGCAGACCGAGGAACTTCAGCTGCGAGTGGGACCTGATTTTTGCAACCATATCTGGCACGTCCGTCAGAGCAATTCCAAATTTTTGGTCCTCCCTGGCGGTGGCCAGGTATTCGTGAGTGTGGGCATGCACGCCGGTATTCACTCGAAGCCGAACCGGTTGGACCTTGTCCTGGGCACTGGCAATTGAGGCAATTCTTTCTATCTCAATTTCAGAGTCGATGACGATTGCTCCAACGCCAGCCGTTATAGCTCGACCAATTTCAACCAGAGACTTGTTATTACCGTGCAGGCCAATTCTTGAGCCGTCAATACCAGCAGCCAGCGCTACCGCTAGCTCTCCACCGGTGGAAACATCTATCGACAGACCGGCTTGATCCACCCAGCGAACAACTTCTGTAGTCAGCAGTGCCTTTGATGCGTAATAGGACTTAGCGGTAGTTCCAATTTTTTGGGCTGCATCTGAAAAAGCTCTGGCCGTGCCCATCAGGCGCGCTTCGAAATCCTCTTGATCTACTACATAAAGCGGTGAGCCGAACTGACGCACCAAATCGGAGGCGGCTTGACCACCAATGGAGATTTCTCCAAATTCGTTTCTCTTGGCAGTGCGGGGCCAGATCCTCGGGTCTAGCAAAGAAAGATCTTCTGGGGTTTCTAGCCATTCTGGGATGAGTGGGTTTTTCACTGCTACATCCTCTCCGGGGCAGTTACCCCAAGTAATTGAAGCCCATTTGCCAAGACCTGAGTACAGGCATCGTTCAAATAAAGCCTGGCTCTATGGACAGCTTCAACCTCGCCACCCGATAAAGGCACAACTCTGCAGCTGTCATAAAAGCGATGGTAGGTCCCCGCCAGTTCCTCTAGGTACCTGGCAACCCGGTGCGGTTCCCTGAACTCAACAGCCGTTTCTAGAACCTTTGGAAACTGTGCCAGTTGGGCAAGCAGGTTCTCTTCGCTCGGGTGAGAAAGCGTCGCTGCTTCAAAATCGACTCGTTCTACACCCTGGGCCGCTGCGTTATTTGCCACCTGCCTGGTTCTAGCGTGCGCATACTGGACATAAAACACTGGGTTGTCATTGGTTTTCTTGTTGAGCACCTCAATATCGACATCCAAGCTGGAGTTGATTGATGACCTAGTGAGCGAATACCTAGCGGCATCCACACCAACTGCATCTACAAGGTCTTCCATGGTTACAACTGTTCCAGCACGCTTGGACATCTTCACCGGGACGCCACGGCGAACCAGATTCACCAACTGACCAATCAAGATTTCCATATTCAAATTCGGCTCATCGCCAAATGCGGCACAGATTGCCAACATCCGCTGAACGTAGCCGTGGTGATCGGCACCGAGCATGTAAATGCACTGGTCAAAGCCGCGTTCTCGCTTATCCAAGTAGTAGGCAATGTCACCAGCGATGTAGGCGGTGGTTCCATCTGATTTTATGATTACCCGATCTCGGTCGTCACCAAAAGTTGTTGAACGCAGCCAGGTAGCCCCATCCTCCTCGAAGGTGTGACCCTTCGCAGTGAGCTGCGCAATGGCCTTTTCAACAGCACCTGCCTCGTAGAGGGTGTTCTCGTGGAAAAAGACATCAAAATCAACGCCAAAATCATGCAGTGACTGCCTTATTTGAGCAAACATCAGCTCCACACCAGCAGCGCGAAAGGCCTCCTGAGCCGCTGAATCATCCAGAGCCAAAATATCCTCGGCAGTTTCTGCCAAAACCTGCTGCGCAATCTCGTCGATGTATTGCCCGGAATAGCCGTCCTCAGGTGCCGGTGCCTTCCTTGCAGAAGCAAGCAATGACTTGGCAAATCTGTCTATCTGAGCACCGTGATCGTTGAAGTAATACTCTCTAGTCACCTCGGCACCGGCGAAAGAGAAGATTCTCGCGAGCGAGTCTCCAACTGCAGCCCACCTGGTGCCACCCAAGTGGATAGGCCCGGTTGGGTTAGCGGAAACAAACTCCAGATTGAGCTTTACGCCAGCCAGGTTCTGATTCGAGCCGAAGGAGCTGCCGGCATCGATAATGGTCTGGATTAGGGAAGCCGCTGCAGCCGTGGCAATTGTGATGTTTATAAAACCAGGTCCCGCTATTTCAACCTTGGTAATCGACTCGTGAGATTCAAGGCGTGCGGCAAGCAGGGCTGCGAACTCGCGCGGATTCATTTCAAATTTCTTGGCCAATTGCATCGCCACGTTGGTTGCCCAATCGCCGTGATCACGATTCTTGGGCCTTTCAACAACCACTGTTTCGGGCAAGTCTCCCTGCCCAATAGCTCCGTCTGAGATCATCTGACCAAGGGCAGCAACAATTGCACTCGACAGCTGTTCTGGGGTCATGGGATGTTCCTAATTCAGGGCAAAAAGCTTGCAATTACAGGGCGTATGGTGTGCCTAAATCATACCCCTGTTGAAATTTCCCCACTTCCAAAAAATTTCACCTGAGCCAGCCCCCTCCACCTGCAAAAAGGCACCAACTGCATAAAAGAGTTGTGCTAGTAAGCTTGAGATCACTCCTGGCCCCCATAGCTCAGGGGATAGAGCACCGCCCTCCGGAGGCGGGGGCGCAGGTTCGATTCCTGCTGGGGGCGCCCTACCTAGAGCCTAGAAATGCCGCCATCTGCTGCATTGCCATCGCCCTGTGAGAGAAACTTGACTTCACCTCGGGCTCCAACTCTGCAGCTGTAACCTCGAAGCCATCGGGCACAAACACGGGGTCGTAGCCAAAGCCACCGTCTCCGGCTGGATCCATGGCAATAACCCCCGGCCAGATGCCGGTAAATGACGTCTCGCCAGATTTCTCAACAAGTGCAATGGTGCAAACAAACGAAGCCGCTCGGTTTTCAGCTGGGATATCTTCCAGCTGTTTTAGCAAAAGGTTGCGGTTCTCAAGGTCACTTCTGCCGCCGGCCCAGATGGCTGAAAAGATGCCAGGGGCACCGCCCATGACCTCCACGCTGATTCCAGAGTCGTCGGCGAATGCAGGCTTTCCCGTGGCCTCGAATGCAGCTCTGGCCTTGATGAGAGCGTTTTCCAAGAAGCTGGTGCCGCTTTCAATCGGCTCGGGTCCGACATGAGAAAGAATCAACAAATCAGGCAGGGCCTGACCCAAGATCAGTTGAGCTTCTGAAACTTTGTGCTCATTGCCGGTTGCAAAAATCAATTCCACTAGCGAAGTTCCAGGATCTCTCCGAGGGTTGCAGTCTGCAATTTGGCAAGTTCGAGGTTTGATTCCAGCGCCAGTTCCAACAGGCTATCCAGCTCTGACTTATCAAAAGGAGCTGCCTCTGCGGTCCCCTGCACTTCAACGAATAAGCCTTTTCCTGTCATCACAACGTTCATATCGGTATCGGCTCTGACGTCTTCGACATAGGCGAGGTCCGTCATTGGTTCACCTCCAACGATTCCCACTGATACGGCTGAAACGGTATCGAGAAGTGGCTTAGCGCTCTTTGGAATATGACCATTTTGCTTTCCCCACTGAACTGCATCTGCCAGTGCCACGAATGCTCCTGTGATTGCCGCAGTTCTTGTTCCGCCGTCAGCCTGAAGGACATCGCAGTCAAGAACAATGGTGTTTTCCCCGAGTCCCTTTACGTCAATCACTGCGCGGAGAGATCGGCCAATTAGCCTTGAAATTTCATGTGTTCTGCCACCGATCTTGCCCTTGACGCTTTCGCGGTCTGATCTGGTGTGCGTCGCGCGCGGAAGCATTGAGTATTCGGCTGTTACCCAACCTTCGCCTGAACCCTTCTTAAACCTTGGCACCCCCTCGGTAAATGAGGCATTGCATAACACTCGAGTGCCGCCGAAGGAAACTAGGCACGAACCCTCTGCATGATTAGTGAAACCTCGCTCGAAGGTCACCTCTCTGAGATCTGAATTACCTCGATTGTCTTGTCTGGTCATTTGTCATTCTTTCTGTCGAGGTGTTTTACGTTTGTCACTTCTGGCCCTAAAAACCTGTGTGCCAACTTCTCGAACTGAAGCTGATCTCCAGTTGCAAAAAACTCGTAGCTTGCCTTGTTGCCCTCCGGAGCCAAGAGGTCGTGCTCAGTCAGCACTCTGAAAACATCCTTGGCTGTTTCGTCAGCCGAGGAAACAAGATTCACGCCATCGCCCATGACATAGGCGAGCGCCGCTTGCAACAGTGGATAGTGGGTGCAGCCAAGAACCAAAGTGTCTATGCCTGCCTGCTTGAGGGGTTCAAGATATTTCGCTGCAGAAGCTAAGACCTCTGGTCCAGAAGTAATACCGCGCTCCACGAGGTCTACAAAGTCTGGGCAGGCGACGCTGTGAATCTGAAAATCAACGGCTGCAGCAAAAGCATCGTCGTAGGCCTTTGAGGAAACCGTCGCGCTCGTGCCGATGACGCCGACTTTTTTGTTGTGGCTCGTGGAAACTGCTTTTCGAACAGCAGGCTGGATTACTTCAACTACCGGCACTCCCAGCCCAATGGTGTAGCGCTCTCTGGCATCTCTGAGAACCGCGGCAGAGGCTGAGTTACAGGCGATGACCAGCATCTTTACACCCGAGGCAACAAGATCATCCATCACTTCCAGTGCTAGTGACCTAACGAGAGATAGTGGCTTTGGCCCGTAGGGCGAATTCAGAGTGTCACCCACGTAGTGGATTGACTCCCCTGGCAACTGGTCGATTATTGACCTGGCAACGGTTAGCCCGCCGACTCCAGAGTCAAATACACCGATTGGTCTCGCATCCACGAAAGTTAGTCTAGGCCCGCTGCGTATTCAGGTGACCTGAATTAGTAGGCTTGAGCCGTGTCTACAGCCCTGCTAACCGATCGCTATGAACTCACCATGGTTCAGGCTGCTCTGCGCTCTGGAAAATCCGAACGCAAGACGGTCTTTGAGGTCTTCACCAGGAATTTGCCCCCGGGCAGGCGTTACGGAGTGTTTGCCGGGGCGGGCAGGTTGCTATCCGCAATCCAAGAGTTCAAATTTGAAAAGCCTGAACTCGAATTCCTTCAGGCAAACGACATCATCGATACTGAGACTGCCAGCTGGCTAGAGAACTTTAGATTTTCTGGCTCAATCCTCGGCTACCGCGAAGGAGAGCTGTTTTTCGCCAACTCCCCCGTTTTGAGAGTTGAGGCGACATTTGCCGAAGCGGTAATTCTCGAAACCCTAATTCTTTCTATCCTGAACTACGACAGCGCTGTTGCCTCGGCTGGTGCAAGAATGCGATTTGCAGCAGGCAACCGCTACCTAGCCGAAATGGGAGCCAGGCGAGCAAATGAGCACGCGGCAGTTGCTGCCGCGAGGGCAGCGTTCATAGTTGGCTTTGATGCGACCAGCAACTTAGAGGCTGGAAGAAGCTATGGCATACCCACCATGGGCACCTCAGCGCACTCTTTCACTCTTTTGCATGACACTGAAACACAAGCCTTTGAATCACAAATCGAAGTAATGGGCGTGGACACCACCTTGCTGGTCGACACCTACGACGTTGAAAAAGCAGTGCGGGAAGCCGTGCGGCTAACAGACGGCAAGATTGCCGCGGTTCGCCTGGACTCAGGTGACCTATCTGTTGCCGCCACCAGGGTTAGAGAACTATTGGACAGCCTCGGTGCTAAGGAAACCAAGATTGTGGTTACCAGCGATTTAGACGAAAACACCATCGCCGCCCTTGCAGCGGCTCCGGTTGACAGATACGGCGTTGGCACCTCTCTTGTTACCGGCTCTGGTCATCCAACGGTTGGCTTTGTTTACAAGCTCGTCTCCCACGCAGATGGTGAGAAATGGGTAGATGTTGCCAAGGAATCCAGAAATAAGACAAACCGAGGTGGTAAGAAAAATGCTGCCAGGCTCATAGTTGATGGAGTGGCAACAGCAGAATTGGTTGGGTCTCAAGCAGAGGGAAGACCCCTGCAGGTTCCGCTGATCACCAACGGACTTATCGACATCGCCGCTTCTGGTTCGGCTGGAGTCGATGCAGCGAGAAATCACCACCGAAATGCACTCAGCGAACTTCCAGCAGCAGCTTTCAGGCTGTCAGCCGGCGAGCCGGCGATTCCGACCAACTTCGTTTAGCTAGCGCTTGAGCTTCTCGTAAATTTCCTGGCAGGACGGGCAAACTGGAAACTTACCCGGGTCACGGTTTGGGATCCAAACTTTGCCGCAGAGGGCGATGACCGCATCGCCCATGACCGCTGATTCGACAATCTTGTCTTTCTTCACATAGTGCGAGTAGCGCTCGTGATCGCCCTCATCAAGCTCTTCCTGCTTGTCCTTCTCGAGAATGGTCCCTGTGTCAAGATCGCTCATGGTGATTATTTTAGGTCAGCGGCACTACCGAGGGTCACCTGGAAAACAAGTCTCTGGTTGTTTCTCAAAACGACAACCTCAACTTTTGCACCCGCAGGCTCTGCCCGCACTAGAGCAGTAAGGTCACTGGCTCCCTCAACTCTCTGACCTGCAAAGCTGATGATCACGTCCCCCTCAGTAATTCCAGCCGCACTTGCAGCACCGTCCTCAGTCACGCCCTCCACCCGAGCACCGGTAGAGAATCCTTGAGATTGCCCCTGGTTATCCCTAACTAGGGCTCCGAGCAGTCCATGAGTTGCGACACCGGTCTCGATTATTTCCGTGGCGATTCGCCCGGCCGTATTCGATGGAATAGCGAAACCAACTCCGATGCTCCCGGAGGTTCCGGAACCTGCAGTTGCAATGGCAACGTTGATTCCAATAAGTTCTCCGCTGTCATTTACCAGAGCACCGCCTGAGTTACCGGGGTTGATAGCAGCGTCTGTTTGTATTACCTGCAAAGAAATAGGATTTCCACCGTTTCCAGTCCAGAACTGGAGGCCCGCGTCTTCACTGACCTCGGAGCTTGCAACCTGAATAGTTCTATTCAAGGCGGAAATGATGCCTTGCGTCACAGTCGAGGAAAGCCCGAGAGGTGCACCGATGGCAACCACGCTCTGGCCCACGTTCAAAACTTTGGAATCTGCAAACGCAATCGGCTTCAGGCCGCTTTGATCAATCTTCAGCACCGCTAGATCGTAAACAGAATCAAATCCAATCAGTTCGGCTGGAACGACCTGGCCGTCCCAAAGCATTACGGAGACAACAGCGGTTTCTGTTTTTCCACCGAGAGTGACAACGTGTGCGTTGGTAAGGATGTAGCCGTCTTCTGTGAGAACAACACCAGAGCCGGACCCACCGCCACTAGTGGAAGAGTTAACAGACAGCGTCACGACGGACGGAGATGCAGCCGCTGCTGCACCGGTAACCCAGTTCACCGCAGTTGCGTTATTCACCACCACAGGTGCCGGCTGGCTAAGGCTGACGTAGGAAGAAGTCCAGCCACTCGAGCCGATCACCCCGCCCACAAGAGCCGCAGTCAGCACAAGAGCTGCTACCGGCAGTGGGTTGCGACGCTTTTTCTTTATCGGCTTCGCAGCCTTTGCGGGCTCCGGTGTCGGAGGGCTACTAAACGTGAACTGGTTTTCACCCGATCGATTCCACTGCGACATGATTCCCTTTCGTTGTCCTACACGATTATGTTCAACAACTCTGGGGATTGTATGAGTCCCGCCTGCAAATATTCTGCTATTCCACCAAAAGCGTTCGGCGTGGCGGTTCGATGACTTCAATCCGGAGCTTATTTGACTCTAGCGAAATAGTCGTTGCCCCGATAACCCAGTTATCACCGGTTATCTGATAGTCGACCCTGTAAGCCACTGTTGCCGAGGCAAAATACTCGCCGACCGATTCAAAACTTCTTGAAACAGCGGTTCCTGAGAGTTGATTTCCGTCAGAAAACTTCCAGGTGGCAGCACTAGCGGTAAAGCGAATCTGCGCTGGAGACCCAAAAAGCTGCCCACTGGTGATGCGATTATTCACTGCAACACCAAAAGAGCCGGCCTGAAAAATCTCTAATTCACCGCCAGGTGACCAATAGGCAAAGGGGCGATTTGCATAGGCGGTGAGAGTCTCGGCGGTTGAAATGGTCTGGACAGCGGTTTTTGGAGCTGCTGCCACCTTTGGCTCCGAAGGGGCATCCCCAATGCAAGACCTCGAACCCACCGGCACCCACGCCGAGATGATGCCGGCAGTAGGGATATCAATTGTGTTGTTCACGTAGTAGCGGCAGAGTCGCATTGGTTTGGGTTCCGGCGTGTAAACGCCACTCTTTCCAGCAGTGGAAGTTGCCTCCTGCTGTTTCTTTTCGGCGCAAATTGTGTAGCTGTCGGCAGTCGTGACATTCGGTCCGCAACTGGCAGTTGCAGCAATCAACATCGCTTCGATCAGCATGGCATCAGCTGCGTTCTTGGAATTGGGTTTCTAGTCATGCGGAGAAGGTAACTGAAATTCGCAAGTAGCCAAATTTATTTTCCACAGCCAAAGAAAAAACCCTCGAAACCTAATTCGAGGGTTTTTCCTAGTTGCGGGGGCAGGATTTGAACCTACGACCTCCGGGTTATGAGCCCGGCGAGCTACCGAACTGCTCCACCCCGCGGCGAAGTCCCAACCCTAGCAGGTTTTAGATTCTTAATCTAATGCTGCTAGGGCATCCTGAATTGCCCTTGCCAATCTTTCGTCCGCAGCACCGAATGCCTCCCAGTCACCGCTCCTTAGGGCGGCTTCCTTATCGGTTAGAGCAGCGCTGGCAGCCCTCAAAGCCTCATCCAGAGCAGCATTGCCCGAATCTGTTGCTGGCGCTTCTACTTCGGACTCTCCCTCGGTGTCAGTTTCTTCCTGGGATGGAACTCCTGAGTCGCCGCCGAATAGTGCATCGAGTGCGAGATCCAAAGTGTCCTCAAAGGCAATCTGATCTCCAAATGCCACTAGGACCTTCTGGAGCAATGGGTAGCTGGTTTCACCGGTTGACTCGATGTATACCGGCTGCACGTACAGCAATCCACCTGCCACTGGCAGAGTCAATAGGTTTCCATTCAGAACTCTTGTTGAACCCTGACGCAAGATGTTTAGCAATGAAGATACGTTGCTGTCCGCGTTGAAGTTGTTCTGGACTTGACCTGGCCCTGGAACCACTGTTTCTCGAGGGAGATTCAACAGCGTTAGCTTTCCATAGTCTTCACTCACTGTTCCAGCTTCACGACCGGCATCAGCGTTAGCGATCAGGTAACCGGTGAGCACGTTCCTGCTGCTCTCTCCAGTTGACTGTGGAATGAATGTCGAGTAAATCGAGAAGGCGCTGTCAGCGTCCCCTGGTGCCTGCATGGTCAAGTAGTAAGGAGGCTGCAGTGCTCCAAGACCCGTTCCTTCAACAGGGTCGTTTGGAGTCATCCAAGCATCCTGCTGAGAGTAGAAGGCTCCGGCCTCGGTCACGTGGTAGTTACCAAGAACTGAGCGCTGGATCTTGAACAGATCGGATGGATACCTCACGTGTGACATAAGCTCTGCCGAAATTGCGGAGCGAGGCTGCACAGTGTCCGGGTAAAGCTTCATCCAAGCCTGCAAGATTGGATCCTGGTCATCCCACTGGTAAAGATCCACTGAACCGTCATACGCGTCCACGGTTGCCTTGACAGAGTTACGGATGTAGTTCACATCGGTAGTGTCTCTGTTGAAAGTCTCGGAAGCTGTGTCCAAAATCGCAATGTTGAATGCCTCAACATTTGAATACGGGTACTGGGTTGTTGTGGTGTAGCCATCAACAATCCACTTGATTCGCCCGTCCACAACCGCTGGATAGATCTCGGAGTCCACGGTCAAATACGGAGCCACCTCTGAGATTCGCTCCGCTGGAGAGCGGTTGTAAAGGATCTGTGAGTCAGGGTTGATGGCATCCGAAAGCAGAATCTGTTCGCTCTGGAACCTCAGCGAGTAGGCAATTCGAGTGAAGAGATTGCCAACCAGCGGGCCGCCGTTTCCGTCGAAAGTCGTATAGGTCTCTCGCTCGCCATCATCACCGGCTGGGAAATCAAACTCCAGCGGATCTGACCCCTCTGGTGCTCCAACAATCGAGTAAGCAGGAGAGTTCGCACCAAAGTAAATTCTTGGCTCGAAGTCCCCCAGCTGGCCAACCGAAGGAATTCCAGATTGGAAGAACTGAGGCTTGCCATCGCTATCACGCTTATTTCCGTATGCGGCTACGAGGCCAAAACCGTGAGTGTAGACGATGGTTGAGTTATACCAAGACTGAGAATCTCCGAGTCCAGCCTGGTTCAGCTCACGAACCGCAATCACGGTGTCCTGAGTCTGGCCATCAACTTCATACCTTCCAACGTGCAGGCGGTTTGGGAAGCTGTAGTACTGGCGGTACTGCTCTAGCTGCCTGAAGGCGTCGGACACAAGTGCAGGGTCAATAATTCGAATAGAAGCCGTGGTCTTGGCGTCATTTCTAAGAGCTCCAGGCTCAGCTACAACGCTCGCGTTGTAGTCCACCACATTCACTGCGTCCAAGCCGTAGGCAAGCCTTGTCGCATCGATGTTCTTCTGCAAGAACGGACCCTCCAGGGTTCGCTCGTTGGGAACAACCTGGAAAGTCTGGACGACCCAGGGGAACAAGCCTCCTAGAACCAGAGAGCTTGCGACCATTAGAGCGGTTGCAATTATCGAGACTCGCCATCTGCCGATAATTGCAGTCACAATGAAAGCCACCGCTACGGCAGCCGAAATTAGGGCAAGAATTTGCAGACCTGGAATCACAGCATTTGCATCCGTGTAAGTCACACCGGTGAAGAGGCCGCCGTTGCTGGTAGCAGTTGCATACTGGTCAAGCCAGAGGCTCAGTCCCTGCAGCACCATGTAGACGGCAATCAGAATTGCAAGCTGAATTCTGGCTGGCTTTGAGACCTGGACCGCTCTACCGGTAAAGCGAATGCCACCGTAAATCAGGTGAACGCCAGCGTTGATCAACGCGGCAAGGAAGACTCCACCGGAGATAAATCCAACAATGAAGGCATAAAAAGGCAGCTGAAAAACAAAGAACCCGACATCCATACCGAACTGCGGATCGCTGATGCCAAAGTCGCCTCCGTTCAGCCAGAGTGCCGCAGTCTGCCACTCTCTAGCTGCGATAAGACCGCCGAAAATACCAAGTAGCGCTGGAACTCCAAGCATGATGACCTTGCGAAGGCCCTCAAGTAGCTGCTGGTAAGCCTGAAAAGGAGACTCTTCCGGCATCTTCAAATACACCGGACGTGTTCGCCAAGCAGCTGTGAGGCCGACTGCCACGAGCACCGTCATGATTGTGAACCCAATTAGAAATGCAATCACCTGACCCAGGATTTGAGTGAAGAAAACCACCTCGAAGTCAAGCTGCCTGAACCAGAGCCAGTCTGTGTAGATCCCCGCGGCACTCAGTAGCGCGAAGACGATCACAGCCAAAATTCCAAAAGCTATCGACAGCGGCGAAACTCTGCGCTGGGGTTTTGCTTGTGCTTCAGACAATATCTATCTCCTAATTAGTGCATTGCAATTCGGGCAGTTGCTGCCCCGTAGTGAACAAGTCTATTTTCTCAAGTGCTTCAGATAAGTCTCTCACTGAAACAACTGTCAAATTACTGGGAATATTGTCAATCGCCTCCGAGCAATTGTCTTCAGGGGCCAAGAACAGAGTTGCACCAGCCTCTTTGGCACCCAACATCTTCAGCGCAATGCCACCAATTGGCCCAACACTTCCATCGGAATCAATGGTTCCAGTGCCGGCTATGTGAGAACTTCCCGCAAGTGACCCGGGAGTCAGTGAATCAAGAACACCCAAACTAAACATCAGACCGCCGCTAGGTCCACCAACATCCCCCAGCTGAAGACTTATATCGAAAGGAAAGTTGTAGGTATAACCAATCATCGCGCCAATTGCCCAGGCTTCTCCAGTCTTTTCAGGAGAGATGGCAAGCTTCATCGGGGCACCTTGCCGCAGAACTTCTATTTCCAGGGCAGACCCGTTGGTGGACTGAATGATTGCCTTCAGCGAATCAAAATCAGCAACCGGTTCGCCTCCTGCGTTTATGACCAGGTCGCCTGCTATCAAGATTCCGGACGCGGGGGCGTCCTCAAGCACGGTGTTTACATAGAGCACTCTGGGAACCTCGTAACCCAGCTCTTTCAACGCAACAGCAATTGCGTCTTGCTGAGAGACCTCCATTTGAAGCGAGGACTCTGCTCGAAACTGCTCGGTGCTAAAACTGGGTGGAAAAACCTCATCGAGAGGAATGACAACCTGATTTGGGTCCGCCCAGGCCATGAAGACCTGCACCCAGCTCGGAGTGGACTCCCTGTTTCCTAAAAGGGAAACCGTAGTGACATCAAATTTGGTTTCGGATGGGTAAATCTCAACCTCAGAAGAACTAATGACCTGATCACCGTCTATCTCACCCATGACGTTGAAGACTTGGCCGGGTCTTTCGATTACAAAACCAGTTGGGATGAGAAGTAATCCGGACAGCACAATCGTCAAGACACCAAAACTGATCCAAACCGATTTACGGCTCGCTTTTTTAGTCTTTGGATCTTCAAAGAATGTCATTGCCTCAATGCTAAATACCGCGCGGACAAATTGCTCCATTGATCCTCACGCCCTAGGCGAACATACTTCCGTTGGCAGGCAATTTGCAGGGCATACTCAGCGATGCAGGGTAGCGTTTTACTCTAAAGAGGTGAGCCATGGATGACCAACCAAACCGCGAAGAACTAGAGCGACTCATCAAGAAGATGATGGAGACCGGTCAACTGGATCCTGAAGACCTCGCCAAAGTCGCTGGTTTTAGCGCAGACCCCGCAATGCTCAGCAACTTATTTGGGGAAGTTTCGAACATGACCGCCGAACCCGGTGAGCCGGTTGATTGGAAACTTGCGATAAACCAAGCCCTGACGCTGTCCAAGAAAGACCAGCAGGTTGCTTCGGCAAGCCTTGAAGCCGAAGTCGACAATGCTTTTGACATGGGACGTCTGTGGCTGAGTGAGGTTACAGAGTTTGCAAACTCTAACCCGCCCAAAAAACTCAGTCGTTCGGTCTGGGCCCAGGAGGCCATGCCGCTTTTCAGAGAACTGTCTGAACCGGTGGCCAACAGCATGGCCAGAGCCTTGAGCGATAGCTTGGGTGACACTTTACCAACGGAGTTGAGCGAAATGATGGGGCCCGCCAAAAACTTCATCGGTAATGCGGGTGCTTCAATTTTTGCGATGCAGCTCGGACAGGCAATCGGAAAACTCTCAAGCGAAGTTTTGCTTGCCGGCGAAATAGGAATCCCACTGACGGACAGGCCCGGACTAATAACCCAAAATCTTGAGGCCTACCTAAAAGACCTTGAGGTGCCAAAGAGTGAGGTCCTAATTTTCCTTGCAACCAGAGAGCTTGCGATTTCCTCGCTGTTTAGCCAGTCCGGCTGGCTGAGAGATCAGATTGTTACCCAGGTTCGTGAATTCGCTGCGGGGCTTACTGTCGACTTAAGTGGCATTGAGGACATCGTTCAGCAGATAGACCCGTCTAACCCTGGAACGATGGAACAAATCATTGAGGCAAGTGCGATGGTCTCTCCAAGAAGTCAAGAGCAGGAGCAGGCACTCGAGCGCATCGAGGTGTCACTTGCACTTATAGAGGGCTGGGCCGATGCCACAGCACTCGAAGCCACCAAAAGACTTCCAAGCATCTTGCTAGTTTTCGAACTTTATAACCGCCAACGAGCAACAAGCAGGGCTTCAGCAAAAACCTTCGAGGCACTACTCGGCTTGGAATTACGGCCAAAACTCAGACGAGAAGCAACGCTTATGTGGCAGGCGGTCTCGGCA
>Ga0209654_1001311_pt1 | contig 20150 bp, 19 predicted proteins | sample SaaInl1SG_22_DNA_FD_184646 | JGI IMG/M metagenome (GOLD analysis project Ga0209654, IMG submission 184646) | Marine microbial communities from expanding oxygen minimum zones in the Saanich Inlet - ESP_161SG_22_DNA (SPAdes) (version 2) | ecosystem: Environmental > Aquatic > Marine > Intertidal... | reverse complement strand
TTTCATACTGTGCGTGTTGCAACCCAAATTGATGTTTGCGCACCAAACCACAAGCCAATAAAAGCTCGATGGTGTTGTAAAGCGTAGCACGACTTACACGATAATTTTTGTTCTTCATCTTTATGTATAGCGATTCGATATCAAAATGCTCATCACTCAAATATATTTCTTCTAGAATAGCAAAGCGTTCGGGTGTTTTTCGATGCCCGTTGCTATCCAAAAATTGAACAAAAACATGCTTGACTATTTCAAATTCGTTTTCCATATAGATAAGACCAAATACAAAGATACGTAACCGATTTTAATCCCGTACAACTTTGTCGATTCCAGCTACTTTTTCTAGCTTATTAATGAGTACATAAAGCGTTGCAGCATGGCGCACATGGAGTTTGATGTCTCCTGTAAAGGTGCCGTTTTCAGTATCAAAATGAATTTGTTTGATGTCAACGTTATGAGCATTAGAAATTAAATTCGTGACCTCATTAACAAGTCCAAGTCGGTCTATTCCAGAAAGACGTATGATTCCTGTGAAAAATCCTTTTGATGAATCAATCCACTTGGCGTTAACTATCCTATAGCCATAGTTGGAGTGTAGGCTAATCGCATTAGGACATTCGTTTTTGTGCACTTTAATTCCATCATTAATAGATACAAAACCAAAAACCTCATCCCCTGCAATGGGGTTACAACATGGGCTTAGTATATAATCCAGTGTTTCTTCATTTTTACCAAAAACCAACATGTCATAAAAAGAGGAAATCTCACTAATATTCACGTCTTTTTGTTTTGACTTATCAGAGGGGCGACGCTTTAAGAACTGCCAAAATCGGCTGTTTTCTTCAGCAGCGAATTTTTTCAACATTTTATTATCAATCGTTCCAATACCTATGCGGTAATACAAATCCAAACTGGTTTTGAGTTTGAAATATGTTACCATTGCATTGATAATGCGGTCATTAAATTTAAATTTCATTTGCCGCAACTTTCGCCTTAAAAGCTCCTTACCCTCTTCAGCAATTTCTCGTTCTTCAGATCTTAGCGCAGCTCTTATCGCGGAACGTGCTTTTGAAGTAATCACAAAGTCAAGCCAGCTGGAATTGGGTTTGGCCGTTTCAGAAGTAATGATTTCAACTTGGTCGCCGCTAGAAAGCGGTGAATTTAAAGGAACAATTTTTCCATTTATCCGGGCTCCTCTTGTTTTTTCGCCTACCTCACTGTGAATAGAAAAAGCAAAATCAATAGGTGTAGCCCCTTTGGGAAGAGATTTTAAATCTCCTTGTGGCGTAAAAACAAAAATTTCACTGGCATAAAGATTAAGTTTAAATTCTTTGACAAAATCAACGGCATCTGTGTCTTGTGATTCTAAAACTTCCCGAAGCCTATTGAGCCAAAGTTCCATGCCTCCTTCATCTTTATTTCCGTGCTTATATTTAAAATGTGCGGCATAACCTTTTTCGGCAATTTCGTGCATGCGTTCCGATCGAATTTGAACTTCAATCCACTTGCCTTCTGGTCCAACAACAGTGATGTGCAATGCTTCGTAACCTGTAGATTTTGGTGAAGAAATCCAATCTCGAAGACGCGTGGGGTTGGGTTGATAATGATCGGTTACTATGGAATAAATTTTCCACGCCAAGAATTTTTCTTGTTTTGGAGTGGACTTATAAATGATACGAACCGCAAATCGATCAAAAACCTCATCAAATTTCTTGTTCTTAAGCTGCATTTTCTTTCGTATCGAAAATATGCTCTTAAATCTTCCTTCCGTTTTGAATCTAATGCGCTCTTTTGTCAAATGACTTTGCAATTGTTCCGTGAAGTCATTGATGTAATCTGCTTGTTCGTCTTCGCTTTCTTTTATTTTTTGTTCAATGGCAGTAAAAACATCTGGTTCTGTGTATTTAAGCGCCAAATCCTCGAGCTGTGTTTTTATGTTGTACATCCCAATTCGATGCGCCAAAGGCGCATAGATATACAGCGTTTCTGAGGCAATACGCACTTGTTTTTCTTCTGGCATGAACTCCAGCGTCATCATATTGTGCAGTCGATCCCCAATTTTAATAAGTATGACCCGAACATCATCGTTCATGGTTAACAGCATCTTTTTGAAGTTTTCTGCTTGTACTGAAACGCGTTTGTCTTTGCTTAACTTTGATATTTTAGTAAGCCCATCTACAATTTTAGCAACACTTTCACCGAACATAAGTTCAATATCCGCTAGGGTTAATGATGTGTCTTCCACCACGTCGTGTAATAGTGCTGCTGCAATAGAAGTTGCTCCTAGCCCTATTTGGTCTGCAACTATTTGTGCTACCGCAATTGGATGTAAAATATAGGGTTCGCCGCTTTTTCTTCGTTGGTCTTTATGTGCATCTACGGCTGTTTCAAATGCCAACCGTATCAGTTTTTTATCTGCTGCAGACAACGATAAATACGTATTGCGAAGTAAGTTTTTATACTCTTGCGCAATTCGTGCATTTTCGTTAATCTCTTTCGTTGTCATCTGTTAAAGGTACAAAAATTAGCAATTCCGTTGACGAATTGCTTCATAGGTCAAAATCGCAGTTGCAACGGAAACATTCAGCGAATCCACATTCCCTAGCATGGGAATTTTTACCGCTGATATTTCTTCTTTACGCCAAAACTCACTTAAGCCTTTTGCTTCGCTACCCATTACAAATGCGGTTGGATTTTTATAGTCAGCCTGTGTGTAAATAATACTTTTTTGAAGTAATGCAGCATAGGGAATCACCTTGTTTTTGATAAGAAAATCCATTGCTTCTTCATTGCTACACACAAAAATACGTGAAGAAAAAAATCCGCCAACACTTGATCGTATCACATTTGGATTGTGAATATCGGTATGCTCTTCTGTAATAATTATAGCATCTACGCTGGAGGCCTCAGCGGTTCTAAATATAGCGCCAAGATTGCCAGGTTTTTCAATGGATTCTAAAACAAGAATCAATGGGTTCTTGTTTTCTGGTTTCCAAGTTTTTAGCACATTTTTTTTTTGCTGTACAATTCCTACAACTCCTTCTGTGCTGTCCCGAACCACCATTTTTTGGTAAACATTTAACGAAACCGAGGTTACATATATGTTATTTCCAAATTGTGTAATCCAATCTGTAAATGCTGTTTGTTCAAAAATTTCAGGACACCAAAAAATATCGGAAACAGTATAATCCGACAATTGGGATAACTGTAATTCTCGCCTTCCTTCAACCACAAACTGTTTTTTTTCTGCTCGAATTTTAGCTTTTGATTGCAATAACATAAATGCTTTTATGTCAGCATTCTGCGTACTTGAAATATGTTTCATCACTATGCTATGATAATTATTTAAAATTTTAAATTTATGTAACAAATTTTAGTGCAATGCAAAAAATTGTTATACTTTTAACCGCAAATAAAAAAAAACCACATCTTGTTAACTGCAGTAATTGTCGACGATGAGGCACGCAATATCGCACTTTTCTCTTATTACTTAGAGAAGTATTGCCCAAATATTAAGCTTGTCGCAACTTTTTTAAAAAAATCCAAAGCCATAGATTACCTATTGTCTAAAAAACCTGATATTTTATTTTTAGATATTGTTCTTGATCACGGCAGTGGATTTGATATTTTAGATAAAATAGGTTGTGATGACACACAGGTTGTTATGTGTACTGCACACGATGAATTTGCCCTTCGAGCCATTCGATATAAAGTAGTTTATTATATACTGAAGCCTATCGAAATTCAAGACCTAATAGCAACAGTGGATAAAATTGATAAAAAACTAAAAAGTGCAAATGGCAAACAAGTCTTTGACGCTGAAGTACTCTCACAGTTTAACCTAGGCTCGCGAAATATTTCGCAACGTTTTGCCCTGTCAGACAGATTTTCCATTGATTTAATCTCTGTGGAAGATATCATTTGCGTAGAAACGCACAAAGGCAAGGAGAAAACGGAAGTAGTGCTTAAAAGTCATGACAAAAATGAGTTTATAATTGCAAATGTATCCATTCAGGAAGCGGAGAAAAAATTGCAGTCTACCAAAATATTTTTTCGCGTTAGCCGCAGTACTTTGGTCTGTGTCACTGCCATTAAATCTATCTTGAGAAATGTGCAATATACCATCGTGCTGTCAAACGAAAAGCGAATTTTTATTTCTAGAAAGGGATACCGAGAATTGGTTGATTTTATTGAAAAAACTTTCGAAACCAAGGTTTAGCTTTTTTTATTGGCTTGGGCTTTAGTATTTTTGTGGTATTATGGCCACAGAAATCACACTTACAGACCAATTTATCGACCTCGAACACGAACACGGCGCGCATAATTATCATCCATTGCCCGTTGTTTTGGACAAAGGCGAGGGAGTTTATTTGTGGGATGTTGAAGGAAAGAAATACTTTGATTTTTTATCTGCCTATTCTGCTGTTAACCAGGGGCATTGCCACCCTAAAATCGTACAAGCACTACAAGATCAATCGCAGCAGCTTTGTTTGACATCCCGTGCTTTTCACAATAGCGCATTTGGTCCATTTGCTGCATTTATCACGTCGTATTTTGGTTTTGATAAAGTCTTACCCATGAATTCTGGGGCAGAAGCTGTTGAAACAGCCATTAAAATAGCTCGAAAATGGGGCGTTAAGAAAAAGGGGATACCACAAGAGCAAGCCCAAATTGTAGTTTGTCATGGTAATTTTCACGGCAGAACGACAACGATTATTTCTTTTTCCGACGATCAAGTCGCCAGAAAGGATTTTGGCCCTTACACGCCTGGATTTATTTCCATACCGCACAACGACACAAAAGCACTTGAATCGGTTTTTGCAGCAAATAAAAATATTGTTGGATTTCTTGTAGAGCCTATCCAAGGAGAAGCAGGGATTTTTACTCCCGATGAAAATTATTTACGAAATGTTCAGCAACTGTGTAATGATCACGAAGTACTTTTTATTGCCGATGAAATTCAAACCGGTATTGCCAGAACAGGTTCATTGTTAGCAGTTTGCGGAAACTGTAATTGTGAGTCATCATGCTTGAGACAGCCGGATACATTTGCGGCTCCCGATATTTTGATCTTGGGTAAGGCAATTAGCGGTGGTGTTTATCCCGTTTCGGCAGTTTTAGCCAATCATGAAATTATGGATGTTATTCAGCCGGGAGAACACGGAAGTACGTTTGGTGGAAATCCCATTGCGGCTGCAGTAGCAACTGCCGCGTTGAATGTAGTCAAAGACGAAAGTCTTGCTCAAAACGCACGTAAACTCGGGCAGCTTTTTCGCAATGCCATGAATGAATATATCAAAACCAGTGATATCGTTATCCTTGTGCGTGGAAAAGGACTTTTAAACGCCATTGTCATTAACGATTCCCCAGATAGCGACACCGCATGGAATATCTGTCTGGCGCTTAAAGAAAACGGCTTACTGGCAAAGCCCACTCACGGAAATATTATCCGCTTTGCACCTCCACTAGTTATGTCTGAAGACGAACTTTTCTCTTGTGTTGATATTATCGTCAAAACATTGAGCACTTTTGAGCCAAACTAAAAGTGATGGATTTAATCTATCTAGATAACGCTGCAACAACACCTATTTTTCCAGAAGTAATGGATGCTATGCATAAGACGATGAACTTGCATTACGGCAACCCTTCATCTATTCATGCAGCGGGTCGTGCAGCAAAAGCAAAAGTTGAATCTGCAAGAAAATATATAGCAAAAATTCTGGGTGCATTACCGCAAGAAATTATTTTTACATCAGGTGGGACAGAGGGTGACAACACAGTGTTGCAATGTGCTGTGCATCACCTGGGGATTAAGCATATTATCAGTTCTCCAATAGAGCATCACGCAGTATTACATCCGTTAGAACACCTCGAGGCACAAGGTTTGATTACACTTCATATGGTAAAAATTTTACCATATGGACTACCCGATATAAAAGACTTAGAGCGGTTGCTTTTAGAAATTCCAGAACAGAAACTGGTAAGTTTGATGCATATAAATAATGAAGTTGGTTCTATTTTGGATATAGAGGCAGTAGGAAGTCTTTGTCGTAAACACAATGCCCTTTTTCACTCTGATACCGTACAGTCTATTGGGCATTTTCCACTTCGTTTGGGCGAATTACCAATTGACTTTGCGGTTGCATCGGCACATAAGTTTCATGGTCCAAAAGGTATTGGTTTTATATACGTACGCAAACAGACGGGATTGGGTGCTTTGCTTTTGGGTGGTGCTCAAGAACGCGGTATGCGCGCAGGAACAGAATCTGTTCACAATATTGTTGGAATGGAAACGGCACTGCGTTTGTCGTACGAATCAATGGAAGTAGATACTGCTAAACTGAAAAAACTCAAGACCTATTGCATGCATAAGTTCCAAGAGGTATTACCAGGAACTGTTTTTAATGGTGCATGCGCCGATATGCGCCACAGCACCCACACCATAGTAAACGCACGTTTTGCCATAGATGAGAAAAAAGCACAGCTATTGGCTTTTCATCTTGACTTGCAGGGTATTTGTTGTTCCAAGGGGAGTGCTTGCCAGTCGGGTAGTGAGGCGGGGTCACATGTGTTGCAAACTTTACTTACCCCTTTAGAGCATAAATCTCCTTCACTAAGATTTTCATTTTCAGCACACAATACAGAGGCTGAAATAGATAAGTTGGTAGATATATTGGCTGCATACGCCAATAGTTAGAATCTTGCGCTTAGCTTTATATTAAACACACGCGGAGTCATATAGTTTGGGATACCAAACTGCCGTTGGGTATATACATCTCGAACCCAAGTATTGGTGATGGCGTTTTGCACGTCGAAAACATTAATGATTTCAACACCAACTTGAATTTCATTAAAACTTTTGAAGGTGTTTTTGAAACGTTTATCATCTTTTATAACATATAAAAAACCAATATCAGCACGTTTATAATCGCGAAGTCTGTTTTGGTAATCATAGGGGTCAGCATAGCTTGGTGATCCACCTGGCAAGCCCGTATTATAGACTAAATTTAAATTCATTTTTAAAAAAGGCATTCTTGGGACATAGTCCTGAAACAACATCGCAAACTTTAAACGCTGATCTGTTGGACGCGCAATTTTACCTCTTTCATTATGGCTTTCTTGGGCTTTCAAAAGACCTAAACTTATCCAGGATTCTGTGCCAGGAACAAACTCTCCGTTGAGACGCATGTCCAGTCCATATACCCATGCTTCTGCATTATTTTCAGCTAAATATCGAATACGTACATTTTCAAGTGTATAAGGATTTACATCCCACAAATACTTATAATAAGCAGCTGCTTGAAAAACAAAAGGCCTGTTCCAAAGCGAAAATTTTCGATCATGACTTGAAACTAAATGAAAAGATTTTTGAGGCTTTACATCTGGATTGATGTTTCCATTTCGATCCCTTAACTCTCTGTAAAAAGGGGCTTGTGTGTAGCTTCCAAGCGACAAGCGTGAGACCACATTTGGGTTTTTTGTAGGTTGCAAACTCAATTGAAAACGAGGACTGAAAAAGGTACTTCCTGAGTCGCTGAAATTTGTCAATTTCCAATGGTGTAAGCGCATACCTGCAGAAAGCCATGCCACATTATTCCCTAATAAAAATCGATTGTTCCACTGTAAATATCCTGAGATTCTGTTAAGTGTGCTCTGCTGTGTTGCTCTAATATTATTAAACAATACTAGAGGTCCCTCAAAAGGCTCATAGGGTTGGTTGTTTTTTGCCATAAGGGCAGGCGGGCGAATGGAAAATCCGGCTGAATCTACCTTTTCCCATTCTACAATGCGGTCACGAATATCTTCAGATTTTACTTGAATTCCCCAGCGCATTTCGTGTTTTTTCCCTTGATGCGTTCCTGCAATATCTACTGAAGTAATTAATGCATCAAAATCGTTTCTGCCGTGGGTGTGTTGACTTCCAACCCCTTCAGCAAAAGAAATATCACCCAAGTTTTCAGATCCAATTTCGGCATTCGGTGAGCCCAATAAATACTGCGCTAAAATGTCAAAATATTCTTGTTCTTTGGTGTGATAAACGGATGTTGTAAGGGTGTATTTTGTTTTTTCATTGGGCTGGAAAGTAGTTTTTAATGCACCCAAATAGGTTTGATATACATCTTTTTCTTCGCCGCTATAATACACCAAAAGGGCTCGCGGTTCTGAAATGTTTCCAAAATTTGTTTGTCGTGTTTGTGGAGCATAATTGTAATCATTTTTAGAAATTGACCCTAAAAATTGAAATTTCCATGCTTCCTTTTTTTGAAAGGTGATAAAGGTTTGAATGTCGGCGAAAGAAGGCTGATATTGCGCATTGGTCTCTTTTTGGTTAACAAGTAGCTGGTTGTCTCTGTAACGTGCGCCGACAATCGCTGACCAATTCTCTTTTGCGGTGCTATAACTTATGCTTCCTCCAAGTAAACTGGCATCAATACTTGTTTCGGTTTGTGTTGGTGTTTTATAAGTGATATCTAAAACTGAAGATAATTTATCTCCATAACTTGCTTCAAATCCACCTGCCTTAAAAACGACTTTTTGGATAAGGTCTGGATTAAGAAAGCTCAAACCTTCTTGTTGCCCAGCCCTGATAAGTGTAGGTCGATATACTTCAATCCCATTAACGTACACCAAATTTTCATCATAATTTCCACCTCGAACAGCGTATTGTGTACTTAGCTCATTATTAGAATTCACTCCAGGAAGGCTCAATAACAAGTTTTCAACCCCAGCATTAGCACCTGTGATATTACGTATGGTTTTGGGAGAAAGAACCGTCACACCGCGAACAGTTGCTGATCGGTTTCCTTGCACCACAACTTCACCAATTTGCTCTGTTTTGGTGTTCATTACGGGATGTAGTTCGTTGAATGTATTTGGTTCCATATTAATAGATACGGATACATTTTTGTGTGAAATATGAGAGAATTTAATTTCTACTTGCTCATTTGAGGGGATAACAAGTTGATAAAATCCGTTTTCGTTTGTAGTTGTGCCCAGACCCACATTTGTGGTAATGGTTAAAAATGGGATGGGTTGTTTATTAGCGTTTGTCACAACCCCCTGAATAGTAGCATTTTGTGCAAATATCCCCATGGAATACAGCAAAAAAGTCATTACTAATATGATAGGGTATTTCATTCTTTACGATAAAACTTTGCTTCAAATGTAGTATTGTTACCTGCTTTATCCCAAACAATTAGCTTTAAATTATGTTTTACTTTTGAAAGTTTTATGGGATCCTTAAATCGAAACTTCAATTCATTCTTTTTTTGTTCGTATTCAAATAAAATCCACTTGTTGTTTAGGAATCCCTCATAATAATCAATGCCTGAACCAATATCTTTAATTGTAAATCGAATGTCTTTTTCAAGCGAAATCCATCGATTGTTTATTTTTTTCTGATCTGTTATTGAGGGCGGGACGGTGTCTTGCAGTACCGCTAAAGAACCAGTATTTTTTAGTTTTGCGGTAAAATCACCATTGCGATTTCTTTTGGTTACATATCCCCAGCGATTAGATTGTTTCAATGCAAGGTATTCCCCTTTGAGCGTATCCGTTTCTTTAAATGTTAGTTTAAAAGGTTTATTAAAATACGCATATCGATTTTCGATTTTTAAGGTATCGCTATCCATATAAATATCTAGCGGTGTAGCTTTGTTAAAGGTATTGGCATCAAAATATAATGTTGCGGCATCAAACTCAATGAGATAATCTCTTTTTGGATCGATTGACTTTCCTTTTTGAGGCGGTTTTTTTTGCACCCAAACATCCTCTTTTTTTCCAGTAATTGGAATGATTAAATGGGTCCTATTCCCTGCCACATCGCTAAGGCTTACTTTATATGTGTAATTTATGCCTTCTTCAACCTGTATCAATCCATTTTCAGAAAACTCCACAAAGCTTACAGGATCAGTAAATGGATTAAAAAGACGCATGACTTTCTTTTTGGCATCCACATAATGTTCGTAATCTAATAGTTTGTGCATTTGAGCGGTGTCGTCAAATGATAGGGTGTCAAATCGAGCTAAAAAACGGGGATTACCGTCTAGTCTTGCTGAAATTTCAAAAGTTCCATTTTTGTTTTGTGATCCATTCTGACGATCAAATTGATCAAGGCCAAAACCTATTTTTCCGATTGCAACAACAGGCTCAGCCATATAAAGGCTGTCGTTTTTTTTGGTTAAATTAAGTTGTATTTTTTCTTTTGATTGATTTACAATACCCTCAATCGGGTATGCAAAAACCTGCTTGATGATTGGTTTTCTTGTGTCTGGCGCATCAACCCCTTTAAGCAGTGGGTTAAATGGAATTTGATTGGCACTGCTACGCAATTCAAAGTGCAAATGAGGTCCAAACGAAGAGCCGGTATTTCCAGAATAACCAATAACCTCTCCCTTTTTTACTTTTATGTCTGTAGGTTCAAGATAAAAATGGATGGTATAACTTTTCTTGGCATATTGTTTTTTTCGGACGAATGGAACAATCTTGTCGCTGTAACGTTGTAGATGTGCATAAACGCTGGTGGTACCATTTGGATGATTGATATATAGTGCTTTTCCGTATCCGCCTTGTTGAATTTTTATTCTAGACACGTAACCGTCTGCAACAGCCCTTAAAGGCAGCCCCTCTTTACTTTGGGTTCGAATATCTACTCCAGCATGAAAATGAGTGCCTCGGAGTTCTGCAAAAGTTCCAGATAATTGGATGGGAATATCGACTGGAGGTTGGTAATATTGTGCTGCTAGATGTTGATAAAAGAAGAGGATTAGTAGTAAGATTATTCGGTTCATAAAACAAAAATACACGATTCGTGCACAAACCTTGTACTTTAATACTTGTAAAAACGTCTTAGCTTAGGTACATTTGAGTTGAATAAACTTTGTATGGAAAATTCCACCCTGCAGCATTTACAACAGTTAGAAGATCAATTACATGCATTGGTGAATAGCTTGCGTACGCTTGAACAGAAAAACCAAGAGCTTGAAGAAGCGCTTATAGACATAAAAAGTAAGTTGGAAAAGAAACAGGAAACATCGCGAAACTGGCAGGAAAAATACGAAGCGCTTAAATCTGCACAAGGAATAAATACGGGCGATACAGCATCAAAAAAACGTGCTCTTCATCATATTGACGCCTTGATAAACGAAGTAGATGCCTGTATTGCACAACTAGAAATTGAAGACTAATGCAAAAAATTAAATTATCAATAGGCGATAGGGTATATCCGTTGAGCGTTCCTGAGGGTGAGGAGGCTATTTTGCGTGAAGCGGCAAAAAGTATAAATGCCATGATGGAGCATTTTGAAAAAAATTACGCAGTTAAAGACAAGCAAGATGTGTTGGCAATGTGTGCTTTGCAAATTGCCGTACAGGCAAGTAAAGACAAGGACTCAACAGCAAATAATCAGGTTAAAATTCAGAAAAAAGTACTATCTTTAAAAAAGTATTTAGAGGCACAAATGCCTTTATAATGCCCTACCTACATCAGGTACATTTTTTGATAAACTCAACGCTAATATAATTCGAAGAGGTGAGTTTTGGGTGCTAAAGCAAGCCGCCTGTGCGGATCCTTGAACACTCAGGTAGCCTCAAACCTGTTTTTTTTTCGAGTTTATGCAAAACTTACTTGGTGTAGGTTTTTTAATAATTGGCAGGAAGCTTATTTTTCTCAAACAGCTTGTGAATCCATAAAATCACCACACCGAAAGCTACTGCAGAAATAATAAGTACTACGTTTTGCAAGCCCGTTACACTAAACGATAATTTTACTAAAATGGTGGAAATCACAAATCCTGAATTTCGAATTACCTTATTGAATCTGTCTGTATGAGCAAAGGAAAATAACACAAGCAATACATCTACCAAAATAAGGACAGTGAAGAAATCGTCGAAGAAAACAGCATTAATATCCAAGCCTTTTGTTAGACCAGATTGTAACTCTGTTACATGAATTGCCCAATCAAATATATTAAAGAGGGCGATCACGATAAATGCAGGAACCAATAATACCGCAAGTGCCTTTTTGAATCTTACAAACCGAATTAACTCTGGTCTGGTTTCGGTGAGTTTCATTAATTTACGCACACGAAATTTGTTCATTTTATAAAACAAATGAATAAGTAAAAACAGGATAATAGTAGCAATAATATCATAGATAAATTGAAGATTTTCAGCACTTTCAAACCAATTCCCTTCTAATGAAATATTCGATAAGTCTTTGTACAATCGTCTGATAACAATAAGCATGATAATTTCATATTGTTTCCCTATATAAATGGTCATAGACTTTGGTAAATAGTAAATCAACAAATACACTTCGTAGATAAGAATAAACGAAAACGGCGTGTAAATTGCTGAAATGGGGTTGGTGAATAAATCACCCGTAATAGTAGTGCTTAAAAGGTTTAAATCGTTTAGCGCAATGATTGCCAAATGAAGAACAAAACTGACAATGGCAATATTAATGATAATTCGTTCGCTTCGCTTTTTGGTCTTTTCGTCCAAAAGCTTGGCATATAGCAGCTCAAACATGTAGTTAAAATTTTCTTCAAGATAAAGATTTTATTAAAAATCACTTTATTTAGTTGTCTGTGTGTCCTTAGAACATATTACTTTTGTTTAAAAATGTGTTGTGAATTCTTTTGAAAAAATAAAATCGAATATTGAAGCGCTTGGCTTTACAGTCATTACTTACGATTTTGACCGTCCTTGGGGTGGTTTTTTGGTTATCGATGAGGATCAGGCACAAGATTTTGCCAATCACTTTTTTTCTGGATTAGATGTAGATGCTCTTCGTATTGGCGGAAAATTAAGTCCAAAAATTTTGATTGTTGCTCCCCAGGTACGTTTGTCTTGGCAGTATCATCACCGCCGTGCTGAAATTTGGCGTGTATATAAAGGAACAGCTGGAATTATTCGGTCTGCAACAGACGAGCAAGGAGAAGTTGAAGTTCTCAATGAAGGGGATCAAGTCCGTTTGCAACAAGGCGAACGACACCGTTTGGTGGGCTTGCAAAACCAAGCGCTTATCGCTGAAATTTGGCAACACACGGACGCCAATCATCCTTCGGATGAAGACGACATTGTTCGCGTTTCTGATGATTTTGGAAGGTAATGCGGTTTACCAAATCCTTTACGTCACTACAACTTATTCAGCATAAACTTGCTGGACTTTCTCATACTGAATTGCATCATGAACAACAGGGGAAATGGAGTGTTTTACAGCACCTATATCATTGTTGGATGGTAGAACGTGGTGTGTTGGCATACATTAAACTTAAAACTCAGAACCCATCTGCTTTAGTTCGTGTTTCTGCTGTAACCCGGTTGAAATTTGCTTTCTTTTTTATAACACTACGGATTGGGGTTTTAAAAATCAAAGCACCTGATGTGGTGCAACAATTTTCTCTTGAAATGAGCATCGTAGATTTAATGTCTAAATGGGAAAAAACACGCAGTCAAGCGGATGCGTTTTTTATAGATTTTCCTGAGCATGATGCTAAAAAGGGAATTTTTAAGCATGTATTTATTGGGAGAATTAATAAGAAGTTGACACAACAATTTATACGTTTGCACCTGCGCCATCATTTGCGCTTATGCCGTTTATAAACCGATTAGATAACCTACGGAAAACGAAATAAACCCAGTGTTTTCTAGGTTTTCTTCACTCGGTAACGGATTGGGTGATGAAAACGTATAATCAATTTCTATATCCCAATTTCCAAAGTCAAATTCAACCGGTATGCTTAGCTCAGTATTGAGTAGTTGAAAATAATCGTTGTCTATGACTTCTATTCGATACGGTCTATATCGCACAAATTCTTGCCTATCGGTCTGGCTTCCCCAAAATAAACCCAATCGTGGCTGTATAGAAATATCTAGTGTTTTGGTATCCAATACATCTATTGAAACATAGGTGTTATTAGAAAGAAAAGATGAACTAGCACCACCAAACAAATAGCCTGCCGTGAACGAATTTCTAAACCATTTTTTGCGAAAGCTCAATCCTGCGGAGATACGATGGTTGTTTAAGTCAGCTACGTCTTGGGTGTAAGAGGAGTATGAATATACTCCGGTTGCCAAAAGTGTTTTTTTGGTGTTGATGTAGTTGGAATACCCACCGCTTATTGTAACAAAATCCCAGTTTGGGCTTACGTCACTGTAATATCCAGAACTAAGATTTGCAAAGAAATTATTTCCATCAATGTAGCTGATACTTGGAAAAGCACTATACTGTTTTATACCAAAGTCGCGCCCAGAAAAAAGGGTTTTGTTGTTGTAAAGAACCGTGATATATAAGTAATCTTGCTTTTTAAGGTCATCGAACAAATCTAAAAGGTCAAGGCTGTCCGTAACGAAAAGATCGTCTAAAATAGCATCAGCTTCGGTTGGTTCAATTTCTTGAGCCCTAACCAAAGCTGCAATGCAAATAAAAAGTAGTGTTATTTTACGCATTTGTTAAATGTAAATAAAAAAGGGGCAAAGCCCCCTTTTATTTATCCATTTTTCTTTTTGCGTTCTTTCCAGTTTTGCTTACGCTCATTAAACTGTTCCTTTTTTTCTTTCATGTTTCTTACGCGGTTTTTCATTCGTTTACGGCGTTGCTTTAAGGCTTGCTTCTGCTCGTCTGTTATGGTTGCACGAAACTGATCCTTAAGGGCTTTGATTTCACTTCTATTGGTGGCTAGTAAGTCTTTTTGCGCATCAGTGAACGTAGCTCTTAGTGCTTCTTGACGCTCTTTTCTGTTAAGGTCTTTGTTTTCTAAAATAGCGCGCTGCTCATCGGAAAGGCTTGCCTTAAATTCTTCACGGTTTTCTTTTACCGCTTCTTTTTGTGTTTTAAGCATTTCCAATTGCTCAGGGGTGTATATTTTTTGCTTTCCTTTTGGTGCTTTGTCTTGTGATAAGGCAACTTGCCCAATTAAGACAGCAATAATTAGTGAGGTGATTTTGATGATTTTCATATGTTGTTTTTTGTATTTGTTGTTTAGACCTAATTATTTATAAATAGTTTTATTTAGACATCATTTAAGACAAAATTTTCATCAAACCACTGGTCAAAATCTTCTTCAGGAATTTCTAATGATTCAATGGTTAGTTGTTCAAACGACTCGTCTTGTGTGCTGTAAGAGTTTATTGAAAATATACCAACGGCTAATACTGCAGTAGCAGCAATGGCAAGTATATTTTTTTTCCAACTAGATTCAGCAGACTTTAACTCTTTTGTTGGATGTTCCAAAAAATCGAGCATTTCTTTTTTTGAATGCTCAAGATAGCCTTCGGGTATTTGATACCCCATTTGCTTGTGATGTGAATGTTCCTTTTTCATACGGTTTCCATTACGTGTATCGTTACTTTTTCTTTAGCAGCATAAAATGCTGTTTTTATTGAGTTGGTGTTCCATGAGGTAATTTTGGCAATTTCCTCAAAGGTAAGCTCGTCAAAATATTTCATTTGAAAAACACGTTGTTGTTTTTCAGAGAGTTTAGATAAGGATTCATGCAGCGCATGGCTTACAGCGTCCAAATCAAAATACGGATCGGCAGTTAGGTGCGCAAAATAATCGGTTGATCCATCATTGCTATTGCCGTAACCTAGCTTTTGGTTTTGCCCTACCAACCGGATAGACTCGTTATACGCAATTCGGTAGCACCAAGTTTTGACGCTGCTTTTAAATTTAAAATTAGCCAATCCCTTAAAAATCCGCACATAGGTGTTTTGAAGCGCGTCGTTGGCAGCATCGTGATGCTTTACCAATTTTCGAATATGCCAATACAACATCTCGTGATAGGCATTTGAAATAGCGGTAACTGCCAGTTCTAACTGCTTGTTTTTGATGTGTTGTATAATATGCTCTTCGGTTTCCAAACGGAATTTTTATCTTTAGACCCATGTAAGGTAAAAAAGTTTGGATGGTTTTTTTTTTATTTTTAAATTAATTTAATTTAGCATTTATTTAAATTTTAACATTGATTCACGATCGTATTAAATTTATTGCAGACAAGGAAGGGCTATCGATTTCAAAACTCGAACGCGAATTAGGCGTTGGTGCAAACTCCCTATCTACTACGCTCAGAAGGCGCGCCTCGGTGTCTCATACGGTAATTCAATCCATAGCGTTGAAATTTCCCAAATACTCCATCGCTTGGTTGGTATTAGGCATGGATGAATCGCCTAAGGAAAAAGCTTTTAATCAGATATTAAAAGAGCTAGAGGGTTTTAAAAAGAATTAAATTCTCTTTACCTATATACATTTTTGCTAAATAAATGTTTTAAAGTACCATATTTTGATGATTTTAAATAAAATTTTGTATTTTATTAAAAATCACAAACAAAAGCTTATGAAATAAGATTTATTCAAAAAAAAAATTAATAATCGTTTTGACAAAAAAATTCTAGCTAATAAAAAATCCTTGAAAATAAATCAAGACGTGTGTATGTCTATTATCATATCCTACTTACAGATTTTTGATACATTTCACCATATGAACGAGGTGATTAATGTCGCCAATAAAGAAAAGGTTGATATTTGGTCTTTAGAAGAATATTATAATCCTATAGAAACGCTTTTTTTATTGTGTAAAATCAAAGATGAAAACCACAAGGACATACTCTTTAATGTATTTTTCACCAAGGCGTCACAAAGATTAGGGGATAAAGATTTTGAAGGAAGAGCAGAAGAAATTCTTACCCAAATGAAAATACACTCTGTGGCTTATCATCAACTCAAGCCATTGCCTAATAGAGAGGGCGTTTTCGAACACAAAAACGGAGACACCAAACAACTCATTTTAGATTTGGATTTAAAAACGTTTCGCAGTGATTACTCCTCTGGCGTTAAACGCTTTCGCTTTTTTATCAAAGGGAGTTGCCAATTCTGCCATAGGGAAATGGTAAATGATTTCTTTGGTCTCATCTACACTGAAGTGACCTACATTATTTTTCCAACCTTTGTCTGTTGCTATATCGTAGGACATTGTGTTGGTCACCTCTCCAGTATCTAAATTGATAACACTTAGCGCATTAGAATTTCTTTTGATGTGATCTGTAATTTTAAATAATTTATTTCCAATAATAGGTAGATGCCAGGAATCGAGAATTGAGTTTGTAGAAATATTTGTGCTGTATTCCATGTCGCCATTTAAATTGATTTTCACAAAAGACAAATCTTCATTAAAATTAGATCCAGATAAAATGATGGCATCATCACTTTCAATAATTTCGTGAATATAATTTAATGAAACATTTGCCTTCCTGACATCAAAAAACGCTGTTTTCTTTCCTGTTGCTTGATCTAATTTATACAATTTGTTAGAGGCTGAGGTTGTTACATAATAAGCGCCTTTATTGTTGTCTAAAAACAAGACATGATCTTTTGCCAACACAGTGTCGTTAATTTCCTTACCTGTTTTGTAATCAATAACATAGGCTTGGTTGTTTTCAACAATCATTAATCCAGCCTCTAAGGTTTCTAAATAATTAATTCGGTCTCCTGTTTTTATATTTTTCTCGAAAACATATTGTTTGGTTGTAGGATCAACAATATTGAGTAGCGCCAAAAACTTTGTAGTAAATGCCCTGCCTCTTCTTGAGGGGATAATACCATTAGTAGATTGTACTCCACTATCAGCAACAATGACGACACCTTTTGGTGAATTAAACACAAATGCTACTTTTTCGCCAAACCTTCTAAGGCTATTGTCATTTACTAGTTTCTCTCCATTTGGAGCGTAAATCTGAATGTATCCTTTTTTGAGCGTTCTAGAGGGGCCAATAAATACACCTCCGAGATTTTCAACGGGAACAAGATTAGCAATGGTGTTAAGTATTTCTTTTTGCCACAATAGATTTCCCGTTTTTAAATCTATGGCATGCAAGATGTTTTTTTTAGAACTTACTCCTTTAAAAGTGGAACAGTAAAGAATGGTTTTATCCGTTTCGTTTTCAGTCGAGTAGGTGTATTTATTAATAAACTTTTTTGTTCTGAACCTCCAGTTTTCATTGCCTGTAATTAAATCGTAACTTATAAATTCCTTAAAATGTTGGACAATATAAGCACCGTTTATATAATACCCGTTGTAAGGATTATTTTCATCTTTTGCCGGGAAAACGCTTCTGATATTAGAACTATCATTCATCAATTGATAGAGTGCTAAATCTTTTTTGTTCGTATTGGTTTCCATGTCAACCTCCTTTTGCCAAGCTATTTCAAACGTAGAAAATGGTACAAAAAATTGTCTTTTTTCATTATTTATTGATCCAGTAGCAAGGATGCCTTCTGGGAAAACTTTTGAATGTTGTATGGACGAGATTCCTTTCGAAACAGGATTAAATAAAACGGAGCCGTCTTTAGGATCCACGATAAGTAGGTGTCCAAAGCGGATGTAGTCTTTATGTCCTAATTTTTCAACTTCAACCATTGGCTTGTTTCTGTAAGACATAGCCATCAATTCAAATGGGTTCTTAATTTCCCAAGCTATTTTGCCTGTAAGATTATGAATAGCCGTTATATCAGGGAAAATACGCTCCCTGTTTACAACCTTATCTCCGTTGGATTCTCCATGGATTACGACAAGGTTTTCAGAAGTTATCTTATGATCGAAAATTCTACTTCCCATTTCAATCTCCCAATCGATAGGTTGTGAAAATGAATAACTTAAGATTAGTGAAAAAAGTACAGTGAAAATAGTAGGTGTTCTCATGGTAGTTACATTTAATAAGATTTGGGTTTACTTATATCAAACATAACAAAAAAAAACATATCAGCCTTATTTCAAAAAATTCCGTCATAACAAGAATCAAAAAAACCCTTCATTCACGATTGATATTCGTGAAGAAGGGTTGATGTAGCGAGAGGGAGACTTGAACTCCCGACCTCCGGGTTATGAATCCGACGCTCTAACCGGCTGAGCTACCTCGCCAAAGCGGCGCAAATATAACAATTTGTTTTTCCTTTTTATTGCTGTTTTTCTGCCTTTTCTTTTAAAGGTCGTTTTTAATCTATATATTGGACTTTTTATTTTATATGTCAAAAACAAAAATAGAGCTTGAATTTGTTATTCAAGCATCGCCTCAGCTACTGTACCAATACATGCACACCCCTTCTGGACTTTCAGAATGGTTTGCCGACAATGTGAATGCTCGCACAGAAAAATATTCCTTCTTTTGGGATGACTCAGAAGAAGAAGCACTTTTATTAAGAAAAAAAGCAAACGAATTTGTCCGCTTTCGTTGGCTTAATGGAGATGATGATCAAGACGACTGTTACTTTGAAATGCGCATTGTTGTTGATGAGATTACCAAAGATGTTTCCGTTGTGGTAACCGACTTTGCTGACGAAGACGAAGTGGATGAGACCAAAATGCTTTGGGAAAGTCAGATTGGAGATTTAAAGCAAGTTTTAGGCTCGGCATAGGCATATGATAAACCTTAACGGCGCACTGCAGTCTGCAACTTCGCCACTTTTCTCAGTTCATAATCGTGGTTTTTTATACGGGGACGCTGTTTTTGAAACCCTTCGGCACAGTCAAAACCACATCCATTTCTGGGAAGACCATTATTTTAGACTTATGGCTGCCATGCGAGTATTTCGCATGCCTATTCCCATGCGCTTTACTCCCGAATTTCTCGAACAAGAATGTTTACGTGTAATAGAGGCGCAAAGCATCACATCGCCTTCATGGCGCATCCGATTGTCTGTTTTTAGAAATGATGGCGGCGTGTATTTGCCTGCATCACGTGATGTGAGTTATGTCATAGAAGCCAAGCCTATTGAAGAAGAAAAATACGCATCAAAACAAAGTTACAATGTTGAGTTATTCAAAGATTATTACGTGCAAAAAAGCATGTTGTCAAATCTAAAATCAAATAATAAAGCCCTCCAGGTTATTGGTAGTATATTTATGCAAGAACAGGGTTTTGATAACGGTATTTTAGTTAATGATGATAAGGAAATTGTCGAATTTCTAAATGGAAATCTTTTTGTTGTTGATGGAGGTATGCTTCGCACACCGCCTTTGACTGCCGGATGCTTGGATGGTGTCATGCGAAAGCAAATTATACGATTGGCCAAAAAGGAAAATATCTCTTGTGTTGAAGAAAAAATATCTCCTTTTGACTTACAACAAGTTCAAGAGGTTTTTATGACCAATGCTA
>Ga0209654_1001310_pt1 | contig 20161 bp, 18 predicted proteins | sample SaaInl1SG_22_DNA_FD_184646 | JGI IMG/M metagenome (GOLD analysis project Ga0209654, IMG submission 184646) | Marine microbial communities from expanding oxygen minimum zones in the Saanich Inlet - ESP_161SG_22_DNA (SPAdes) (version 2) | ecosystem: Environmental > Aquatic > Marine > Intertidal... | reverse complement strand
GACCTCAAGTGGTCAAAGTTCTGACTTTCTGAAAGAGTTAAAAGAACTAATATTATTCTAAAAGGTATCTTTTTAAAAAAGTGATTTAAATACTAAATAGTTTGAAATAAAAAAGGAGAATTGAAAAAAAACCAATCCTCCTTTTTGTGACTTCGCATGGTCAGAGTTCAAACTTTTTAGAGGATTTGAAGAAACTGATTTAATAACGTTACGACTAAACTGCGCTTTAATACAGTTTAGATATTATTACCAATTGACCTTCTTTAATTTCTACCTTCCTGAAGTGCTTTAATCATACTTTTTTCGGGTTCTAAAATACTCCTTGCTTATATGCGAAGTGTCCATAACCTAGTTTATCCGATCTGAAATTAACCTTTACACCTAAATTACAATCATTCTGTTTTTTAATTATTCGTTTCAATTCGCTTTTTGATATATAATATAACAACTGGTTCTGTCGCATTAAACTAAAACCTCATGATTTTTGTCGTTTTTGATAAAAATTGAAAAAACTGTATTTCTGTTTAATAGCAATTTAACTTTTTGAAGGAAGTCCAATTCTATTGAAAAACGTTTGAAAAATAATTAATGCGACAGAACCAGCAATTTTGACAGTGAACAAAAAAAGTTTAAGCACAAAGAAAATAAAGATTCGAAAGGTCAAGTACTTGAATAATATCATAGAACAAGACCACCGGAAAATAAAAAGGCGAATAAGAATAATGACAGGATTCAAAGAGTTTGAATCAGCACAGCCAACCCTCTCAGGAATAGAAGTAGTCAGCATAATTAAAAAGGATCAAATCATTAATCCTTGTTCTACTTCGTTTAAAACATTCTGTTCGTTAGTTGCTTAACAATGTATTAAAAATTAAATTTATTTTCTTTAATGAAGTTAACGCGACAGAACCAAGATAAAAACCTTGCAATTTCAGTTTTTGGCAAAAATAAGTTGGAGTAAGTGATAATTTACCATATTTTTGTTTAATATTTTATTTAAAACATTAAACAAAATGAAGAATTTACTTGCGTTCATTGTATGCTACTTGATCTCTCAATCGTTAGTTCAAGCACAATCTACATCTTGGTTTTTTGGTCAGCAGGGGTATCTAGACTTTTCTTCAGGAACAGGGTTGGCGCTTGCGAGTCCTTCACCAATACCCACTTCTTTAGGATGCACAGTGCAAGCAGATGCTAACGGACAAGTGCTATTTTATTCTAACGGGGAAACAGTATATAATGCTAATAATGCGGTTATGCTCAACGGAACAGGTTTGATAGGTGTTCAATTTGGCATTTGGCACATTCAAGAAACGATTGCAATTCCAGATCCAGGAAATCCTAATGAGTATTACATTTTCAATAATGCAGGAAACAATCAAGATCTTACTTATTCGAAGGTTGATATGACCTTGGATGGAGGATTAGGTGGTGTAACTTTAAAGAACATTGTGTTGCAAGCAAGTTGTATCAAACAAATGACAGCGATACGTCATGCTAATTGTATCGATTATTGGTTAATGACACATGAAGCAGGTTCTTCGAATTACCTCGCTTTTCAAATAACGGCAGCTGGAATTCAGCCTCCAGTAATCACGTCAATTGGTATTCCAACCATTGTGAGTGGTAGTTCAATGGGATCTATGAAATTCTCGCCAGATGGGTCTAAACTGATCTCAATCAGAGAGAATTATGGCAACACTTCAAATACTCAGAAAAACAGATTTGATTTCTTGGATTTCGATAATTCGACAGGTGTGCTTTCAAATGTACAAAGCTCGCCAGTAGGATTGTTTCCTCCAACGGCAGGTAGCGACTATTTCATAGGTCTGGAGTTTTCATCAAATGGACAGATGTTTTATATTAGTCAGAGAGGTGAAACAAGTGGAGGGATTCCAAGGATTTGGCAATTTAATGCAACAATTCCCTCTCCATGGACAAGTGCTCAACTCATTAGCAATTACTCAGCATTTTCAAATGTTGTCGGAAGACCATTTGCACTGCAGTTAGGTTTAGACGGGAAAATTTACATTTCCGAAGTGGGAACGGTATTTCTTGGTGTAATCAATAATCCTAATCAAATAGGGCTTGCATGTGGTTTTCAAACAGCAGCAATTAACTTACAAGGTGGAATTGCAAGTGTCGGGCTTCCAAATCTGGTACAAAGCGATTTATTCGCCAATTTCGTTGATTTCGCATCAGTTGGAAATTGCGCTTCTAATCCGGTAGACTTTAATTATCTGGGTTCGAACACGGTTGATTCTGTTTTTTGGGATTTTGGAGATGGTACTAACGCTACAATTCTATCACCGAGTACCTTTTCGACCACTCACAGCTACTCAAATCCAGGAGTGTATAACGTAACCTTAATTGGATGGAAGAATTGCGTGTCAGATACATCAGAATTGAATGTAATCATTGATGAATTACCACTTCTTCCGTTAAGTGACTCATTGCTTTGTCAGGGAGATAGTATCGTATATGACTTGTCTGGAAATCAAGGAGTTTCTTTCCTTTGGTCTGATGGTTCAACGGATTCCATTTATGTGGTTCACGCGACTGGGAATTACGAAGTAACAGCCACTACGTTAAACGGATGCGTTATTACTGATTCAGCACAGATTACATTTCAGCTTGCTCCTAATACTACTATAACGCTTTTTGATGATACCTTATGCCTCAATCAACCGAGTGTAAACCTTGTTGGAAGTCCTTTGGGAGGTGTTTGGGCGGGAACAGGTGTAGATCCGAATGGTGTATTTAATCCATCCATAGCCTCTGGAACTTTTCAAATCGTCTACACAGCATTGGATCTTTGTGCTGATCCAGCATCAGATTCTGTGAGTATTACCGTTCTGGAAGCTCCAGAGGTTTCCTTTAGTGCTGATAACTTGGAAGGTTGTGCACCTTTAGTAGTCAATTTCGTAAATGATAATTTCGTTGCTGGGCAAACTGCGTTTTGGAATTTTGGTGACGGTCAAACGGGTACCTTTAATCAACAAGGAACGCATACGTACTTAACTTCAGGTAATTTCGACGTAAGTCTTACCATTACCGATCAAGCTGGTTGTTCTGCTACGAGTACTGCCAATAATTTCATTAACGTGTATCCTGACCCGATAGCTAGGTTTGAATATAGCGTGGAACTCACTGACTCAGGTAGTTTTGTGATTTTTACGGATCTTTCTGTTAATGTAAACAGTTGGAATTGGACATTTGACAATGAGACGAATAACTCGACTCAGAATCCAACCAATTTTTATACGAACGGAGGGCAGTTTGTCGTTCAGCTCGAAGTCGTTTCACCGGATGGTTGTACTTCGCAAACCCAACGATCAATCAATATTATAGAACCTTTTTCTTTGTATATTCCAAATGCCTTTACGCCTGATGGTGACGAGAGAAATAACACGTTTTTTCCAGTGATCGAAGGAAACAACTTTGGAAGTTTTGAGTTCAGTATTTATAATCGCTGGGGAGAGCCTGTATTTGTAACGAATGAACTAAATAATGGTTGGGATGGTCTGGATCCTCCTTCTGGTCAGCAAGCTTCAACTGGCGTTTACACGTGGAAAGTACTAATTCGTATGAATGATAATGCTGAAGCGTTTATAAAATACGGGCATGTTTCATTACTTAGATAGGGTCTGTTGAAAAAGTCATAAACTGTTCAAATCGAGAAAAAAGGGCAGTTTCTGGCTTGTTAAAACCGTTTTGTAGGTTTCCCATTTTCGGGTAAATAGGAACAAGGTTTTTACAACTAGGCACAGAAAAGGATTGCACTAAAATTGAATGTTAAATGTCCGCCCACATTATGAGTCAAGCGAAGAAAGCATCATGACTTATCTCTTTCGCTGAAATATCAAAGGTATTGGGTCTCATGTTTTATGGTTGGCTTTTTATGGCTGCTAACGGTTAGTATAAGAAAAGTAGGCGATTTCGAAGCACTACATTTTCAGTAATGCACCAAGTTATATGCGAGCCAAAAGCCTTGATTTCACCACTATTTCGCCTATTTTTTATATACATTGTTACCTGCTGGCTTTATTTCTTAATTACTAATTTTAAAAGAGTTACCAAAACTTACTTTAATTATTGCTTAATTATTTTATATCCTTGATTATTAATGTTTAATAAATAAATTCCGGTCGCTAAGTCGTTTAAATATACAACAGTACTTTTAGATGAAATCAAACCTTTACGAACAGATTTTCCAATCGAATTATAAATAGCGAATTCACTACCCACTAAATCTTCATTGGCAACTATAGTAATCAGGTCAGTTGACGGATTTGGAAATACGGAAAATGATGAATTTGAACTTTCAAAAACATTTGTTGATAAAGTACTTTGTTCATAGTAGAATTTGTTTTCATTAATTACGTACAATACACCTGGTGAAGTACTTGTTTGAATCTTTTCTTTAGTGATAAATCCATAGTTATCATATTCATATTCAGCAATACGATCTAGTGCGCCATTTTTATAACCAATCACAGAAAGAATTTTTTCGTTCAAACTATCATAGGTATAATTAATCAAGACCGTTTGACCTTCCGTAAGATTTACGCCGGTAATTTGATCAACCTTTCCTGCAACATAGCTATAATCTATATCCCATTTCAATTGTAGGTTGAAAAAACTAAAATCGCTACCAAAAAAGGTTTTTACGTTACTTACCTCATTTCCATTGTAACTAATAATTGATTCAAAAATACTAGAAGGTTGTCCGGTGGATATATTAAATTCGGTTGATTTAGATTTAATCAACTTATTGTTATTGTTGTAGAACATAGAATCAACAGAGATTAGCAAGATTTGGTCACTAAAATATTTTCGCGTAACACTTTTGAGACCATTTGAATAATATTCATATTCTTCTTTAGATTCTGTTTGCCAAACCGTGCTAAAACTATAAAGCACTTTTTTTTCAATACCAGCAATACTATTATCTGGATTATAAGTGTACAGAATTCTTTTAGGAGGAACAAGCGTACCTTCTTTCATTGTTACTAATCCAGCGGATAACTGATAATTTATTGTATCTATTGGTGTAGCATTAGATGCAGAAAGTCTATATTCTTTATCACATTTTATTAATGGTTCTCTGTAAACCCAATTGATAAATGTTCCATCAAAATCAAAAACTGGTTCATTTGAGGATAAAGTTCCGGGGTTATTGCCATAGATGAATACAATTGAATCACCATCACTTGCATTTAATCCATTAGAATCGTATTTTTTAATAGAAAGAAGTTTTTGTTGAGCAGAAACAGAGGAAAAAGTAATGATTGTAAAAAAAAACAGAAAAGGCCAAAACAAAAGAGATTTAGCCTGAATGGATGAAAAAATCCATTTGAATTTTGAAATGTTCATAGTTATTTGTTTAAAGATAATAATTTCACGAAGAAAATTTTTATTTAGTCCAAAATAGTAAAAACTCAAAATTGGAGGTAATGTAATGATATAAGGCATTAGACCTGCTTTAATGTAACATTCATTTCCTCTCATTGTTTGTGTTTTTTATTCTTTGCTTGCTGGTAACGTTAAGTATATGGTGCGTTTCAATGCATTATATACATTGTTATACATTCTTTTTTTAATTTTAAATTATTCAACAATCTGTACTTGAAAATTATACAGATCGTACTTGTTTATTTCATTTGGAAACTTTTTGATAAGAAAGAGTTTAATTTACTAATGAAATATTTATTTGATGAAAGTTAATAAAAGCCTAATGGCATTGTTCTTTAATTAATTCATAAGCTTTTGTAATACCTAATTCACCTGCTCGACTGAAGTCAAGGCAACCTTTTTCTTTTTGTTCTAAAAAATTTATTCTTATTATTCCTCTGTTAATAAAGGCTTCAGCATAACCTTTTTTTAGCTCTATAGCTTCCGTGAAATCTTGTTCAGCATCATTGTAATTTCCTAAAATAGTATTAACTCGTCCTCTATCTAAATAGACAACTGCTAGTTTTTCTGATTTATTTTCTGCAGAAATTAATAAAACTGTATTGTAATCTATTAATGCTCCTCTATAATCTTCAAGCTTATTTTTACATTGAGCTCGAATGTATAATGCAGGCACAACGTCACCCTTTTTGTCGACTTCTATAACTTTAGTTAGGTCAATTATTGCTGCTGGATAATTTTTTGAATTATAATGAGCTATTCCAGTTGCATAGTTATTTTGTGCATTTACGACTATAAATAAATTGATGATCAGCGTTGTAAAAAAAAGTTTCTTCATGATTCTAATATATTGATATTATGTATAACGGTTTTGTATAAGAATAGTGCGGTTTTGTGTGAGAGAATTTTCCGATAGGAAAATCAGACGTAACAAAAATGCACTAACCTTTGATTAAGCCTTAAACACCGCATTATTTTTATACGGTGTTGTGGGCAGTTATTCTTTTATTAACCTCAAACTTATATAATAATCAGTATCTACATCGTCAAAAGTCATTTTTCCTTCACCTGCGAAAAGAGTATGTTTTTTATTGCCTCTCTTTCCAAAAGTTGAAGTCCAAAATCCACTTCCATCAAATTGTCGCTTTTTGTCGTCAGGTGTGCTATAACCTCCGACACAATTAAATTTATCAATAAACTTTTCTAATTTACCATTATAATGATTGATCAACCTTTGGGCTTCTGCTTTTGTCGGTAATCTCCAACCAGGATACATTTCAGCAACCTCTTGCGCTCCTTTATAAGTATACAATCTACCATACTTTTCACAATTTTCACAAATTGATGCGTTTGATTCTGAAACATTCACGTTCATATTATATTCAGACCAAACTTGTCCATTTAACTCTACCGTGTCAAATGGTTCGTCATTTCCACCACAACTTATAAGTGTAACGATGATTGCAAAAAAAAGTTTTTTCATAATTAAATTTTAGTTTTAATACCTTCTTCAAAATTAAGTTGGCTTTTCGATTAGTTCCCAACGTTAAATTTAAGTCAAATTCAGTCATTCGATTTGACATTCAATAATTATTTTTATACGGTGTTCTGGGCAGGGTTCTGTCGCATTAATTATTTTTCAAACGTTTTTCAATAGAATTGGACTTCCTTCAAAAAGTTAAATTGCTATTAAACAGAAATATAGTTTTTTCAATTTTTATCAAAAACGACAAAAATCATGAGGTTTTAGTTTAATGCGACAGAACCAGTTGTTATATTATATATCAAAAAGCGAATTGAAACGGATAATTAAAAAACAGAATGATTGTAATTTAGGTGTAAAGGTTAATTTCAGATCGGATAAACTAGGTTATGGACACTTCACATATAAGCAAGGAGTATTTTAGAACCCGAACAAAGTATGATTAAAGCACTTCAGGAAGGTAGAAATTAAAGAAGGTCAATTGGTAATAATATCTAAACTGTATTAAAACGCAGTTTAGCCGTAACGTTATTAAATCAGTTTCTTCAAATCCTCTAAAAAGTTTGAACTCTGACCATGCGAAGTCACAAAACCACTACCTTTCCAAATTATCTAATCACATTTACATGGCCAGTGAATATTTCTCTCTTTCCGGTAAACTTTGTCCCAACTTCTATTTTCCATGTGTATACCCCATCTTGAACAGCAGCGCCATTTATAGTTCCATCCCATCCAACTTCAGGATCAAAGCTCTCCCAGATTAGCTCACCCCATCTATTAAATAAAGTAATGCTGAAGTCATAGATGTCAATTTCTGAAATCTGAACCACCCAATTTTGATTAAATTCATCACCATCAGGAGTAAAAGTATTCGGCACAAACAGCAAAATCTCACTGGAAACTTCAAGCTGATAGCTAATAGTATCGTTACATCCAAATTCATTGGAAGCTATCAAGGTTATGGAATACGTACCAATGGTTAGGTACGAATGCGCTGGGCTTTCTTCAATAGAATTCACCCCATCTCCAAAGTCCCATTGCCAACTTGTAGCATTTGTCGAAAGATTCTCAAAATAAATGTCTTCACCAAATAAAACAGTATTCGGAAAATAGCTAAATTCAGCTACAGCCTGAGGATAAGCATTGATTTGCATAAATACCGTTGTATCATCCGTACAACCAAGGTCCGATGTTACAATTAATTGAATGGGGTAAGTGATACCCTCTTCATTTACATACGTTTGATTCGGGTTCTCAACATTGGAGTTCATTCCGTTACCGAAATTCCAATCCCAAGAAGTAATGCTTCCAATACTCACAACAGATGTACTGTTAAAATCGATAGTTACGGGAGAACAACCCGATTCATTTAAACCTTCAAATGCAGCTGTTACAATTTGTTCTTGTACCTCTATGGAATCCCTTTGCAAACAAATCCCGGAGGATACCTCAACCCAATACACTCCAGCATCTGTCAAAGTCAAGGTTGGATTAGTAGACCCAGTACTCCATAAATAGTCTACACCCGACGCTTGCGTTTGTGCATTAACTAATAATGATTGCCCTTGGCAAATTACTGTGTCGCTGCCCAGATTTAAAGCAAGTGAGCCAGCAATGATTTCGGTGGTATCCAAAGCAGTGCACCCAGAAGAGTTCGTCACTTCGACACTGTACATACCTGTATTTAAAGCATTTAAAGTCTGGTCGGTAGAATTATCACCCCATAAATACGATACGAAAAGAACTCCAGCATCAAAAACAACAGTATCTGGCTGACAAGTGATAATATCGGGACCCAGATTCACAATTGCAGGATCATAGTTAATGACGATACTATCAGTATTAATACAAACACCATTATCAACGGTTACAGAAAACACACCAGAGCTATCAACACTGAAAAGTTGTGTATTGGAACCATCTTGCCAAGAAAAAGAAGCTCCTATATTTCCTGCATCCAAGGTGAACGGAACAAAGCAAATGGCGGTGTCATTTCCAAGATTTATTACAGGTGGCGCAACAACGGTGATGGTAACGATTGCGGTGTCCGCTAGGCCGGTTGAATCAGTTCCAATCACTTCATATGTCGTTGTTGCTGTTGGACAGACGTTTACGACACTATCTGTTGCCATGATGCCATTATTCCATGCATAAGTAACTGGCGCAGTAAAAGAACCTATAGTTGCAGCAACTAGGTCGACACATTCACCAACACAAATAGTATCATCTGGAATAGAAATATTTACACCGCAAAGCGTGGCCGTGTTACTCACGAATACAGAATCTGTGAATTGTTGAGAAAAACAACCTCCACTGATAGTCACAGAATACCAGCCTTCGCACAACCCCGAAATGGCTGGAGTATTTTGCCCATTGGACCAGAGAATATCCAGCGAATCAAGATCTCCACATGGAAATGATGTTGTATCTATTGCGGCTGATCCGATACATAAAGCACAGGTATCTGGAGTAGTACTCAAAGTAATATTATTATTAGTTCCTGAAAAATAAGGTAGCGTAAAAACTTCCAAATAGTTGAACCCACCAACTGCCAGTTGATCTTCATGTATTTGGATATCCAGAATAGTATCTAAGCTAGTTGTGAGATACTGAGTCAAAAAATTTAAATTTGAATCATATACTTTTACAGCTTGCGATTGCCCAACATAAACGTTACCGCATAAATCAAGATCAATTCCATGCGGAGAAACATTGACAAATGAATTGACAGCAGCATTAAATACATCGGCGCTCAATAGAATTGGACTATTTACATTGATTGTAAGAGTATTCAAAAGCGCTCCTGTATTCTTGTTTCTTTTTTCAATCGCAGAACCATCAAAATAGTAAAGGTAATTTCTTCCACAAGTTAAAACATCAGAACTTGCACCTCTGGGATATGCACTACTAAAAGATAAATTTTGCCATGTTAGGGAAGGAGAAACACCAACTTGCCCATAATTCATTTTGTAAATAAGACCTGGTCCGATGGTTGCTGTATTCATTACAAAATAAGCGTCGCCCCCTTCAGGATCTAATGTTAAAGCACTGGACCCTTGCTGATAAAATAAACACGGTAATAAATTAATATTATTTGATACCCCGGTCAAAAGATTAGGACTAAAGACTGCAACTTCATTATCAACAGGGATAGGACCAGGATTGCAACCTCCCAAGCCCATGACAACCGTATCCAAACAAGGGTCGTATCTCACTGACAATTCTGAATATACATTATTTACGCTTGCAATTGTAAGTCCATTGCTATCAATTGATACTAAATCGCCAGTTACTGCGTAAGAAGTTCCCGTTTGTGGATTAACTGTGACATCAGAAATTTTGATATATGCAATACCAGTATTATTCGACCATAATAACACACCATTTGGCGAATACTTCCGGTAATTAAAGAAATTACCAAAATTCCAGAATCTATCCACTGAACAATAAAGATTTCCCGACATGTCAAAATTGATATTTCTAAACATCGGCTCCAACGGGTAAAATGTTCCGCTACCTGAAACAAAAGATGAATCTGGAGAAAAATCAATGACAGGATCAATAATAAGTGTCTTACTCTTGTCGTATGGTTCTGTTTCGAAAGAAACTAAGTTGTTCTTTAACTCAAAAGAAACGGCTACCGGTATGTTATCTGAATCAAAAGCTGTTGGAGCTTTATCTGTGAGCAAGTAGCCTTCAGTTTTAATATTTAGATTGCCCTCTTTTTTTATATCCAGTTTACTGTCTTTATGCATGATTTGGACATCCTCAATATTTCCACCTGGATGAACAATAATATCATATTTTAATCCACCAGTTTCAGGCAGGGAAAAGATAATGTCGATGTTCGGATATATGCCGCGATAAACAAGATTGTTGTAATTGCTAAGTTTAGTTCGTCCAAATACACTATAATGCGAACACTTTAGACTGCCTATGAGCTCTGCATCTTGACTAGAATTAATAAACAGAAATTCATATTTCAAAGGGTTTAGGTCATCATATATTTTATTTTCTCCACCCTCCTCAATTTTACTCAAATCTTGATGCTCTTCTGTTAATCGACGTGGATTTAGAATCGTTATTCCACTTTTTGTAAATAGCAGCTGTCCAAGCCGTGTCGAACTAGAAAACAATACAGCTTCTGAAATACCATATGGCAGATTTTGTTCACTAACATCAGTAAACCAATAATCAAATGCATCAGCTGACCATGTCGTTTCTTTATTTCCGAAGCTATTCTGAGCATTCGCATTGAAAATTGAAAATATTAGGATTGATGTGATCGCAATCTTTAATAACATACTTATCTTTTTTTAATTTGTCCTTGGTGGATTAAGTGTTTGAATGCAACAACCATAGCCGCATAAGGTTCTGTCGCATTAATTATTTTTCAAACGTTTTTCAATAGAATTGGACTTCCTTCAAAAAGTTAAATTGCTATTAAACAGAAATATAGTTTTTTCAATTTTTATCAAAAACGACAAAAATCATGAGGTTTTAGTTTAATGCGACAGAACCCTTTCGAATGTACGTATCATTTTTTTCTAAATTCCATTATTTGAATGAGGTAAACTAAATATTAAAATTCACGAATTGATTCTACTTAAAAACGCATTAAAAGGAATTGAGGAATGCCGATTGACAACCTCTGAGTTTAGATATAATTTTGAATATCTAGACTGTTTAAAATATTTGAATACGATTTATCAAAGCTATAAGGGTTCAGACTATCTTTTAGAGCTATCACTTGGTGATTCATCGACTACCATTTTTATTGATGCGGAAGCCTATCTTTTGGAATACATTGGTCCCTCAATTAACTCGGAGCTAAGTGAAGATGAAATTCAATCCAAATTAGAAGAAATGGGTGTTGAATATTATACTTCCGAATTCATTGCCAAATCTATAAAAACAGGTAAGCCTCTTGACCTAGTTGATATGATTGAAAAACATATTTCTTCCGTAGGGCAGTTCTCGTCTTATTACATTGATATTGCAGATGCTGAGGGTAATGAGGAAAGGATTGAGTGTTAGTATTAAAATGGCCAAATAAAGATTATTTACATTAACGATTCACAAAAAATGAAAATTAAAACTATAGATGACTTGTCTGAATCTGATAAATCAGACTACAAAAAGGAAGTCATAAAATATAAAAAAGAAGGCTTTGATTATCAAAAAGAATTGACTGTGAAATTAGACAAAACAAAATCTCAGTTTAATCAAGAATTGCTTAATGAAATTGTATTATGGAAAGTAAATAGGTATGCACTATTTAATAGCACTTTGATAAGCGAAATTAATACTATTAGTTCTTGGAAAGTTTTAAATAAGGAAAAAACCCGTAAAATATTAACCTCTTTACTAAAAACAAAAGGAGTCCAATTGGCCATGGCTTCTAATATTCTAAGATTTCGAAATCCAAATATTTTTCAAATTATTGATCAGCGTGCTTATCGAGTAATTAAAGGTGACCCGTTAAAATTATCTCAAATAAAAGAGACAAGCAGGGAGACAACAATAAGCAAACAAATCGATGTTTATATAGAATACTTAGAGGAAATTAGAGAGAAATGCAAGAAGCTTGATGTTGACTTTGATGATGCAGATAGAGTATTATACATTATAGATAAAAACATAAACAAATCAGTTAAAATCAAATAATTCATAGAACAGATTATTCTAGTCGTCGACTTCTTCTATATGATGAAGACCATCCCAGTACACTTTATCCACGCTATAGGTTTTACCCAAATTTAAAGAATTTATAAGACTTTTTACTTTATCACCTCCCCAAATCATAAGGTTTTAGTTTAATGCGACAGAACCAATTTAAACAATTTCAACGTATAAAATCCAAATGAAAAAAAAATAATTAATGCGACAGCGCTGTTGCGTTGATTAAAGATATAATTTATTCCGGAGTGAGAACTATCGAGTTTGAATGATTTATCATTCGAAACGAGATTTAGCAATAGAGTATAGGTAGTGTTAGAAGTAGCTTCATTATGTTCTATTTAATATATTAAGCTAAAGTATAATTTACTCATATGTCATTTCCCAAGAATAATCTGAGTAATGTCTGTCCCTGCAATCAAAACAAATTCGTTTTTTATAAATAATGCCATCAACAGAAATGTTTCCTACTAATTGATTTACACCACATTCTATACAATCAAATGTTCTGTCATCTGGATAATATTTTATCCAGTCGTTACCAAATTGTTTTCCTAGATTACATCTTGACTCCCAATCAAAATTGTCAGAATATTTTCCGTCAAGTTTTTTTAATAGTTCCCCTCCTTTTTTAGCAACTTCAATTAGTGCTAAATTATTCTCAACTTTTTTACCACAAGCCCATTCCAATAATCCTCTACGTACTTGCATAAAAATGAAACCCATGCATTCTAAAGTAGCTAGGTCACTAGAAGGAAGTTTTTTTACTAAATCGAAATACGCTCTTGCAGAAGGACGTTGACTTTGAGCTTTAAATTCTGAATCAGGTAAAGATGCATTAAATTGAATGTGCCAATTATGAATTAGGTCGTATTGATTTCTTATTTGCAATTGAAGATTTGAGTCCATATGGTGATATTTTATAGTTCTGTCGCATTAACTTCATTAAAGATAATAAATTTAATTTTTAATGCATTGTTAAGCAACTAACGAACAGAATGTTTTGAACGAAGTAGTACAAGGATTAATGATTTGATCCTTTTTAATTATGCTGACTACTTCTATTCCTGAGAGGGTTCGCTGTGCTGATTCAAACTCCTTGAATCCTGTCATTATTCTTATTCGCCTTTTTATTCTCTGGTGGTCTTGTTCTATGATGTTATTCAAGTACTTGACCTTTCGTATCTTTATTTTCTTTGTGCTTAAACTTCTTTTGTTCACTGTCAAAATTGCTGAACTATTAGACCCACTTTTGTCTATATTTACAATTCTTGGTTTTCCATTATTACCTATAGCTTTGTTGAAAAACTTCTGTGCTGACATCTTCTGTCTTCGTTTAGTTAACAAGAAATCTACTGTATTTCCATACTTATCTACTGCTCGGTATAAATACATATCTCGGCCTTTTACCTTTATATATGTCTCATCCATTCACCAACTATCACAAACCAGCTTTTTTCGCTTATGCATATTCTTCTCAACTTCTTTAGAAAATTTAAATACCCATCTTTGGATGGTGGAATGGTCTACTTTTATCCCTCTGATTGACATTAGTTCTTCCACATCTCTATAACTCATCGTAAATCTCAATTTGAAATAAACAGCTTGTAATATAATTACTCTTGGATATCGGTGACGCTCAAACATAATTTCAGTATTAGATGAAGTCAAATCTAAACATTTATTAGTTACTCCGTGTTAATGCGACAGAACCTCAATGCGAGGAATTAGAGAGACTAATAGAAAATCTTGTCTATTTTCATATTAAATATTTAATCAATTAAATAACTACTTGTCCGGTCAATTATTTGCTGATTATATTCACCTTTATTCAATGTTATTTCTTCTATGATAGAGTTAAAATTTTCTTTCCACCATGAAGTGAATATTTCAAGTTTCTGTTTGTCTGAATCGGAGGCATTTTCATTGTGCCAATATGACAACCAATTGCCAGCACGATTTTGCTCCTCGGGCTGCGTAATTTTAGATTTTAGAGGATTATGTATATTCCATGCTTGCTCAACTAATAAATCCAAATGGGCAAATCCTTTGCCAAACGTATATTCTTGAAAAACTAAAACTTTAGATTTAGGGTTAAAATGAAGAGGTGTTTGAAAAGTGTAAATTTCATTATTGCTAAATTCAATTGAATATTCTAAAGAAAATGGCAACAAAGGAGGATTTTTTGATCCAAAAGATGTGTCTTCAAGTTTGAAAGTTAATTTATAATTGGTCATGTTTTTTAATTATGCTACGTGTAAAAATAAAAAAAATATAAATGTTTTCAAATTATTATATTTTTTTAATAATTAATTATAAACTATAGATTTCCAATGTTCATAAATCATTACCATTGCTAACGTATCTAATTCGCAATATCGGAGTAATGCGTTTTTATAACTTTCTCTTTCAAAATCTGTCATTTCCCCGAATTGCATGCGAGCATAAGCCATCATTGCTGCACCACCATCATTCATTCCACTATTTTCACTTGTCACTAATGTTTCCAATTGGTCAACAGTAAGATTATTAAATACAGGAAATTCAAGATTTAATAGTTTATAAGGATCTTCAATATTGCCATTTTCATCCAACTTAACCCACACCTGATTTGAAAAATTTTTACTTTCAATTTCACCCCCATAAATAGGCTGACCATATTTTTCTTTTAAAAATTTACTATCATTTAATATGGTCGGTAATACTTTTTTAATGGAATTTGATCCTTTCATCATTGGGTGGATATAATAGCTAGTAACTAGCCGATATAAATCTACCATATTTCTTTTCCCAGGAGTCCATGGATTAACCACATCCCTTGTCGGTATAGTTATTGACTGAATAAAAGACATTAAAGAATCCTTGTCGAGCTCTTTACTCGACTTTAATTGACGATGAATCATGTTTAAGTATATGTTTTCATGATTATGATAACGAAAAATTGTTCCTTCATCATTTTCAAGTTGAGCTTTTAACTCTCGTACAAATTGAAAATTCGGGTAAACACCTCTATCTGTATTAATCCATTGTCCTGCATGCTTTACTTTTCCATCTTTATCTAAAGTGTGATGTGAAAACTGGAAAGCAATTCCCTCATATGGACGCATTCCTTTGTTCATAGGTATTGCTAGTGCTGACGTTTCAAAATCAATAAAATGCAAAGGGTAAGTCCATGAGTCAATTTCTATTTTCAAATCTTCTTTACACACAAAGGCTTGCTTTGAACCTGTTTTAGCAAACTCAATTTGTTGCAATCTTCTATCGTGTGCCGACATACCAGAAACCACCTCAGGGATTATCTTAGGGGCTACATCATCTGCCTTTAAGTCCTTCATAAAGAACTTCTTTTTATCAATGAACTCTTTTTTTAACGATCTAGGCCCTAATGACCCTCCCCATAAATCAAAAGCTGAATCCTTTTTATAGTCTGCTGGAGTAAGTTTAAACTCCCGTGTCCAGCATCTATGAAAACCACTCTTATCTAAATTCTCATTATCTCGAAACTGGCAACCTAAACAAATACTTGTTGGCAATGTTATAAGCTCGGCATCATTTTTATAGTTTTCTGAAAAGAGTTGAACCATTTCCGCAAACGACATATTTCTATCATTTGGCAACTGCTTTATATCTGTTTCTTGAATCGAATCATAAATTAAATTTATCATTTCATCAACATCTACATCTACTAACAAACGAACTCCAAGTGCATCTAAAGAAACATCCCCAGAAACATGAACCGATTTACGACCGTCAACCACATCAATAAAAAATTTCTGATTAAGGCCATCAACAGAGCAAATAGCATTTTTATCTACTAGCGTAAGATAGCCTTTAACGCTAAATTGAGGAAAAGAATTTTGGATAATAAGTTTTTGAAATGCAACATCATATACGTATGGTTTCCAAGCTAAATTTGGCAAACCAGATTTTGACATCATCCCCGCACTATCTGTACCACGATATGATTTTGCTTTTACCTCAAACAATGAAATATTATCTCCTCTTTTAACAACTATATCTGCTCTTACAAAACAGTTGTTCCATAAAAAGGCTCCTTCATAAATAATGGCATTTACTTTTGCCATTTCTTCATTGGTTTTATCTAATGCTTCTTTCTCATTTAAAGAAAATACATTTACTCCACCGGGTTTATAGCACTTAGCTAATTCTCCTACCTGAAAACCTCCTTCTGCCAGAGCTTCCATAAAAGCATCATCCACACTTTTATCTGTAAATGCTTTCCTTTTTTTGGTATAAAAAAGCTTGTTTGGACAATCAAGTGCCATTTTAAATCTTGATTTGGTAAGGAGTCTTGTTTTGGGCATAATTTATTGATTGTTATGTTTAACAAAAAATTTATTAATATATGTTATAAATCACTTTGGTAAGCTAGCTTATGTATTTTGGATATTACTGTAATGCGTTTTTAGTATTTTCCACTGTATTCAATCTTGGGTAATTTTTGATTTATCGTTTTTTCTATTACGATAGCTCGTTTAAAATGCATAATATAGACATAAAACAACTCCACATTTATTTTGAATTGCTCGGCATCTTTATAATTAAAGAATACTTCAACTTCATCTGAAAAGCCAACATCATCCCATTCTTGTAAAACAATAAATACTTTCATACAATTTCTCTTATTATATATTATTTATTCGACACATCATCCTTTCTAGTTTTTTCTATGGATCGGTTATAAAGTAAAATAACAATGATGATTTAAGGCTTAAGATATCTCAGTGTAGAAAATTTTGACTGAGCCAATCGTTTTATGTTTGGTTAGCAAGATGTTTAATCTATTTACGAACAAATCTTGGGCTTGATAAGGATATAGGTCCTTACTCCTAAATTTAATTTACGCTTTATATTCCCATATAAGACTCATTAATCCATTTTCAATTGTTAATATAAATACTTTTACTTTAAATATGTGATTTCAAGAATTCAGATAGATTGTGAGAAACTCCCTTGTCATCTTCAATGTAAAACTCTAAGTTTTCAGAATAAAAACCATCTTCAATTATCTCCATATCAATATGGAGATCCATGAACTCATCAAAAAACCAATTTTCAATATTCCCAGCAAACTCATTTCGAATTTTATCTAAAATACTATCCAAATCAATTTCCATTCCTTTTTTCACAGTTCCTTCAGTTGATCCTATAATTACTTTCATATTGTTTTATTTTTTTAAATTTAGATAAAATAATTATATTAAAGAATTCTTCCGGATTCTTTTACATCAACTTTTTTTACAAGAAATTATTGCTTTGTTTAACAATATTTTACTATATCCAAAACATAAAACTTAATTATGCCGACACTTCCAGAAGGTTTACCGTTAGAAATCAAAAAAGTATTGCGAGCTATTAATTTTGAATTTGATGCTGAAAAGCAATCAAAACCTTTTTATTTTGCTTCTTATAGCGAGGTGAAAATGAGGGGGTGGAATACAGCAGCAAATGATTTGAAAGACAACCTTATCAAAATTTTAAATCTTGTGCAAAAAGATCAATATTTAAAAGATAAAGCGAAAACCATTAGAATTTTAAACCTAAACATAGAGAGAATAGATCCTTCTTTAGATTTTTATTCTGAAGACTTTTTATTGGAACACAAAACAAAATACTTAAAAACTGTTCTTAAGTTAACAAAACCAATTCGTCCAAAATCCTTGCGCGAATTTAGATATGATGAAGTTGGCAAGCTTCGAAAGTTAGAGCCTTCAAAAAAAGCAAGACGAAAAATCACCATTCCTGAGGAAGTTGTTGAACAATCATATGCTACATATTTGATTGATTTTGAAAAGGAAAATTACAATCCAAATTGTAAAGCGTATATGCGTTTATTCAAAAAAATAGACCCAAAAAACTTGATCCGTTATCCGATTTCAGAGGTATATGAGTTTTTTAATAAAGAAGTCAAATGTGTATTTATGGACAATTCGATACGCAAAAATAGTTTGGTAAGAAATCATAGGTTTTTAAGAGAGCTTTGTTATAAAAAGTCTCGAGGTCTTACCGATCATCGATTTACTCCTTATGCTTATATTGCCGTTCCAAATTTATTAAAGAAAAATCAGCAACATATTAGGACATTCTATGGAGGGCAATTTGATGGAAGAGCAGGAGGTGGAGGAAAAGATTACTATGCGTTACAAAATGGACAGTTTGTGCATAAAGAGCGTATTCAAAATTGGTTTTCTTAATAATATCTCAAATATTAATTCACAAGAAGGAAAAGAAATGATAGAAAAACATATTAATAAACTTATTGAAATTGGAGAAGATAATCATGGATATCTCGGAAATAATTCCTTAAAATGGGCGCAATTTGTAATCGAAAATAATACTGTCATCGATAAGAACCTTGACACTCGATTTGATAGGTACCAATTATTTAAATATTGTAATAACAAGAATATTGACAATTTAAATGTACTGACAGCAATTCTATCATGGGGAGGTATGAGAAGAGACCACGGAAAAAGATTATTTGATAATTTAAATAATTTAATGCCTTTGATTGATAATTTGAGAAAAGGAATATATAAATCTCGAAAAGAAGCATTTGAAGAATTTCAAAAACAAAGAACAAATGGCTTTTTACCAGGTTTAGGTATAGGGTATTTTACAAAGTTGATTTGTTTTCTTTCGCCTGAACTTAACGGATATATAATGGATCAATGGGTTGGAAAATCCATTAATTTAATAACTGGAGAAAATATAACTAAACTAACAAGTAATAGTTGGGTTAATGATAAAAACGATTCAACTGATTATGAGATGTTTTGTTCAAAAATTGACAAACTTGCTATTCTATTAAACTGCGAGGGATTTGAAGCTGAAAAACGTATTTTTTCTATAGGTCATGGCAAGGGTCAATGGAGGAGATATTTGATTGAGAACTATAACCATAATTTAAAATAATTATTACCAACAACGCATAAAATTAATTGAATAATTTAGGTTCACGATTTCAAAAATTAACACTCAATCCTTTCCTCATTGCACTCAGCGTCTGTAATATCAATATAATAAGAAGAGAACTGACCAGCAGATGCAATGTGGTTTTCAATCATATCAACAAGGTCCATAGGCTTACCTGTTTTTATCGATTTTGCGATAAATTCGGAAGTATAATATTCAACACCCATTTCTTTTAATATGGATTGAATTTGTTCTTTACTTAACTCCGAGTTAATCGAGGGGCCAATGTATTCTAAAAGATAGGCTTCCGCATCAATAACCATGATGTTCTTTGAATCAACAGGTGATAGACCTCAAGTGGTCAAAGTTCTGACTTTCTGAAAGAGTTAAAAGAACTAATATTATTCTAAAAGGTATCTTTTTAAAAAAGTGATTTAAATACTAAATAGTTTGAAATAAAAAAGGAGAATTGAAAAAAAACCAATCCTCCTTTTTGTGACCTCAAGTGGTCAAAGTTCTGACTTTCTGAAAGAGTTAAAAGAACTAATATTATTCTAAAAGGTATCTTTTTAAAAAAGTGATTTAAATACTAAATAGTTTGAAATAAAAAAGGAGAATTGAAAAAAAACCAATCCTCCTTTTTGTGAC
>Ga0209654_1001309_pt1 | contig 20166 bp, 18 predicted proteins | sample SaaInl1SG_22_DNA_FD_184646 | JGI IMG/M metagenome (GOLD analysis project Ga0209654, IMG submission 184646) | Marine microbial communities from expanding oxygen minimum zones in the Saanich Inlet - ESP_161SG_22_DNA (SPAdes) (version 2) | ecosystem: Environmental > Aquatic > Marine > Intertidal... | reverse complement strand
GCCTCGGGGCGTCCAAGGGTGCGAACTTTCTCCTCCGCGACTGCGAGTTGGAAGAAGCGGTCAAGACCTTCGCTCACCGCGTGGTTGAGGACCTCACCGCGGCCTACACGCTGATCGATGATCGGCGCGGGAACTTTGCCTTTGCGGAATCCTGGAATCTGAATCTGCTCCGCAATGTGCTGGTACGCGTGATCAAGACTGGGCTTGAGCTCCTCGGGGGTCACCGTGATGCTGAGGCGAACGCGGGTGGGACTGAGGGACTCTTTCGTGGTGGTGGGCACAGCTTTTCTCCAACTAGTTCTTGTTTTTCGTTTGCGTCGGGGCGACAGGATTTGAACCTGCGACTTCCCGCTCCCAAAGCGGGTGCTCTACCAAGCTGAGCTACGCCCCGATGGTTCACAGCGGTTCACCATCGTGGCACAGCATTGATGAGGTGACCCGGCGAACAACCTCGGAAAGTCTAGCCGGTAACGAGAGCAAAAGAAGTTCTCATGTCCGCGATGCAGTAGCATCATGGATTGGTACCACCTCATCGGGGATGTAGCTCAATGGTAGAGCCTCAGTCTTCCAAACTGATGGTGCGGGTTCGATTCCCGTCATCCCCTCCAGTTCCCGTCACACCGCGCGGTGTGTAATCTCTCCGGCGCAGACCGTGAGAGCAATCGGCATAGCGCGAAGCGCGTCGCTCGCCTTCGGGAGGTCATGGGCAAAAGCATCCATGAGCCAGGCCGGGTCTGCATCCAGCACGACGAGATCGGCAGGTTGGGAGACCTCGAGAGAACTTCGCTGAGAAAATCCGAGTGCCTCGGTGAGGGTGAGCGCCTGCTCCGCGTGCCACGGCTCTCGGCCATCTCGAGTTCGTGTCACGGCAGCGGCAATGCTGACCCAGGGGTCGAGCGGGGACACGGGGGCATCAGATCCGAGCACTACAGCGGCTCCGGCATCAACCATCCGACGAAGCGCAAAAGCGCGACTTGTTCGATCCGCCCAATACACATCCGTGACATCGCGGTCGTCGACAGCGTGCTCGGGTTGGACGCTCGCGCCAACACCCAACTGACGAAAGCGAGGAAAGTCCTCCTCGCGAAGAAGCTGAGCGTGCTCGATGCGACCGCGCAAACCGTGCTTCTCAAAAATATCGAGAACGATCCGGTTGGCCTCATCACCAATCGCGTGAACTGCGAGCCAAAATCCCGCTGTGTGAGCCTTGACCAGTAGAGCCTCAATCTCAGCAGGAGGAAAGTTCATCGCGCCGTATTCGGGGGGTTGCACTCCACGGTAGGGCTCGACGCAGTGCGCGGTTCTGGTGTTGAGTGAGCCATCGGTGATGATTTTGAAGGGCCCGACCGTCACTCCCGGCGCGAGTTCCTGCCCACTGGCCAATCCCTCGTCGAGAGCACGATCCAAGTCATCGGGATAGACCCCCGCCTCTACTCGCAGTGGGTAGCGTCCCCCTGCCGCCTGAGCCCGTCGAATCCAGTCCGGTGCGTTGTACCGCATCTCCAGATCGACAATGCCGACGACCCCGCGACTCGCGGCATGGCGTGCGGCATCCATCGCCCAGTCATCGAGGAGGGCGGGATCAATGTCATCGACGCGGCGAGCAAGATCAAACCATTCGCGTTCTGTGATGAGCCCGTCGTCGTCATGCCCAGCGATTCCATAATGCCGAAGGGTGGCGGAGTTAACCCAGGCTGAGTGCACGTCCACCGAGATCAGAATCACGGGGGTGTCTCCGGTGTGCTGATCGAGCAGTTGTGTCGTCTTGTCATCACTCCACAGGCCATCGCGGTATCCGGTGCCCACCACAATGGCGTCTGGAGCAGACAGAGTCGAGTTGGCAATCACCGCCTCCCCCATGCGGGTCGCGGCCTCCGCCGCCGAGGACGAACCCACCAGAGAAACGCGTCGACGATGCTGCGCCCAGAGCGTGAAATGGACGTGCTCATCCCATAACCCCGGGATGACCACCCGTTCTTCACAATCAATAACCTCGTGGTCGCCGGGGGCGGCGCTGCCCGCGGGGACAATTTCAAGAATCCTGTCAGCCTCGATCACGATATCGACGAGGTCGTGGGCTGGAAATCCCCAGCGTCTGGCGCGAGTCAGAATCACAGCGCGTCCTTTCAGGAACGTTGGCACTGCGGACAGAAATACAGCTTACGAGTCGCCATCAGGTCCATCTGAACAGTGACACCACACACCCGGCAGGGCAGACCCTCGCGTTTGTAGACGAAGTAACGCTCTCGCGCCACGCGCAACGCCCGTTTCCGTCCCGCCGCGTCAAGGTCGTTGCGGGTCATCATCACTCCTGTCTTCACCCCATCTGCGAGGAGCTTTGACCAGTCCTTCCAGAGTTCGATGGCGGTTTCCGCAGGCAACGATGAGGCTGGTCGATACGGGTCGAGGTTGTGACGGAACAAGATTTCTGCCCGATAGACGTTGCCAATCCCACTCACGACCGATTGGTCCATGAGAACTACTCCAATAGGGCGAGCAGTCGAAGACACTCGGCGCACAAAGTCACGTTGACCCCGAATGCCGGTGTCCAGCAGAGGGTCCGGTCCCAGCCGCGCAAGAACCGCGGCGGCCTCCTCCGGTGTGTGCACCTCGCACGCCGTGGGGCCGCGGAGGTCTGCGACAACGTCTGAGGTTTCTAAGCGCAAGCGCACCGCACCACGCGGCGGCGGGGGGAAAGGCTCATCGGCGTCGAACGAGGCTTCGCGCTCTCCCAACCTCCGCCTCGTGGCGCGGGGAGCGCCCAACGAGAGGGTCTGGGGTGATCCGGCACGCACACTGTCTCCATCGAGAGTCACAACGTCCCAGGCCCCATAAATGCCCAGATGAACCCGCACGATGCGCTCACCTTCGCAGTGGAGAAAAAGTTGCTTACCGCGGGCTTCTGCCCGCTCCAGAATGGACCCAGAAATCAGTTCTGCACCCTCGCGAAACCTGCCCTGCGGAGAGGAAGCCACCACGCGGTGCCCGACGAAAACCTCGCGAAAGAGAGCCGCAATCCTATGAACAGTGTGACCCTCAGGCATAGCGTGCTTTAGTCCTCGAGGGAGAAACCGGCAATGGCTCCTGTCGTTTCGTATTCCGCCATCTGCCCAATTCTGCGCACGTGACGCTCATCCCCCGAGAAGGGGGTGCGGATGAACGTGTCAATAAACAACAAGGCTTCATCAATGCTGTGTTGGCGCGCACCCACGGCACACACGTTGGCGTCGTTGTGTTCCCGGGCAAGAACAGCAGTGTTTACGCTCCACACCAGGGCAGCCCGGACACCGGGAACTTTGTTCGCCGCCATCTGTTCTCCGTTGCCCGATCCCCCAAAAACGACCCCCAGGGCTTCAATTCCGGCCTCGAGGTCTGCGACAACACCGCGGGCGGCGCGAATACAAAAACTGGGGTAATCATCAACGGGGTCAAAGCTGAGCGGACCGTGATCGATGACCTCGTGCCCCTCACGCCCCAGGTGCTCAGCGAGGTCTTGGCTGAATTCCAGTCCGGCGTGGTCGGTGGCGATGTGGATGCGCATAGCCCAAGTCTATAAACCGCTCGCAGCGCGCGATATCGATACCAATTTAGTTACGGCAGTGCGTGAGGCCGATTTTTGCCCTATTCTGGGGAACGTCCGTGGCAAGGAGCCTAGTGTGAGCATTCCTGATTTTCGTCGTGCTGTTCGCGGTTACGACACCGATGATGTCGAACGTTTCGTTCGCGAGCTTTCAGAGCGCCTCGAGCGGTTAGAAAACGAACGCGCTGAGAACGCCAGGACCATTCAACGCCTCACCCGCGACGTCCAGGACTCCAACGAACGCGCATCGCGGGCGAAGCCCAGCTTCGCTGAACTGGGATCTGCTTTTGAAGAGACTCTGCGTCTGGCTGAAGAGCAGTCCCGCAAAATCACAGAAGAAGCAGCCGGCGAGGCCACCGAGGTTCTAGGAAACGCCCGGAGCGAGGCAACCCGTGTTCGCGAGACTGCGGCGAAAGAATCACGAAAGATTTTGTCCGATGCCCAGCGTGCCGCTGAGGATTTGAGACTCGACAGCGAGCGCGAGGCCGCTCAGCTTCGCCAGCAGGCTGCCGATGAAATCGCGAAGGCAACGAACACCAGGACTCGCGCTGAACGTGCTGCTGCCACCATGGTGAGCCAGGCCGAGAAGCAGGTCTCCGAAATCAAGGCAGAAGCCTCCCGCCAGGTTGAGCAGGTCAAGCGGGAAGCGTCCGAGCTTTTGCACGCTGCTCAAGAGCGTGCGGTGGCAACAGACGCCAGCATTCGCCAGCAAATCGATGAAGCGGAGCGCGCTCGCGCTGCAATCCACGAAGAAGCGGATAACTACGCGCAGAAGGCCTACCAGCAAGCGGACGAGCACGTTCAGACTGCGGCCAAGCGAGCACAGGATCTCGGCCAAGAAGCGGACCAAGTGTTGTCTACCGCCCAAAGTCGCTCCGATGAGCTCACGAAGGAAGCCCGGAGTTATGCCGAGCGGCTGATCTCTGAGACTGTCCAGCGCTCACGGACGATTGCCCGCGACACCGAAGAGCTTGTTAACACCATGCTCTCCGACACCGAGAGCCAGCTCTCGGACATTCGCCGTCAACAGTCGTACCTCAACGACTACCTCCACAGAATGCGCCAGGCAGCTACCGAAGTGGACATGGAAATCACCAACATCCAGCCTCCCAAGCTCTCCGGTGAAACGAAGCCTTTGTCGAGCGGACCGAAATCCGAGGAAGCACTTCCTGAGGAAGTCCCCGTTACGATTAATGTCGAAAGCGACTCCAAGTAGCCCCACGCTCGTTGCCGACCGCTAGGTCGTAGGGTTTTCTTTGTTGCCCGCACGTACCGCGCGAAGACTGCGTATGCGTCTACCCAGCTGAAGAGGAGAGAGTGTGCCCGGCGAAAACCTCACCAAAGTAGAGGCCCTCACACGATCACAACTGATCACGGTCAAGAACTACGAGATTGATCTTGATCTCCGTGAGGTTACTCACTCGACTACTTTCCGGAGCACCACCAGAGTCACGTTCCTCGCCGAAACGGGCCAATCGAGCTTCATTGACGCCATCGCGCACAGCGTCCATCGCGTGGTTCTCAACGGAACCGAGCTCGATCCGGCTGAGGTATATGCCGATTCGCGGATTCAACTCCCGGGGCTGCGGGCCGATAACTCCCTGGAAATTGAGGCTGATTTTTCCTACACAAACTCTGGAGAGGGCCTGCACAAGTTCGTCGACCCTGTCGACGATGAAACGTATCTCTACACACAGTTTGAAGTTCCTGACTCACGCAGGGTGTTTGCCGTTTTCGAACAGCCCGACATCAAGGGAACATTCCAGTTCACAATCCACGCGCCAGCGCACTGGGCAGTGGTGAGCAACCAGCCCACACCGGAACCCCAGCCAACCGAGAACGGCGCCACCTGGACGTTTAGTTCCACTCCCAGAATTTCTTCCTACATCACCGCACTCATTGCAGGGCCCTACGCGGTGGTTCGGGACGAGCTGGTCAGTTCAAGCGGGAAGACAATTCCGCTCGGGGTCTTTGCCAGGGCTTCGCTCTTTGAGCACCTCGACTCTGACTACATCATCGACATCACAAAAAAGGGATTCGAATATTTTGAATCCCGATTCGACATCCCCTACCCCTTTGAGAAGTATGACCAACTCTTCGTTCCTGAGTTCAACGCTGGAGCCATGGAAAACGCGGGGGCTGTCACATTTACCGAAAGCTATGTCTTCCGCTCCCAGGTATCTGACGCGGTGCGGGAACGGCGCGTCGTCACTATTCTTCACGAGCTTGCTCACATGTGGTTTGGCGATCTCGTGACGATGCGCTGGTGGAATGATCTCTGGCTCAACGAGTCCTTCGCGGAATGGGCTTCAACAATTGCCACCGCTGAGGCAACCGAGTGGACTGAAGCGTGGACAACGTTCCAAGCGATGGAAAAGTCATGGGCCTATCGCCAAGATCAGCTGCCCTCCACTCACCCAATCGTGGCAAATATTCGCGACATCGAGGACGTCCAGGTCAACTTTGATGGCATCACCTATGCAAAGGGAGGATCCGTCCTCAAGCAACTCGTCGCGTGGGTTGGCGAGGATGCATTCTTTGCCGGCGTCCACAACTACTTTGTGAAACATCAGTGGAGCAACGCGACTCTGGCGGACCTGCTGGAGGAGCTGGAGGACACCAGCGGACGAAAACTGCGCGACTGGAGCCGCGTGTGGCTGGAGACCGCTGGAGTGAACACTCTCTATCCCGAGGTTGTCGTTGACGCTACCGGGACAATCACCGATTTTCAGATACGCCAAAGCGCGCCGAAAGAGTGGCCAACCCTTCGGCCCCACCGATTGGCTGTTGGCTTCTATGAACCCGACGAAAGCGGTGCTCTGCAGCGCGTGTGGCGAAGTGAGCTCGACATCGATGGAGAGCTGTCTGCGGTGACCGAGGCAATCGGACGAGCACGCCCAGCGCTCATTCTCATCAACGACGACGACCTCGCCTACTCCAAGATCCGCCTCGATGAGCACTCACGTGCCACCGCGGTCGACAGCCTTGCCGCCGTCGCCAACCCGCTCGCTCGAGCACTGATGTGGGGAAGCCTGTGGGATTCGACGCGAGATGGCGAAACCCCACCGCAGGAGTTCATCGAGCTCGTCCTAGGCAACATTGCTCAGGAAACAGAGAGCACCACCATCAGAACAGCTCTGGGTCAAGTGGCGCTGGTGGCGAGAAACTTCTGCTCTCCACGTCGACGAGGTGATGTGCTGGCAGACCTCGGCTCTCGCGTCTGGGCCCTGGCGCAGGCCGCGGGTGCTGGAACCGACGCGCAGTTCCAATTGGTAAAGGCTTTTGCCCAGCTCGCCTCGACGCAGGAGCACTCCACGACGCTGCAGTCGCTGCGTCAGGGAACACTGTCACTGCCTGGGCTCACCATCGACACCGACCTGTCGTGGGAATTGCTCTCGGGTCTTGCCCTGTGCGGCGGTGCCACTGCAGAAGAGATCGAGGCTGCTCTGGCCGCGGATAACACGTCCAACGGGCAGCAAGCAGCAGCTCGTGCACGCGCACTGCTGCCCTCCACCGCAGATAAGCGTGCGGTGTTCGATCAGTTGGTCACCACAGATGACACTCCCAACGCCATTGTCCGGGCGCTGACACTGGGATATGACCTGGTGAATGACCAGAGCGCGCTCGAGCCCCTGGTCGATGACTACTTTTCCATGCTCGAGCCGATGTGGAACTCTCGCACCTACAAGATCGCGGAGTACCTTGCCGAGGGGCTCTACCCCGGGTCGCTCGTGTCGGCGGAATTGGTCGAGAAGTCCCGGGCTTGGCTTGATTCTCACCCCAGCATCCCGGCGCTGCGGCGCATCGTGGAAGAAAACCTCGCCGGTGTCGAGCGCGCACTCCGCGTCCAGGCGGTGGATGAAGCGCACGCATCGTCATAGGGTCACGCCCTAGCATGGGGGCATGGAGCTAGCTGGTCTGTGGGACTCGTTTACTGAGGCGTTGGGCGGGTATGGGACGGCCATCCGCATCATCGGACTTGTCGTCGCTGGGATTGTGGGAAGCCTCATCCTCCGCGTTGTGATCAGTCGCGTGGTCAACCAAGTTGTCCGAGGCGTGAAACGTGCTCACAAGGTTGATGACACCCAGGAGCTCACCTCGAGCCCGCTCTCTGCCATGCGATCGGTCCAACGCACACGGACCCTCGGTTCTGTGCTGAACAACACCGCGACGTGGGTCATCGTGACCGTCGTCGCAATTTTGACGCTGACAGAGCTCGGTTTTTCCGTCACCGCGCTCGTCGCGAGCGCAGGAATTCTCGGTGCTGCGCTGGGATTCGGCGCACAGTCGATCATCAAAGATGTGCTCAATGGCATGTTTATGGTTTTTGAGGACCAGTTGGGCGTTGGCGACGTTGTCGACCTCGGAATTGCTGAGGGAGTTGTCGAACGTGTGGGGATTCGGATCACCGAAATACGCGATGTTTCGGGAACGCTCTGGTTTGTCCGCAACGGTGAGATTCTCCGCGTGGGCAACAAGACTCAGGATTGGTCGAGAGTAATTCTGGACCTTCCTGTTCCCTACAACTCGAATATTGATGAGATTCAAAACCTCCTCTTGGAGTCGGCAAAGGAATTTGCCTCTCGCTCCGACTGGCGCCGGAAGATTATGGAAGAACCTGAAGTGTGGGGTGTCCAATCTCTCAGCGCAGAAGCTGTCACGTTGCGCCTAGTCGTCAAGGTTCGCGCGGGCGAACAGTGGGCTGCTGAGCGAGCGCTCTATCGAACTCTCAAAGACGCTCTCGACAAACGTCAGGTAGACATCCCCGCTCTCAACCGCATGGTCGTTGACAGCTACGACACGTCTCGTTCCCATTCGCGGCGTCCGACCGACGGGAATGCCCCTCGATCGGACGATCAGCCCGACAACGGTGACGCGTAGGTCCATGCTCGAGTCGTCCTCAAGCCTGTACGAACGAATCGGTGGGTCCGCACCCTTCGACGCGCTCGTCCGGGCCTTCTACGAGGGCATTCGGAGCGATCCGGTGTTACTGCCGATGTACCCCGAGGACGACCTCGAAGGAGCAATCTGGCGGCTGTCCTCTTTTCTCCAGCAGTACTTTGGCGGCCCCAACGCCTACAGCGAGCAACGCGGGCACCCACGCTTGCGCATGCGCCACGCAGCGTTCAAGGTCAACCCGGACGCGAGAGAGCGATGGCTTAACCACATGCGATCGGCCCTCACGACACTGGAGCTTGCCCCCATGGACGACGACGAAATGTGGGATTATTTCGAGAGAGCAGCTCTCTCTATGGTGAATACGTTCGAGGATTAGTCGTCGTCTGGGCCAAAATCGTGGCCGCCGGGAAATTTCGCCAGAACGTAGCCTGACTTACTCGAGAGTCGAAGCCAGTTGTCGAGCGTGTGAACCTGAAGGTTCTTATCCACCAGGAACCCCAGAGCATCCGCTGCGAAGGCCGCACCAGCGGGGACGCGCTTGGTATGCGCGATGGTTGCGCCCCACACTTCAGCTCGAACCTTCTGCACCACTGCTTCACCCACGGCGTTAGGAATGGTCTCTGCCACTCGAGCGATACCCTCTGCGGCCGCCTGAGAGAGAACAGAACTCGCTACTCCGAGCCGGCGACGCCAGCCCTCACGAGGAGGGGTAATGGCCGACCACGCCAGAGACGCTACTTCGGCGGGTGTCCGCAACTCGGCGTCATCCTTCTCTAGGGCAACTCGAACCCGGCTGGCTAAGGCGTCGAGTGGGACCACAACATCAAAGTCGACGGTCCGCTCGAGAGCAAAGACCCGAAGGCCGAGGACAGTCGGGGTGTGATCCAGCAGGCCTCGAGGAAAGAGGACTCCAACATAAACCTGGAGGTGGCCTCCCGAGGCAATAAGGCGGGCAGACCCGTTATTAACTCGAGCAGCTCGTTCGAGAAAAGTCAGAAGATCGTGTCTCGCCGCATCCGGCGTCAGAGTGAAGGTATGTCCCATGGTGTTCTCTAAACTACAACCGATGACACCTTCCAAGGGGGATGCCCCGAACCTTGCGCCCGTTGAGAGCATGTTGCGCGCGCTCACACTCTCGAGCACATCAGCACGCACCCGAGAGGACATCTTCACCGCACCCAGCCAGTGGCAGCCACACGGACGGGTATTCGGTGGCCAAGTGATGGCGCAAGCTGCTCTGGGTGCGATGCACACCATCGACGCAGAACGGATCATTCACTCACTCCACGGGTATTTCCTGCGTCCGGGAGATATCGAGGAGGAAATTACATTCTCCGTCGATCGCATTCATGACGGTCGCTCCTTCTCCACCAGACGCGTGCAGGCGTACCAAAAAGGGCAGCCGATTTTCTCCATGATCGCCTCGTTCCAAGACGAGGATCCAGGTCTCGACCATCAGGCCACCATGCCCGAGGGCATCCCCGATCCCGAATCACTACCGAGCGCCGCCGAGGTCCTCCAAGGAATCAACCACCCAGCAGCGGACATCTGGGCGAAGACTCGCGCCTTCGATCTGCGTCACCATCCATCGTCGGTCTACGTGAACGTCGATGGTCAGCCCATTGCCCACCAGGCGGTATGGATGAAAGCTCTCGGACGACTCCCCGACGACCCGAATATGCACAGAGCAGCCCTCGCGTATGCGAGTGACTTCAGCATTCTGGAGCCGGTCATGCGCGCGCACGGGGTGAGCTGGGCAACGCCCGGGCTCAAGGTCGCAAGCCTCGATCATGCCATGTGGTGGCATCGCTTCCATCGCGCGGACGAATGGTTCCTGTATTCCCAGGAGTCACCATCGGCACGGGGTGGTCGGGGGCTATCCCTCGGTCGGATATTCGCTCAGGATGGAACCCTGGTGGCCTCGGTCGCCCAGGAGGGAATGGTTCGGGTCCCGCAATAACCCTCTAGGCCCTCGGGGCTCTTCCTGCCAGCGCTTCTGGTGTTTCGAGTGGCTTCGTCACCGGGCTCAAAATTGCCGAGAGAATCATCAGGGCGAGCGGGATAGAGAAAGCCACATAAATTCCCGCGACTTCACCGAGACTTCCCAGTGCCGGGCCCACCGTGATGCTCGAGATATACACAACGGTGATGATCATGTTGATTCGATACGGGGCTTTTCGTGGCTCGTCACTCATCGCTGCCACGGACATCGGGAAGCCCATGGACATGCCCAACCCCCAGAGGATAAGTCCGAGGAACGGCAGAGCGACAAGCTCCACGAGCATAAAGATCAAGATCCCCGATGCGGTGATCAGAGTCGAGAGCAAAATGGTGCGGTAGCGTCCAATTTTTTCCACGACAAAGCCACCGATTATGCGGCCAAAGGTGATCACAATCCAGAACACACCGAAGGCGAAAGCGGCAGCCGAACCAGAAAAGCCGGAGACCGTCAATGCAATGGGAACCCATGTCCCTGCGGATATTTCCGCCATGATGAAAGAAAAGCCAATAATCGCGATCAACAGAGTGCGCTTCTCTTTCCACACTCCCAGCGACATTTTCCGTTCCTCACCCTTGGGTTGGGCGATGGGCTTGTCGCGATTAGGGAATTGCAAGGAGCCCCAGACCGATATGACCGCAACAATTCCGGCGACAACAAGGTAGTTCTGAGCTAGGGTCCAGCCGGCGTCAATAGCGACCGACGCGCCCCCGGCGCCGAGCAACATACCAATGCCAAATGCCGCGTGGATGGCCGGGAAAAGGGTCTTTGGTGATAGCCGGTCCACCGCGGTGCCCTCGAAGTTTCCGAGGAAATCGGCGATTGCCATCGGGAGACCCATCAAGAAAACTGAGAGTGCCGCCAGTGGCAAGTTCCCATCGACTAGCGCAAAGCCGAGTGTGGCAATGGCTACAGCTCCCAGAACAAAAATGGAGGTTCCCACCACTCTGGCCCCGAAGCGAACAGTCAACGCATTGGCGAAGAGAATTCCCGCCAACCCTCCGAGGGGAAAGAGCATGACGAAGAGCCCCATCTGGGCAGTGTTCAGGTCAAGAGCTTGTTGAACCTCGGGGCCCCGAGAGAGCCACGTGGAAAACAACAGTGCTCTGGTGAAGAAAATTGAGGCCGCAGCCCAGAACCAGAGCACGATGTTGGGCTGTGCCACAGATGTAGTCATGTCTAATCTCTCTAGTCTCGGGTGAGCTTGCGATAGGTCGACCGGTGCGGAGCAGCAGCGTCTGCGCCCAAGCGCTCCACCTTGTTCTCCTCATACGACTCAAAGTTTCCTTCAAACCAGTACCAGTTCGCTGGGTCGGTCTCTGTTCCCTCGTAGGAAAGGATGTGGGTCGCGATGCGATCCAGGAACCAACGATCGTGGGTGATCACCACAGCACAGCCGGGGAACTCCAGAAGCGCATTTTCCAGACTCGAGAGGGTTTCCACATCGAGATCATTGGTGGGCTCATCCAGGAGAAGCAGGTTTCCACCTTGCTTCAGTGTGAGGGCAAGATTCAAGCGGTTTCGCTCACCACCGGAGAGCACACCCGCCTTCTTTTGCTGGTCGGGTCCCTTGAACCCAAAACTGGAGACATAGGCACGGGAGGGAATCTCAACATTGCCCACCTGTATGACATCCAGTCCGTCCGAGACCACTTCCCACAGAGTCTTGTTGGGGTCAATCCCGGAGCGATCCTGATCGACGTACGAGAGCTTGACGCTCTCCCCCACGGTGAGCGTGCCCCCATCAAGAGACTCGAGACCCACGATTGTCTTGAACAGCGTTGACTTACCCACGCCATTGGGTCCAATGATTCCCACAATCCCGTTGCGGGGCAAGGAGAAACTGAGGTTGTCAATGAGAACTCGGCCGTCAAAGCCCTTCTTGATGGCCGTTGCTTCCAAGACCTGCTGACCGAGCCGGGGGCCTGGCGGTATTTGGATTTCTTCGAAGTCGAGCTTTTTGGTGCGCTCCGCCTCAGCCGCCATTTCCTCATAGCGAGAAAGTCGGGCTTTGGACTTTGCCTGGCGGCCCTTAGCGTTCGAGCGAACCCATTCGAGCTCATCCGCGAGGCGCTTGGCCAGCTTCTGATCTTTCTTGCCCTGAACCTGAAGGCGCTCAGCCTTTTTTTCAAGGTACGTAGAGTAGTTGCCCTCATAGGGGTAGAGGCGCCCGCGATCCACTTCGGCAATCCACTGCGCGACGTGGTCGAGGAAGTACCGGTCGTGGGTGATCGCAATAACTGCACCCGGGTACTTGGACAAATGCTGCTCCAACCACAAGACACTCTCGGCATCGAGGTGGTTTGTGGGCTCGTCGAGGAGCAAAAGATCTGGCTTTTCTAGCAGCAGCTTGCACAACGCAACCCGCCGCTTCTCACCGCCGGAGAGGTGCGTAATGGAAGCCTCGGATGGCGGGCAACGAAGAGCATCCATGGCCTGCTCGAGCTGGGAATCAAGATCCCAGGCGTCGGCTGCATCAATTGCTTCCTGGAGAGTTCCCATCTCTGCTAGCAAAGAGTCAAAATCTGCGTCTGGATCCGACATGGCTGCGGAGATTTCGTTGAAGCGCACAATTTTTTGGTGAATGTCACGAACACCCTCGCGCACGTTCTCGAGAACTGTCTTCGATTCATCGAGCTCGGGTTCCTGCATCAAGATGCCGACGGTGTACCCGGGGGTGAGTGTTGCTTCACCATTGGAGGGGGTGTCCATCCCCGCCATGATTTTCAGAATGGTGGACTTACCAGCACCGTTGGGGCCCACCATGCCGATCTTCGCCCCGGGGAAGAAGGACATGGTGACGTCGTCCAAAATGAGCTTGTCGCCGACCGCTTTGCGCGCGCGAACCATTGTGTAAATGAATTCAGCCATAGGCTCCTAGTCTAGGGACTTTGGCCACCGGGGCAGTGCGACTACAGCTCTTCTTCCTCTTCCTCGTGGGGGTCTTCCTCGGTGATTGTTCGGGAGACTTTGGTGTAGTCGGTCACACCCCAATAGAGGTCATGGCCCAAGCTGTCAGCCTCCACCTCGACGCTGGTGCCCGAGCGATCGTCGTTCGACCAGTCGCGAACTTTGAGTCGCCCGACGGTGACAACTCGGTCACCTTTGTGCAGGGATTGGGACGCATTCACCGCGAGGTCGCGGAAGGCGGTCACGGTGTACCAGTTGGTCTCTCCGTCACTCCAACGGCCTTTGGTGCGATCGAACCACCGTTGTTGAGATGCGAGCCGAAAACTCGTGATGGCGAGCCCCTCGGAGGTGACGATGTGGCGCGGAGTTGTCGCGATCAGCCCGGTCAGGGCAAGTTGGTCAGTCATAGTGGGTCCTTTCTCTGGGCAGGCTCTGTGAAGACATACCCGCGCCTGCGCGGCGGGTATGCCCACACTGTGGGGGCGACACCGTGCACAGAGAAACGGAGACCCTCCGTTTGTGAAGAAGAAACCTCAGTCCACTCTTGTGGACGGGGTGGCTATCGCAGGTAGGTACTGAAGCTTTGACGGACCTTGGCGACCTTGGGAACCGCAATCGCGAGGCAGTACCCCTGGGTTGGATTCTTTGCAAAGAAATCCTGATGGTAATCCTCAGCGTCATAGAAATCGCCAAGGGGAGAGATTTCTGTCACGATGCCCCCGCCCCAGACCTCAGAGGCCCGGACACTGGCGGCCTCGAAGAGGGCGCGTTCTTCGTCGTCTCGATAAAACATCGCCGAGCGATATTGGGTTCCCACGTCGTTGCCCTGACGGTTCAGCTGTCGGGGGTCGTGCATCGTGAAAAACGCATCCAAGATGACATCGGAGGGAATCACCGAGGGATCAAACGTTACGGCCACGGCCTCAGCGTGGCCGGTAGTGCCAGTGCAAATCTGCTCGTAGGTGGGGTGAGCTCCCGTGCCACCGGTGTAGCCGGAGACCACGGAGTGCACGCCGGAGAGAACCCGGTAGGCGGCATCGAGACACCAGAAACATCCACCCGCGAGCACATATGTCTTCATGTCCCCCAGCGTAGAGAGTCCATCTGAAAAGTCCCACACAGCGGGTCGGGATTGATGGTCACACGGTGCCGGTGCAGGCTCTACGCTTATCCTGTGATTGACTCTCCTCTCATCGTTACTTTCTCGTCTCAGGCTCGGTAATGGGGTATTTTTACGCTCTCCTAGCCGCCTTCCTTTTTGGCGCAAACGGGTCCGTGAGCAAGGTGATTATTGAATCCGGATTGAGCGCCCTCCAGCTGACCCAGATGCGGGTCTTGGGTGCTGCGATTATTTCCGGTCTTGTCCTCCTGATACTCGATCGGCGATCCTTCCGCCTGCCCGCCCGCCAATGGCCCGTGATCCTGGTTCTGGGAGTCGTCGGTGTGGGGCTGCTGCAAGCCACCTACGCTTTTGCCATCGAGTTGCTTCCCGTGGGGATCGCGCTACTTCTGGAATACCTCGCCGTGTTGATTGTCGCTGTTGTTGCGTTCTTTTTCTTCAAAGAAAAGGTCCACATCAGACTCTGGCTTGCGATTGCTCTCGTCATCGCAGGCCTCATCGTTGTGGCCGAAATTTGGGCCTCGACACTCAATCCCATCGGGGTTTTCTGGGGGCTCGCCGCGGCGATCGCGCTGGCGACCTACTTTCTCGTGGGCGAGCGCCAGCTCAAAACCATCTCACCACTGGCCCTCTCGTTTTGGACCATGACAATTGCGTCGATTTTCTGGTCTGCGTTCTCTGGCTGGTGGACACTCACACCCTCGACTTTTGTCACTCCGGTGACGTTGGGGGGAAGCCTCGAGAATGTCTATGTGCCCGTATGGGCGCTCGTCGGCTGGAACGTTATCTTGGGGTCTTTCGCCCCTTTCTTGCTGTCATTGAGTGCTCTGAAGCGCCTATCCGCGACCGCCGCAGGCATTGTTGCCACCAGCGAAATCGTCTTTGCATTCATCACAGCATGGCTGTGGCTGCAAGAGGCCCTGAATACCTTGCAGGTGATTGGTGCGGCAATCGTCCTGGGGGGTATCGTGATAGCTCAAACCGCGAGAACGAGCGATGTGGTCGTCAAGGCCGACTTGGCACTCGAGACGGGCCCCATCATCCTTCCACTGGACATTACTGAGGAGAACAACAAATGAAGGCAGCATTCCGCCCCCTAGTCGTCGCATCACTGATTGCGGCTGTCATCAACCAGGTGCTGTATTTCGTGGCCACCGAGTTCTTCGGTCAGGAGTTCCTCCTTGCGCAAGGCGACTCCATGCCCATTCCGTTCTTTGCACCCGCCATGTTCAGCATTTTTCAGGGAATTGTGGGAGGGGTGATTGTTGCGTGGGTGGCCTCGCGGACGAAGTCGCCGCAAAACGTCTGGCTGTCCATCAGTTTGATTGCCTTGGCTCTGAGTTTCGTTCTGCCCTTCGGCGGAATCCTCGGCTTTGGGGCCGCACTCTGGCTCAACGCGATGCACGCCGTCGCCGGCGCTCTCATCATTCCGATGGTGCGTTCATCCCTCAACGCAGGTCCCCGCGCAAGCGATTCTTAAAGCCCCTCGCTCAGGACTGTCCTGGACAGCGGGAGACCGCATGACCCTCGGCCACAGTGAAAGACCGTGCTATCGAGGATTCTGAAGATCAATTTCTTCCATGTGCTCGGCGACTCGCACCGGCCACCCCAGTTCATGGTCGATACGAAAACGCAGGCGATCCGATGCGTGCGATTCACCGTGGACGAGATACGTCATCGATGGTGGCCGCGGGGCGCCCCGTAACCAGGCCATCAATTGATCAGCGTCCGCGTGGGCAGACATCGAATCGATTTGGGTCACCTGAGCACGAATCGGAACTTCTTGGCCAAAAATCCGGAGCGTGCGTTCTCCTCGGGCCAGATCCGCACCTCGCGTTCCACCTGCCTGGAAGCCCGAGAGAATGATTGCGTTGTTGGGATCCTGCCCAAAGGCCACGACGTGATGGAGCACCCGGCCGCCGGTCATCATGCCGGAGGCGGAGATGACAATCATGGGACCGCTGGCCATATTCAGTGCAATCGACTGGTCAACGGTCTGGACCATTGTCGCGCTGGAGTACATGCGCTCGAATTCCTCGGGACCCACCCGTTGCTCATTGGGATACTGCTCATAAATGCCCGAGGCGTTCATCGCCATCGGCGAATTCACGAAGATTGGCACATCAGGAATCTTCTTCTTATGAACAAGTCGGGAGATGTGTAACAGCAGGGCTTGGGTCCGTCCCACAGCAAAGGCAGGGATCAGGACCACTCCGCCTCGTTCGAGCACCGGCGCGATGACTTCCTCCAGCTGATCTTCGGGAGAAAAATCCCCATGGAGTTCATCGCCATAGGTCGACTCCATGACGAGCACGTCGCTTCCTGGGAAAGGCGCAGGCTGCCTCATGAGGGCATCATCGTCTTGCCCGAGGTCGCCCGAGAAAAATACGGTGCCGGCCGCGGTGGTGAGTTCAACACTCGACGCCCCGACGATATGGCCCGCGGGATGCCACTGAGCGCTCACACCCTCTGCCACGTCATACGATTCGCCCCTGTGGACGAGACGAATTCGCGAGAGAGCAATCTCGGCATCCGCCGCGGTATACAAAGGCTCAGGCTTCTCGTGCTTGGAGTAGCCCTTCTTCGCGGCGTACTTGGCTTCTTCTTCCATCAAGTGGGCGCTGTCAGGCCAGAGCAAACGCACCAAATCAGCAGTGCCGGGAGTGGCCAAAATTGGGCCGTCAAACCCTGCTTTCACAAGCGATGGGGCATAACCCGTGTGGTCAATGTGTGCGTGGGTTAACAGCACGGCATCCAGGGAATCTGGCGGTACCGGAAAAGCCTCCCGGTTACGCAGGCGCAGGTTCTTGTACCCCTGGAAAAGTCCAGCATCAACAAGGACTCGGCTTGATCCGCTCTCCACCAAGAACCGCGAACCTGTCACAGTTCCGGCCGCTCCCATGAAGCGCAAGGTGTGATCAGAGCGTGTCATGCCCTTAGGCCTCGATCACGACGGGAACAATCATGGGACGACGCCTGTGTTGGGTGTTAACCCAACGCCCAATCGTGCGCCTGACCACCTGTTGAAAAGATTGGGTATCCCGTGTTCCATTGGCAGCCGCATCCTCGAGTGCTTTCACAATCGCGGGGCGCACGTCGTCGAACACAGAATCATCCGGCGCAAACCCGCGGGCATGAATTTCTGGCCCCACGATGATCTTTCCCGTCTGGGCATCCATCGCGATGAAAATGGAGATGAACCCCTCTTCAGCGAGAATGCGACGATCCTTCAGGTCGGCTTCGGTAATTTCGCCAACGGTCGATCCGTCCACATACACGAGCCCGATATCGAGTTGGCCAACCTGGCTCGCGATTCCCACGGTGAGATCAACGACCGTGCCGTTTTCTCCCACAATCGTGCTCTCGGGTGGAACCCCCGAAGAAATCGCGACCTGGGCGTTTGCTCGCAAGTGGCGGGCTTCCCCGTGAACGGGCATTACCTGCCGGGGTTTGACAATGTTGTAGCAATAGAGGAGTTCTCCAGCTGCTGCGTGACCAGAGACGTGCACACTGGCGTTTCCTTTGTGAACGACTGCGGCGCCAAGGTCAATAAGTCCGTTAATGACTCGATACACCGCGTTCTCATTGCCGGGAATCAGGCTCGAGGCAAGGATGACCGTGTCGCCCGGCCCAATCTCAATAGTGGGATGTTCACGGTTGGCCATTCGAGATAGTCCCGCCATGGGCTCTCCCTGCGAGCCCGTCGTCATATACAACACACGATCATCGGGTAATTCGGTTGCCTTCTTCGCATCCACGAGCAGGCCATCGGGAACATGGAGATAACCGAGCTCTTGCGCGATGCCCATGTTCCGAACCATCGACCGGCCCACCAACGCAACCAGACGATTGCTGGCGGCAGCTGCATCAATCACCTGCTGCACGCGGTGAACATGGGATGCAAAGCTCGCCACAATCACGCGACGCGGAGCGCGGTGCACGATTTGGTCTAAGACAGGACCGATATCTGCCTCACGGGGCGTAAAGCCGGGAACATCGGCGTTAGTCGAGTCAACGAGGAACAGGTCCACGCCCTCTTCTCCCAGGCGAGCAAAAGCTCGCAGGTCTGTCAGACGGCCATCCAGGGGAAGCTGGTCCATCTTGAAATCACCCGTGTGCAGAACCGACCCAGCGCTGGTCCGGATCATCACGGCAAGCGCATCGGGGATTGAGTGATTGACGGCGACAAACTCGAGATCAAACGGGCCAAGCTGCTCCCGGCCTCCGGCCGTGACGGCCATCGTCAGCGGAGCGATGCGATGTTCTTTGAGTTTTGCCTCAATCAAGGCCAAGGTCAGCGTGGTGCCAATCAGGGGAATATCCCCTCGCAGCCTCAGAAGATAGGGCACCGCGCCGATGTGATCCTCATGCCCGTGGGTCAACATGATGGCTACAACATCATCGAGCCTGTCTCGAATTGGCGCGAAGTCAGGCAAAATCAGGTCAACGCCCGGTTGTGTTTCTTCAGGAAACAGCACGCCGCAGTCCACGATGAGCAACTTGCCATCAATCTCAAACACAGTCATATTGCGCCCGATTTCGCCAATTCCGCCGAGCGGAATGACGCGGAGAGTGCCGGGCTGAAGAGTTGGGGGATCCAGCAGGGGTTGAGGCATAAGGTCCTTTGTTAGCGAGTGGTGCCTGCCACCTTCGGCAGCGCACCCCCAGCTGCCGCATTGCGATCAGGCCGGAAGTTGGAGAAGTCTGCTCCGGCGACATCGTGAACGAGAGCAATCTCGTTTTCGATCACTGCCGCTTCGGATTCTTCGGGGCCGACCAGGGGCAGCCTCACTCGGGGAGAGGAGATTCGACCCAGTCCATGCAGGATGTACTTGGTCGCTACGGTTCCCGGCACGTGCGTCATGGTCGCGCGGACGAGTGGTTCCAGAAGTTTGTGCTGAGCGGTCGCGGCCGCCAAGTCACTGCGATTAACGGCATCCACGATGATTCGGTAGGGCTCCGGCGCGATATTTGCAGTAACTCCAATCAATCCGGTCCCGCCAATGGAAAGGGTGGGAAGAGCGTTGGCGTCATCGCCGGCAAAGTAGAGCAAATCCGTCTGGTTCATCACGCGCGAGACCTCACTGAGGTCTCCCTTAGCGTCTTTGACTGCTCGAATATTGGGGTGCTTAGCGGCGCGCAAAATGGTGTCGTACTGAATTTCGATTCCCGAGCGTCCCGGAATGTCATACAGAATCACGGGCAAGTCTGTTGCATCGGCAATCAGGCGGAAATGGGTGAGCACCCCGGCTTGGGTGGGCTTGTTGTAGTAGGGCGTGACAATCATCACGCCGTCGGCTCCCGCTTTTTCACTGGCCTTGTAGAGCTCTATGGCGTGAGCGGTTTCATTCGACCCACCGCCGGTGATGATTGTGGCGCGACCGGCGGAAACTTCTTTTCCGGTCTTGACCAACTGTATTTTTTCGGCGTCTGTCAGCGTGCTGGTCTCACCGGTGGTCCCGGTGACGACGAGTCCATCCGCACCGTGGCTGATGAGGGAGTCCATTAACGACTCGACTCCAGCCCAATCCACCTCGCCATCGACAGTCATCGGTGTGACCATGGCGACCAGTACTTGGCCAAAAAGATTCTCAGTTACCACGCCCCCCAGGCTAGCGTTAGCAGGGCCCAGGCGTATACCCCTAGGGCGCTACGCGA
>Ga0209654_1001308_pt1 | contig 20168 bp, 19 predicted proteins | sample SaaInl1SG_22_DNA_FD_184646 | JGI IMG/M metagenome (GOLD analysis project Ga0209654, IMG submission 184646) | Marine microbial communities from expanding oxygen minimum zones in the Saanich Inlet - ESP_161SG_22_DNA (SPAdes) (version 2) | ecosystem: Environmental > Aquatic > Marine > Intertidal... | reverse complement strand
GGTCAGTCAAATCGTGACGTTCGGCACCATGGCTGCGCGTGCGGCGATTCGTGATGTCGGTCGCGTCATGGATTTTCCCTACGGTTTCTGTGACAGCATCTCCAAGCTGATACCGAACAAACCGGGCACGCACATCACGATTGCCGAGGCGATTGAGAAAGAGCCACAACTCGCGGAGCGACTGGAGCGCGAGGAAGATGTACGTACGCTGCTGGACATGGCTCAAAAGCTAGAAGGCATGACACGCAACGTCGGCATGCATGCGGGTGGTGTGCTGATTGCGCCCGGCAAGCTCACCGATTTTTGCCCGCTGTATCAGCAACCGGGTAGCGAGGCTGCTGTCAGCCAGTTTGATAAAGACGATGTCGAGGATGTGGGCTTGGTGAAGTTCGACTTCTTGGGCTTGGCCACGCTGACCATCTTGGAGCTCGCGCGCGACTTCATCCGAACGCGCCATAAGGGTCAGGAAGATTTCTCTTTCGATAACGTACCCATTGATGACGCCAGGGTCTACGCCCTGTTTTCACGTGGACAGACCGAGGCGGTTTTTCAGTTTGAAAGTCGGGGTATGCAGGGTATGTTGCGCGATGCACGTCCCAGTCGCCTTGAGGATCTGATTGCGCTAAACGCCTTGTACCGACCGGGTCCCATGGATTTGATTCCCACGTTTGTCGCGCGCAAGCACGGTCGTGAGGTGGTGGTCTACCCCCACCCCCTGGTGGAGGCGGTGCTCTCTGAGACCTACGGCATCATGGTGTACCAAGAGCAGGTGATGCAGGTGGCACAGGTGCTGGCAGGCTACTCTTTAGGTGGCGCTGATATGTTGCGCCGCGCCATGGGTAAAAAGAAGCTTGAAGAGATGGTCAAGCAGCGCAGTCTGTTCCGTGAGGGCGCAGCGAAGCAAGCTATCTCGCAAGACAAGGCCGACGAAATCTTCGATTTGATGGAGAGCTTCGCAGGCTACGGATTTAACAAGTCCCATGCCGCCGCCTACTCCTTGTTGGCCTACCACACGGCGTGGCTGAAGGTGCATTTCACGGCAGAGTTTTACGCTGCGAACATGACGGTTGAGATGGGTGACACCGACAAGCTGCGTGTCCTCCATGCCGACGCCCTAGATATGAAGATCACGTTTGAGTCGCCAGATGTCAACCGCGGCGTGTACCGATTTATTCCCGTCGATGACACCTGTGTGCGCTACGGTTTGGGCGCTATCAAGGGCACAGGTGAGCAGGCAATTGATGCCATGGTCGCCGCCCGTGAGGCCGATGGGCCGTTCACCTCGCTCTATGACTTTGCGGCCCGTGTAGACAAGCAACGTATGAACAGGCGCACGGTAGAGGCCTTGATCAAGGCGGGCGCATTTGATTCGATTGAACGCAACCGTGCGAGCTTGATGGCCAGCGTAGAGCGTGCGTTTGATTACGCTGCCGCGCAAGCGGCCAATGCGAATCAGGTGGGTTTGTTCGATATGGACGCCGATGCCCATGGTTCAAGTTCACAAGAGCCTGAGTTGGTTGAAACCGTTCCGTGGGGCGTCAAAGAGCGGTTGACGCAAGAGAAAACGGCGGTTGGTTTCTTTCTGTCTGGCCATTTATTTGATGAGGTGTCCGGTGAGGTGAGACGCTTTGTCAAGATGCGTATTGGTGACCTAGTCGACTCCCGCGACACCCTGACGTTGGCGGGTATCGTGACAGACCTGCGCGTCATCAGCGGTCAACGCGGGCGACTGGGTATCTTTAAGTTAGATGACAAGAGTGGCGCGATTGAGGCGAGCGTTGACGAGAACATGTTGAACCAATACCGCCACCTGATCAAAGACGATGAGTTTGTGGTCTTGCAGGTGACGGCGCAACCAGATCGTTTTTCAGGGGGGTTGCGCTTGAAGGTGCATCAGATTTGGAGTTTGGCCGACGCGCGGTGCCGCTTTGGTAAGTATCTGAAGGTCAAGGTCAACGGACATGCGCCCGACGTGCGACGTTTGGTGGCTGAATTCCCGCCGCATAGGGAGATGACTGAGCACGGTGACGTTGATCGTGGCTTGCGCGTGCGCCTGCACGTGCTGCGTTCCGGTGCGGAATGTGAGTTGGCCTTGGCGGAGAACGCGCGCTTTTATCCAAGCGACGCGGCATTGGCCAGTTGGTGCGCGCAAGCGCATCAACAAGAGGCCAAGATCATCTACGAGTAACGGTCGCGCACGGCCCTGGGAGGCCGTGCCTGCGTGCTTATGCCGCCTTGGTAATAGGGCCGTCGCCACTAAAGCGGTCGAGTAGCACGTAGATCACCGGTGTGATGAACAGCGTCACCACCTGAGACAGTATCAGCCCGCCAACAACAGCCAAACCCAGCGGCTGGCGCAGTTCGGCGCCAGCGCCAGCGCCGAGTGCAATCGGTAGGGCGCCAATTGCTGCCGTGAGCGTGGTCATCATGATGGGGCGGAAGCGTAGCAAGCAAGCTTGGCGCATCGCATCGTTTGCCGCTAAACCTTGCTCACGCTGGGCTTGCAATGCAAAGTCGATCATCATGATCGCGTTCTTTTTCACAATACCAATCAGCATGAGCAAGCCGATCGTCGCGATGAGTGTCAGATCTTGCCCGAAGAACTGCAGCGTCAACAAGCCGCCTACGACCGCTGATGGGAGGCCTGCAAGAATCGTGATGGGGTGAATGAAACTCTCGTACAGCATGCCTAGCAAAATATAGATCACGACCAACGCGGCCAGCAATAAAACGACTTGGCTGGTTTGTGATGACTGAAATACCGCAGCATCCCCACCGTAACTGGTGATGACACTAGCGGGCAGGTTCATGTCTTTTACATAGCCATCCAATGCCTTGGTGGCTTCGCCTAGCGGGACGTTGGGTGCCAAGTTAAAGCTCAAGGTCACCGCTTGCAACTGCCCTTGGTGGTTGATGCTGGTGGGTCCCAAGGTCCGCTTAACGCTGGCAAACGCGCTCAAGGGCACCAATTCGCCAGAGGCCGTTCTCAGGTGCAGTTGCATCAGGTCAAGTTCACTCTGCCCCTTGGGGTTGTCGATAGTGAGTATGACGGACCACGCGCCACTGTCGGTGTAAATGCTCGCCACTTGGCGCTCACCAAAGGCGGAGTACATCATGGTGCGCAGTGACTGGCTGCTGATGCCTAGGCGCTGTGCGCGCTCTTTGTCGACGACGATCTCTGCTTGCAAGGCCTTGTTTTCGGCGTCTGAGTTGACATCGGTAAAGCGCTCGTCCGACTTCATGGCGTCCGAGACACGATCCACCCATGCCTCTAGGTCACCGCCGCTCACACTCTGCAAGGTGTATTGATAGCGGCTGCGACTCATGCGGCCACCCACACGCAAGTTCTGTAAGGGTATAAAAAACACCTTAACGCCGGGGACGCTGCCGGCCGCACGGCGCAACTCGCCCAAGACCTGCTTGATGTCACCGCGCTCTGACTTTGGCTTCAGTGAGATAAACATGCGCCCCGTGTTGCCGCCAAATACGGCGGCCGCCATATTGCCCACGGCAGCGACGCCCTGCGTGCGCTGAGCCACTTCATCAAGTTGACGCTGCATGGTGGCCGGACCAACATCTTGGCTACCCACCACCGTTGCCATCACTTGTCCAATGTCTTCTGATGGGAAAAAACCTTTGGGCATGACGGTAAACAGGTAGACCGTGAGTGCAACGCTTCCCAACGTCACCGACACCATCGTTTTGCGGTGAGCCAGTGCCCAGTCCAAAGCGCGTGCATAGCCACGCAACGTGCCTTGGAAAATAAATTCAAACCAAGCGGTTCCACGGTAGGCGATGGACTGCTCCGCTTGTTCGCGGGTTTCGTGTTTTAGAAACCGGCTGCACAACATAGGTACAAGCGTCAGAGACACCACAGCGGAAACCAAGATAGCCAAGCCCACGATGACTGCGAATTCATGGAACAACAATCCTATGGTTCCGGGCATGAAGAAGATGGGTATCAGGACCGCGACCAAGGAGATGGAGATGGAGACAATCGTGAATGCCACTTCGCGCGCGCCTTTGATGGCGGCCGCAAAGGGCGCCATACCCTCTTCAATGTGGCGCACGATGTTCTCCAACATCACGATGGCATCGTCAACCACCAAACCGACCGCTAGCGTGATACCGAGTAGCGATATGTTGTTTAAGCTGTAGCCCATGTAGTACAGCAACGACATGGCTGCGATCAGTGAGATCGGGATGGAAAGTGTCGGAATAATGGTTGCTGACAGGCGGCGTAAAAATAAGAAAATAACCAACACGACCAAGGCGATGGTGAGCGCCAGGGTGAAGTAAATATCGTGCAAAGCCTCTCGTATGGACTTACCACGGTCATTCAATGAGTGCAGCTTGACGTCGGGTGGCAACTGTTCGGCTAACTTCGGCATGGCGGCATAAATTGCCTCGATCACGGCCACGGTGTTGGCATCTGGTTGTCGTTGGACACCGAGAATGACCGAGGGTGTGCCGTTGTAGCGGCTCAGGCTGCGTTCATTCTCTGAGCCATCACGGATGGTCGCGACATCGCGCAAGTAAACCGGTGTACCCTCGCGCATGGCCACAATCAGGTTGCGAAACTCTGCAGCTGATTCAAGCTGGGTATTCGCCTCAATGATGAGCGTTTGCCCTGAACCTTGGATTTGGCCCATCGCCGAGTTGGCGTTGGTAGCCCGGATGGAAGCGGCAACGTCATCAAGTGTCAAGCCGCGTAGCGCAAGTTCTTGGGGGTTGGCCTCGACGCGCACGGCATAGCGCTTAGCTCCCCATACAGACACCTGTGCCACGCCGTTGATCGTTGATAGGGAGGGGGATACCAAGTTTTCCGCAAAATCGGTTACCTGCACCAAACTCATGGTCGGTGAGCTGAGTGCCAAAATCAAGATGGGGGCATCCGCGGGGTTGACTTTTCGGTAGCTGGGAAGGTCAGTCATCTCCGCTGGTAGCGCACGCTGTGTGCGCAGCAACGCGGACTGTACGTCGCCAGCGGCCGCATCAATATTGCGGTCTGCAGAGAATTCCAGTGTGATGGAGGTGCGGCCCAAAGAACTGCTTGAGGTAATGGCGTTCACGCCCGCAATGGTGGAAAACTGCTTCTCCAACGGTAGCGCAACTGAGCGCGCCATGGTCTCGGGGCTGGCGCCGTTGAGCCGAGCGCTCACGTTGATGGTTGGGGTGTCATAGCGCGGCAGGGCGGCGACCGGTATTTTCCCGAGCGCGGTCAATCCAACAGCAATGAGAGCGATATTGAGCAACACCGTCATGACGGGACGGCGAATAAATAACTCGGTCAAAGACATGGCTTACTCCTTGGACCGCGCACCAGCAATGCGCAAGACGCCACCCGGTTTGACGTTGGCTCGACCATCCACCACGACCTGATCACCATCCGCTAGGCCGCTCACCGCGACGCGCTCGCCAAGTGCTTGACGTACTTGGATGCGTTTAACCTGTGCCTTGTTCTCAGCGCCGACGACAAACACCGACGTTCCCTGTTCGCCGATCACCACCGCCGCCTGTGGAATAACCGCGACTTGCGCCAACGTGCCGATATCGAGTGAGACATTTACAAACTGGCCCGGCCATAAGGCGTTGCCTTTGTTTGGCAGAGTCGCTTTGAGTGTCAGCATCCCGGTATTGGGGTTAATGGCGTTGTCAATCAGCGTGAGCTTGCCCTGATGGGGCTTGGTATCTGTGCCAAGAGCGTTGCTGCCCAAAGTGACGGTGACAGGCCGATTGATGCCGGCCGACGCGACTTGGCTGATCGCTGACTCAGGTAATGAGAAGCGCACGCCTATGGGGTTGAATTGGGTGAGGGTGGTGAGAGGCGTGGCGTTGGCACCACTGGCAACCAAGGCGCCAGCGCTCACATCGATCGCGCCGATACGGCCGCTAAACGGGGCCCGAATTTGGTACAGGCTGCGCTGAATCTGTTGTGCCTTCACGGCGGCCTCGTCTGCCGTGACTTGGCCTTTTTGTGCTTCCACTTGGCTGGCTGCGGTATCTACCGCACTGGACGCCACAAAATTTTTCTTCAACAGGTCTTGCGCCCGCGTTAACTGTCGTTGCAAGTCGGCAAGGCTTGCTTTTGAACGTGCTGCTTGTGCTTGCGCTTTGCTGAGGTCTGCCTGCACGCTGCGGTCATCGAGTACAAATAACAGCGTACCTGCGCGAACGTTTTGTCCTTCCTTTACCGCCACACGTTTAATCAGCGCATTGACTTGCGCTCGCAAGGGGACGGATTGGAGTGCGATGATGCTGCCTGTGGCCTCTAGCGTTGTTGGTAAGTCGGCTAATGCCACCGTTACCACGCCCACGGCGGTTGGTCCACCAAACCGACCGCCGGGTCGGCCTCCCTTCTCCGCTTTGTCCCCTTTGCCGCCTTTGCCCTCTTTACGCGCGTCACCGCCTTTATTCACCGCGCCATCCGTAGGTGCCCGCGCCGCGGAGGTTCCCGTGGTTTGGCGCCAAAAGCCAACGAGTGTGTCTTGGTAAAACCAGGCAGCGGCCGCTGTGATGATAAGCAGTAGCGACAGATTACGTGTTGAGCGTTTCATGAGATCGTCTAAAGAGTAACGCCCGAAGGCAGAAGCGCGTGGCGATGAAGGCTACGCAGTGGGCGAAGCATAGCGAATATTTGTCGGTTGTGCTTGTCAAGAAAGGGGCACCCCGCAGGCTCAGTCTTTCGGGCGGAAGCTGATGAGCATGGGGGAGGGCACCCGTCCATCGATATCCCGGGGCAGTCGCCCCGTGCGGTCGATCGCTCTGAGGACAGCGTCATCCCATGCCTTTACGCCACTGGATCGCTTCAGCTTGCGCCCCAGGATCTCGCCCGTTGGCAAAGAGGTTACCTCCACCTCGGCGGCGGGGTTGCCCGTTGTATCCCCCGAGAAGATGATGTTGGGCTTGACGGCCGCGACGACTTTCCCAGCGTAGGTCGGACTAGGGCCGCTGGACTTCTTCGCGGTTCCCGTATCACCGGTGGCACCGGCAAGGCTAGTTAAGCGCGCCAAATTTTCTTGACGCAGCTTGTCCTTCAGCGCCGCCTCTGCGGCAACACGCTCTTGCTCAGCTTTTTCTGCTGCGGCTTTTTCCGCTGCAGCCTTTTTCTCGGCAGCCGCTTTTTTCTCAGCAGCAGCTTTCTCTTTAGCTCGTTTTTCTTTCTTGGCTTTCTCTTTTGCTGCTTTTTCGGCTGCAGCCTTTTCTTTGGCTGCCTTCTCCTTAGCAGCTTTTTCCTTAGCGAGCTTTTCCTTCTTTGCCTTTTCTTTGGCGGCTTTTTCCGCATCGGCCTTCTTTTTAGCCGCTAGTTTTTGGGCTACTGCCTCGTCGTCGGCCTTCTTCTTACGGGCTTTTTCTAAGGCAATGTCGGCCTCGCTTGGACCCGTTGGCTCGGCCTTGGGTGGCGGGGGTGGCGGCGGAGGCGGAGGCGGAGGTTCAGGCTCGGGCTCAGGTTTAGGCTCCGGCTTTGGCTCCACTTTTGGTGCGGGTTCGGGTTTGGGTGCGGCGCGCATCGCCTCAGGCGACCAGACCTCGACCTCAAAGCTGGCAGGGGTGGCGTCCTTGCGCCAAGAGACCCCCCACGTCAATGCGCCCATCAGCACGACATGAGCGAGCAAGGCCCAAACGATGGGCATGCTCCATGGCACTGGCGCATCGTTATGTAATGGGGACGATGGATCGCTACGCATCCTTGGGTTGGCAGTCCGTTAACGTGAAGAGGAGACGGAAAGGGCGATGCGCGCGAGGCCCGCCTTCTTGAGCGCGTCCATCACCTGAACCACGGCATCGTATTTCACTGCACGGTCCGCGCTGATGACCACGGCCAACGCACGATTAGGGTCGTTGTTTGCGGTGCCGTCACGCGTCGAGCGATTTTGATTGGCCGCTTCTATGACGCGTTGCGCCACGTCAACCAGCTTAACTGGGACGCGATCTTTGTCTGTTTTGATGCTTAGACTCGCATCTTTGTTGACAAACACCTCAATGACTTTATCGGGCCGCCGACTGGCCTCGCCAACTGTCGGCAGGTCGATTGTGCTTGGCGTGATCAGCGGTGCCGTCACCATAAAAATAATCAACAGCACCAACATCACATCGATGAAGGGCACCATGTTGATTTCGTTCATCGTGCGGCGTTTGCGGCTGCGACGCATTGGACTAGCCATGACTTAAGCCGCCGTTTGGGCGCTGAGATTGCGCTGCAATATGTTCGAGAACTCTTCCGAAAAAGTGTCCATTTTGTTCGCCAAGCGGTCGATGCGGGTGGCAAAACGGTTGTAGGCCACGACCGCTGGAATGGCGGCAAACAGGCCGATGGCGGTGGCCACCAACGCCTCCGCGATACCTGGGGCCACCGTCGCCAAGGTCACCTGTTCCAGCGACGCCAAGCCAGTGAAGGCGTGCATGATGCCCCAAACGGTGCCAAATAAGCCTACATAAGGTGAGACGGAGGCGACTGAGCCCAGAAACGACAATTGCGACTCCAGCGCATCCACTTCACGCTGAAAATTAGCCCGCATAGCACGCTGGGCACCTTCGAGTAACACCACGGTGTCGGCGATACGCCGCTCTCTTAACTTTAAAAACTCGCGCATACCCGACGCAAAAATACGCTCCATAGGACCGGAGCCTGTGGTTTTTTGTATCGCGGTGTTGTACAAATCGTGCATGCTGGTGCCCGACCAAAACGCGTGCTCAAAGTTGGTGTTTTCTTTGGTTACCCGACTCAGGACGGTGCTTTTACTGAATATCACCGCCCAACTGGCAATCGACACGACTAACAGCAAGGCGACCACCGCTTGGACCACACCACTGGCGTGTAGGAGCAGCGTAACAATGGATAAATCTTGGTTCATGGCTTCGGCAGTACATTGGTTAAGGTTGGCGGCAAACGCATCGGCTTAAACGTTTCGGCGTGGACCCATGCAATGCGGATATCCGCGTCGCAAAGCACGACGGTGGGTTGATCGTGCAGGGCCACCCACTGGTGCAAGTCTAGCGTCGCACGGCTGGTTTTCACCAGTCGCGTCGCCACCGTCAAACGATCATCTAATCGACAAGGACGATGGTAACGCACTCGGGTCTCACTCACGACAAATAGACCCTTTAGAGTCTCTCTAAGCCGTTGTTGCTCTAATTCTAGTGACCGTAGCCATTCCGTTCGGCCACGTTCGAAAAACTTGAGGTAATTGGCATAGAACACGATCCCCCCAGCGTCGGTGTCTTCCCAGTAAACGCGCAGGGGCCAGCGGTGGTGGGCCTCGGTAATGGGGGAGGGTTGCGGCATGGCGTTTTACAGGCATGCCTCTAGGCGCGCGATGGCGGCCTGCAGCTGTTCTAAGCTACTGGCGGTCGAAAAGCGCAGGTAGCGGTGGGTGTTTGCAAAGCCAAAGTCGCGCCCTGGCGTGGCCGCAATATGCGCACGTTGCATGAGGGCGCTTGCAAAGTCCCAGCTGCCCGCTACGGGGGTGTTGGGGATATCCCATTGGTCGCAGGCTGCCTCGCAATTAGCGTAGGCGTAAAAGGCCCCATCTGGCATCACGGGGACGTGGAGACCCAAGCGGTTCAGCTCGGGTATGAAGTAGTCGCGTCTGGCTTTGAAAGCCAGTCGTCGCTCTTCATAGCATGCCAGCGTATCCGGCTCGAAGCAGGCGAGGGCGGCGTATTGGCTGAGGGTATTGGGGCAGATGAAGAGGTGTTGTGCCAAGCGCTCGACCACCGGAACCAAGGCCGGGGGGAGTACCAGCCATCCCAAACGCCAGCCGGTCATGCTGAAGTACTTTGAGAAGCTGTTGATGCTGATGACCTCCTCGCCCAGTCCATCGGGCAGCCCCAATGCGCTTTGGCCGTAGGCGGCGTCATAGCTCAAACCCAAATAAATTTCGTCAATCAGGCTAATCCCGCCGCGCTCACGCACCGTGTGGGCAATCGCTTGTAGGTTGGCCCGACTGATGGACGTGCCGGTGGGGTTGCTGGGGGAGGCCAACAAAACGCCTCTGGTTTGAGCGCCCCAAGCCGATGACACTTGATCGGGTGTGAGTTGAAAACGACTGGCTGCGTTGGTCTCAATCAGTTTGGCTGTGCCCTCAGCCGCTGCCACAAAATAGCGGTTGCATGGGTAGCTGGGATCGGGCATGAGTATCTCGTCGCCCGCCTCAATGAGTGCCATGCAGGCCAGCTGCAGAGCGCCTGAGGCTCCTGCGGTGACGGCGATGCGGGCGGGATCGATTTGCAGATTAAAGCGGCTCGCATACCAGCCGCTGATGGCCTCGCGTAGTGCCGGAAGTCCCAGGGCCTGCGTATAGGTGCTGCGACCCGACGCCATCGCGCGTTGCGCCGCGGCTTGCACGGCGGGCGGTGCATCGAAATCAGGCTCGCCGATATTGAGAAAAATCATGGGCGAGTCAGTTTGCGCGACATCCAACGCCAGCTTTTGCGCGGCCTTGGCCATTTCCATGACCAAAAAAGGCTGTATGCGTTCAGCTCGTTGGGTGATTCTCATGCTGTCAACCGCCGCTTAGCTTCAAGCCTCTGCGGGACGCGACTGCAAGGCCATGCCGTGTACCACGCCGTTAACAAACTTGTGGCCGTCGGTCCCGCCGAAGGACTTTGCCAACTCAATGCACTCGTTGATGACGACGCGCATGGGGACATCTAAACAGCTGGCCAACTCTTTGGCCCCGATCAGTAACACCGCGTGTTCAATGGGCGAAACCTCTGCGATCGGTCGGTCGAGGTGTGGCGATATCATGGCTTCTAAGGCCTCACGATCTTCAATGCAACCCGTCAGTAGGGTGTCAAAGTGCAGGCTGTCGGCTTTGTGAAAGCCAGTGAGATCGCGGGTGAAGGTGTCAATACTCTCTAAGGTGTTTTGACCGACCAAATATTGGTACAAGGCCTGCACGCCAAACTCGCGTGCGCGGGTTCTTGCCGACTTATCCGCGGCTTTACGGAGTCCGCCGGCTTTCTTGCCCACGCTCTTAGCGGCAGGGGCCGTTGCGTCGGATGTGGTGTCGTTAGGTGGCGTGTCGGTCATAGTCGTATCCAAAGAGCGGTGTCAAGCACGCGACCAGCGTATGGGCCGTGCGGGTGGCAATATTATCGCAGAGGAACAGGGCCAGTTGCGTATTACAGCTTTGCTAAGAGCAAGGCCATCTCGACCGCTACTTTTGCCGCGTCGCTGCCCTTGTCCGTCTGCCGCGCGACGGCCTGCGGATGGTCTTCCGTTGTCAGTACGGCATTCGCGATGGGGATTTGGTAGTCGAGGGCTACCCGCGTGACGCCAGCGCCAGACTCGTTGGCCACCAGTTCGAAGTGGTAGGTTTCCCCGCGGATGATGCAACCCAACGCGATCAAGGCGTCAAACTCATCAGACTCCGCCATGCCTTGCAAGGCGCTGGCGATTTCCAGTGCGCCAGGCACCGTGACGTGACGAATGTTTTTTTCTTGTACCTTCAGCGATAACAACTCGGTATGGCAGGCGGCCCATAGCGCGTTGGTGATGTCATCGTTGAAGCGGGCTTGCACCACACCAATTCGTAGTTTGGTGCCGTTGTTTTCTGGGCCAGCGCCCTTGCTAGAGGTAAACATACTTGAGGCCTATTGGTCGCGACGGGCGCGGTTGCGAAACAAACGAGTCAGTGATGGCGCTTAGGCAAGGGGCGTGAGCGCGCCAGAGGCACTTTCTTGAAACCCGCACACCTCGAGACCGTAACCGGCCATGCTTGGCATGCGCCTAGGGGAGCCCATAAGGGTCATGCGCGTTACGCCGCATTCCCGCAAAATTTGAGCGCCGATACCGTAGTTTCTTAAGTCTTTTCGCCCTGCCTCAGGGCCGTAGCTTGGTTTGGCGACCCCCTCAAAATGGGCCAACAGTTCTTGGCCTGTCTCACCGGCATTGAGCAACACGGCGACCCCCTTACCTTGTGCTTGCAGGTAGGCCAAGCTGGCGTTGATAGACCAAGAGTGCATGCTGCCGTTTTGCTCCAGCACGTCCATCACGGACAAGGGCTCGTGCACACGCACGGGCACCACCTCATCGGTCTCCCATTGGCCGGTGACCAAGGCCAGGTGCACGTTGCCACCGGTGACGTCTTGAAACGCGTGGGCGACAAATGAGCCCTGCGCAGTTTGAAGGGTGCGGCTACCCAGACGTTTGACCAAGGATTCGTGGGCGCTGCGGTATTCAATTAGATCGGCGATGGTGCCGATTTTTAAGCCATGGTCGGCTGCAAAAATTTGCAAGTCAGGCAAGCGCGCCATGGAGCCATCGTCGTTCATGATCTCGCAAATCACCGCAGACGGGGCACAACCTGCCATGGCTGCAAAGTCGCAGCCGGCCTCTGTGTGGCCAGCGCGCATGAGCACGCCACCATCAACAGCTTGTAAAGGGAAGACGTGCCCGGGCTGCACGAGATCGGTAGGCTGGCTAGTGGCGGCGACCGCCACTTGCACTGTTTTTGCGCGGTCAGCGGCAGAGATGCCTGTGGTCACGCCGACGGCGGCTTCGATGCTGACGGTGAATGCCGTGGCGTACAAGGTGCCATTGCTGCTCGCCATAGGCGGCAACTTTAGGTATTCGCAGCGTTCGCGGGTGAGGGTTAAGCAGATCAGGCCACGTCCGAATTTGGCCATGAAGTTGATGGCTTCAGCCGTGACGTGCTCGGCGGCCATCACGAGGTCCCCCTCGTTTTCGCGATCCTCTTCGTCTACGAGGATCACCATGCGACCCGCGGCAAGCTCGGCAACGATGTCTTCAACTGGGGAAATAGCGACGGGGTTTGGCATGAAATATCTGATTCACAGCATTAAAAAATGAAACTTATTATCTCAGGCTCGCAGGCTCAACATGCGCTCGACATAACGGGCCAGCACATCCACCTCTAAATTGACCTCTGCGCCCACGGTGAGCGACCCCAAAGCGGTGTGGTCAATGGTGTGCGGAATGATGTTGATGTCAAAGACACACCCCGTGGCAGTGTCCTTGACTTGATTCACCGTCAAACTGACCCCATTAACGGTAATCGAGCCTTTATAGGCTAAGAAGGGCGCCATATTGAGGGGCGTCTCTATTTGCAGCAGCCAACTCTCGCCGACGGATTCAAAGCGCACGACGCGTCCGATGCCATCAACGTGACCCGACACGATGTGGCCCCCCAAGCGATCTTGCGCGCGCAGGGCCTTCTCCAAGTTGATCCGTCCCGTTGCGGTCAGTCCGCTGGTTTTAGCGAGCGACTCAGCGGAGACATCTACTGTGAATTGGCGTGCACTTGCGTCAAAGGTGGTCACGGTCATACAGGCGCCATTGATGGCGATACTGTCCCCTAACCCGACGTCATCTAAGTACGCCTCTGGCGTGTGTATGTGTAAGCGCTTCCCGTAGGTGAGATGGTCGCCTAGTGATTCAATGTGCGTGATGTCGCCTATGCCTGTGATGATGCCGGTGAACATGTTTTTGGGTTGTTTAACGTTACAAATAAGTTTTATTAAAACAGATCGCGATTGTCCACAATGCCGCGCAGGCGAATGTCGGGGCCCACCATGCTCGGTGGCAACCAGCGCATGGCAACGCCTTGCGACAGCGCGCTGAGCGGTCCTAAGTTAGACAGGCCTAGACCTTGCCCGAGTAAGGTGGGCGCCAGGTATAGCAACACCTCGTCGACCAGTTGCTCTCTCAGGAAGGAGCCATTCAACGCGGCACCCGCTTCGAGGTGTACCTCATTCACCTCACGCTGCGCCAAGTCGGTGAGCATGGCGGTTAGATCAACCTTGTTGTGTTCGTTGGCTAGCGTGATCAGGGTGGCACCCGCCGTTTCAAGGGACGCACGTGCCTGCTCGGTTGCGACGCCACTGTGGTAGAACCATTTTTCACGTTGCCCACGCAGTAAACGTGCGGTGACGGGGGTCTGTAAGCGGCTGTCTATCACGACCACATGCGGTTGGCGCGAGAGGGGGAGCCCCCGCGCATCCAACTGCGGATCGTCGGCGAGCACCGTCCCCGCACCCGTCAGTACGACGCAGGCTTGGGCACGAAACCGATGGCCGTCCTGCCTGGCCTCGGGACTGCTTATCCATTGACTCTCTCCGTTAGGGAGTGCCGTAATGCCGTCGGCGGAGGCCGCCATCTTCATGCGCACCCATGGGCGTTTGCGGATGATGCGGCTAAAAAAGCCAATATTGAGGCCGCGTGCCGCGTCGGCCATCAGCCCCGTTTCGACCTGCACGCCCGCCTCGCGCAAGCGCGCAATGCCTTGACCGTTGACCGCTGGGTTGGGGTCAGTTGCGGCAACGACGACGCGTGCGATACCGGCGGTTTTGATCGCGTCGACGCAGGGTGGTGTTCGTCCATGGTGGGCACAGGGCTCCAGCGTGACGTAGGCGGTGGCCCCCTGCACGCTAAGGCCTTTGGCATGCGCGTCTCGTAACGCCATCACCTCGGCATGGGCCTCGCCAACTGCTTGCGTGTGCCCAGCGCCCAACAGATCACCGTCTGGCGTGGTGATGACGCAGCCGACACGGGGGTTGGGGTTGGATAGCCACAGTGATTTTTCGGCCCAAGCCAAGGCCAACGCCATTGCTTCCTGATCACTTGAGATTCGCATACACGGAGCATACACGCCTGCACGGGCGCTTTTAGGGCGGGGTGGTTGGCCCGTGAACAGGGTCTTTCCACCACTGTTGTTGCCATGCACCAAGGACGCGCCCTTGCGTGGGGCGGTATAGCGTGACACGCCAAACGGTTGGGCTCGGGTCCACCGCCGAGCGCGTGGCTGGTTCAAAGCCCTCGACCCAATAAACCATTGTGCGTAGGTTGTGCGTGGGCGGTATGGGCGCGGCGCCCACAACGAGTGGCTGGGCGCTGGCTATCAGGGTGGCAAGGGTGGCGGGGTCTGCGCCGGCAGCTACCCACCAATGATCGGCCAGCCTCGATCTCAGGGCGTCGTCTGCAAGGGCGTCGGGCGCGAGGCGATAGTGCTCGTGTAAGCGGTGCCAAGCGACTTGCCAGTCAATCCCCCGCTGCATCGCGGTACGTTCCGCGAGGTCTTGCCTATGCGCGGCGCCAGCGCTGTGCCACATGGCCGCGGTGAGGGCGCTGCCAATGCTCAGCACAACCAGTAGGCTCATGGTGGCAAGGCCGGTTTGCCAGCCGGCAATTGGGCGCTGTCGCCTTTCCTGCGCCATCAGGGTGGCCAGGTGCGGTTACGGCTAATGTGCTGCCAGCTACCGAGGCTGTCTTGTTGGCAAGGCGCGGACGCTAGGAGCTCGCCTCGGCCGGCTTCACCCACCTCACCAGCGTGACTGACGTCTGGTGTTTTGACCAAGCACAGTTGATAGGCCAGCGGCACTTGCTGCGGTGTGGCAAGCGGAGCGAGGACTACCCATTGAATGCCAGCGGGTGTGGCGACGGCTACCTGTACATCCAGTCGTTGCCAGCCATCGCTCAGCGGTTGGTTATAGGCGTGGTCAGGTACTTGGCAACGTAGGCTGCCATCGCGTACCCATAAGCTGCTGTGAATCCGGTTATTCCGGCTCGTTTTCCTGCCCAAGCAGTCCACCGCTGCGAGACCCGTGCTGAGCGGTTGTGACCCATTTAATTGATCGCCCGCTACCCGGCCGCTGGGTGACCAAGGACGCATGGGCGCGTCGATAGCTGCGCGCCCGTCATCGAGTACGACGCTGTGCCCGCCGCTTGCGCGGGCATGATGGGCGAGAAAACGCCACGCCACACGAAATGACTCGGTCTCTTGGTCACGCGCTTGGTTGGCGCGGTAGCGCGCGCCTAGCTGGCGTAATTGTTCATTTGCTAACAACAACACCCCGAGCCCAATCGACATACCGACCATCAAACTCATTAAGCCGGCCCCACGCTGTGGTGCTAAAGCCATAGCCAAGCGCAGGCATGGCGGCGGTTACAGGCCCGGTGATTGAGCGCGGTTTGCGGCCTGTGGCCCTCGCTTGGCCATGCCACCACCAAGAGCAGCCAACCATCGCGCAACGTGATGTGGCCACTTGCAAAGGGGCTGGCTTGCTGTAGCCTGTGCTGCCAGTCGGCAATGTTGAACTGGGCAAAAGCCAGGGCGTCACACGCGACGGCGTGACAAGCGGTAAGCGCTGGTAGGGCGGCGCCACGGACCCCGGGCGCCACGCCATCAAGGTGGTAATTGGCCTGCATCGATTCCGTGCCAAAGCGCGTGGTGTGCAGCAGCAGACGTTGTGCCAAGTTGTCAAGAAGCGACCAGGCGATACGCGATTGCACCTGTCTTTCTGCGCGCTGCATTTGGGCTTGTTGGCTATTGGCGAGCGCCCAGATGCCTATTGAAAAAATCAGCAGCGCCACCAATGCATCGACCAGCGCGAAACCTGCTGCGGGGTTTCGTTGCGCACCACTGGCCATAGCAAGACCTAGCCGTGGGGGTTACAGCGCGTCGCGTTGTGATAGGTCTCGGACCGCACGCGGCCGCTAATGGCGATAAACACCTCGATACTGAGCGCGCTGTCGTCGTCGGCGTTGTCATCGCAGAAAAGAATACTTTGTATGGGCGACACCCGGCCATCGCTATCGACACGTAAGAAGCCTCGGCCATTGTTGCTCACGATACGCACCCCGGGGGTGGCCGCATGGCTGGCAATAGCGACTCCGAGGCTCGTGGCACTCCCATCGAGTTGTTGTTGCCATCCACATTGCCAATGCGTAGAGGAGGTACGCATACGCGCCGCTTCGCAGGGTGCCTGCGCCACCATGTACACCGGCTGGTTCAAGCTGAGCGCCTGTGCTTTTGCGTTACCCATGTCGAGTAGCCATTGCGCGTGTGCTTGCGTGAGGCGCGCCTTGACGAGGTAGGCTTGATAGTGATTGACAGCCACCGACATCAGGATGCCAACGATTGCCAAGGCGGCCATGACCTCCAGTAGTCCGAAACCGCGTGCGCTGTTAGGTGGGGGAGGACGTCGGGTGGGGTGCGGCAGGTGGGGAGGTGGGCGCAAGTGCATGCGTCGCATTGTCCCCCGTTATCGGCATCACGGCGCTTTGCTCCGCGTATTGGTCAGAGCTTAGCGAACCTCGTCTACCAAGGCTGTGAAGTCGTCGACATCTTCGAAGCTCCGGTAGACGCTCGCGAAGCGCACGTAGGCGACCTTGTCCAATTTCTTCAGCTCGTGCATCACCAGACCACCGATTTTTTCGGAGGCAATTTCTCGTAAGCCCAAGCTCAGTAAACGCTCTTCAATACGCTCAATGGCTGCGGCGATGATGTCGGTGCTAACGGGGCGTTTGCGTAGGGCAAGTGAGAAAGATCCCTCTAGCTTACCGCGCGCAAACTCCACCCGACGGCCGTCCTTTTTGACCACCACAGGGAAGTTCACTTCGGGTCGCTCGTAGGTGGTAAAACGCTTGTCGCAAGCCCCACAGCGACGACGCCTGCGTATCAGGGCGGCGTCTTCGCCTACCCTGGTCTCCACCACTTGGGTGTCGAGGTGGGCACAAAAAGGACACTTCATAAAAGGCGTCTTTCAGATGTGGGGCCGTCGCGATTTACAGCGCGCTATAAACAGGGAACTTGGCCGTTAGCGCGTTAACCTTGGCACGCACTGCCTCGATGTTGGCGCTGTCATGCGGGTTGTCTAAGGCATCAGCAATCAGGTTCGCGGTTTCACGCGCCTGCACAACGCCAAAACCGCGCGTCGTAATAGCGGGCGTGCCTATACGAATGCCGCTAGTGACCATGGGTTTTTGTGGGTCATTGGGGATCGCATTTTTGTTGACCGTGATGTGTGCCGCGCCCAAAATCGCTTCGGCTTCCTTACCCGTTAGCTGCTTGCTTTGCAAGTCGACGAGCATTACATGACTTTGTGTTGTACCGCTCACAATCCGCAAGCCGCGTGCAGTAAGCGTTTCGGCCATTGCGAGTGCGTTATCGAGCACAGACTGTTGGTAGACCTTGAAGTCGGGCTCCAATGCCTCTTTGAACGCGACGGCTTTGGCCGCGATCACGTGCATCAGGGGACCGCCTTGCAAGCCGGGGAAGATGGCACTGTTGATCGCCTTTTCGTGCTCAGCTTTCATCAAGATGATGCCACCGCGTGGGCCGCGCAAGCTCTTGTGCGTGGTAGATGTCACCACATCGGCGTGGGGTACCGGGTTGGGGTACACACCCGCGGCAATCAAGCCGGCGTAGTGGGCCATGTCCACTAAAAATATGGCGCCGACTTCTTTGGCGATCTTTGCGAAACGCGCAAAGTCGATGTGCAAACTGTAGGCGGAGGCGCCGGCAATAATGAGTTTGGGCTTGGATGCGCGCGCGGTGGCCTCCATCGCTTCATAGTCCAGTGCCTCGTTGGCGTCTAAGCCGTAGCTCACGACGTTAAACCACTTGCCGCTGATGTTCAAAGGCATGCCGTGGGTGAGGTGGCCGCCTTCTGCCAGGCTCATGCCCATGATGGTGTCCCCGGGCTTCAGGAAGGCCAAAAACACGGCTTCGTTCGCTGACGCGCCGCAATGGGGTTGTACGTTGGCGGCATCCGCGCCAAAGAGGGTCTTGATGCGATCAATGGCCAATGCCTCAGCCACATCCACGTGCTCGCAACCGCCGTAGTAGCGCTTGCCCGGGTAGCCTTCTGCGTACTTGTTTGTGAGCTGGCTGCCTTGGGCTTCCATCACAGCGGGGGAGGTGTAGTTTTCGCTGGCGATCAGCTCAATGTGCTGTTCTTGGCGAAGGTTCTCCGCTTGAATGGCGGCAAACAATGCGGGGTCGGTGTCTTTAATCAGCGTATTGCGGTCGAACATGGTTCAGGGCCTTTGTTGGCAGTTCAAAAATTAAGGCAGGTGGACTGCATTAACTGACCCAGGCGAACGGCAAATCGCTCTCCAGCGCCGCGCTGTGAGATCGGTACGCTTCCTCGTGGTCATCCACGTCTGGTGGGGGCATTGCACCCCCGCCGCTTATCGCCAGTCACGTACCCCGATATTTTATCGTAGGTTCGCTTAGTTGGCAGCGAGGACGTCGCCAATGCCTTTGGATTGACTGGACACCCGCTTGCCAGGGCTTACGGATGTCTCTGATAAATCCGTTGCTGCGCGCGGAGACGGTGTCGTAGCGGGTAAGGTCGGTGCGCGTTTCGCCGCAGCCCGTTGCGCTGCGATGCCGGCAAGCGTCTGTTTGTACGGCGGGAGGTCATATGGTGCCAGCACCTTCTGCATGCGCTCGTAAACCTTTAAGACGCGGTCTAGATAAAAGGTGCCGTCAACCGTTACGGCACCAACATAGCAAAATAGCCCACGCTTAACCGAGCCCTTGGCGCGGGCAATACACTCTTGTAGCACCATGGTGCCCACGTGCAAATTAGCCACTGGGTCAAAGGCGGCCAAGGGGCCGCCGTAGGCTTCAAATTTGTCGGTGTGCACGCGGGTGAGCACTTGCATCAAGCCCTCTGCACCCACTGGGCTTCGGGCGTAGGGGTTGAAGCGCGACTCTACGGCGACAATGGCCAAGATGAGGGCAGGGTCCACTTGCGTGCGCTCGCCAATGGCATACGCCTCGGCCACCAGCACGTTGATGGGCGGTGTTGCCACCCGGTAGTAACGGCTAATCCATTTGGACAGTGCGGCCTGGTGCGGCGCAAGCTTGGCCGGTAGCGTGGCGCTCACGCGATCAGCAGCCGTGGGCTCAGGTAGCATTTCTTGGTTGCTACTCAAGCGTTCGTCTTGCCTGGTTTGCAACCAGTCCAGCAGGCGCGTCTCCACTGGCTCTCTTATGGCGCTTTGGCTTGCCAAGACCAACAACACGCTCACCACCCCGATGCCCGCCATGGCCAGACCGTTGTGCGTGGTATTCCAAAACCACTCGCTCACTCGGCGAAACCATAGCAAGCGCTTCAGCGCTGCAAAGCGATGAGAGGTGCTGGACGTTGTGGCGGTCGGATCAGTCATAAGTGAGCGGTTTTCTTAGCGCCCACGTGAGCGCTACAACAACCTGATGTCTATTGTCAAAATGGCCTTAATAAATGTCAATAATCAAATGCCGGTTCTTTATGCCAAAAAGAGCATATCGAGATAGCTACTGGGTTGCCATCCCTTTGGATGGGCATATCGCTGAAAAAAAAGCGCTTTTAAAGCCAAGAGTTACGCCGGAATCGAAAGGTGAATTCGGGTAAACATCATTAAGTTGCGGCAC
>Ga0209654_1001304_pt1 | contig 20209 bp, 28 predicted proteins | sample SaaInl1SG_22_DNA_FD_184646 | JGI IMG/M metagenome (GOLD analysis project Ga0209654, IMG submission 184646) | Marine microbial communities from expanding oxygen minimum zones in the Saanich Inlet - ESP_161SG_22_DNA (SPAdes) (version 2) | ecosystem: Environmental > Aquatic > Marine > Intertidal... | reverse complement strand
GTTGGGTAACAAAAAATAGTTTTTTCATTCTCGCATTTACCCTTAGGTGTAAGAAAAAACCCCTCGATTTCGCGAAGGGCTTGTCTTGATTGAGCTTGCGCTCTTTCTTTGCTGGTGGTCCCACCTGAACTCTAACCAAGTTAAATTTTGGTATTTAAATAATTGTTGTTCAAACACTTATACAAATATATAAATTTATAATGGAACACCAAGTGTTCCATCTATTTAAATTTAGAACATTTAGTGTTCCACTACTTCTATGGGTGTTCCAAACAATTGGATTAAAAACGAATAGGTGTTCCAAAGGTTCAAGTTCTACTTGGAACTGAACCAATTTACAATATTTGGAATTTGTTTTCATCACTTTTTATCGTTTTCTACAAAACCCTATACTTATATACAGATGGTAGGGAAAACCCACAACTACCCATTACTACGAGAGTAGTTGAAGAAGGTAAATCAATCAGTTTTAATAATGTATAACACCTTTTTGGTGTAATGGGTATTCTGTATGAAATCAGTAGGTATTATGATAAGAAGAAGGAACAGAACTAATAAGAAATTATTAGATAAAGAGATAATCACCCTTCACTCTAAACTTAAAAAGAACGATACTATTATCACTCACTACACTACCGAAAAAGATTATACAAAAGGAAACTACCATACCCACCTCATCATTCAACATAATGATGATGAGAACCTCTACAATCAACTAAATAACTTCATAGGTGGAAACACTTGGGAAGTAGATAAACGAGGGTTAGATGAGGTAAAAATCAACAATGGTAAATGGGGTGAGGTTCATACCCATCAGATTTGGGATGAGGTTGGATTTAAAACATATATGAATAAACACGAACTACTTAAAACACTACACTAATGAAGTTAAATACGAAAGGAATACTTCCCCCAAGAAACTTAAAATCTACCGAACACTCCTTATCCAATTTTATCAATTGTAATCAAGGATACTTCAACAAAGGAAAACATAAAGGGAAGATGGTTATGAATGTTCCAATTAAATACCTTTTGTGGGTATATGAGAACATCCCAAATCTGAATCAATCAGAGATACGAGTGTTATCATCCTCAATTGAAAAAAAATTAAAGAAAATGGAAACTAAATAATTAAAATGGAAAACTATTACAACAATACTCACCGATGGGTGTTTGATTCAGATGGGAACTATCTACACTCTAAAAGAGGAACTTATAACCCCAACACAGAAAGGGATGGTATTTTCTTTTCAGATTCAAAAACAGAGGAAGAAGAGTATTTAGAATATTTATATAGAAAGGGAAAGAAACTATGATAAACGGAATAAAACTGAATGAAAACATCTCACCTAACCAACGAAGAATTCGTTTAATGGAATTAGGTGGAGTTCCTCTTACAGAGGATGATAAAAGAAAATTAAAACCAAGAACTGAATCGGTATCTATGAAAGAAATACCGAAAAACAGAAAGGGGGTTGTTCCTCCAAACTATATACCTCAACCCGATGAAGATGAATTGGAGGATATGGTAGATTTAGATGAAATCCTACGAGAGATGGGATATTTAGAATCAGATGATTTAAGGGATGATTCCTTTGATGAGGTGGAAGAAGATGAAGATGTTCTTAAAATGGATAAGAACTCCTTAAAACAACTCATAAAACAAGAATTAGATGAGTATTTCAATGAAGATTTTGAGGATGAATTTGATTTGAATGAAGTGATTGAATATTTAATGAATTACTAATAAATATATATTTATATATAAATGTTCAAAAAACGAAACTACGAAGAGAATCCAACCCAAGAACCTCATAAATGGAAACAAAAAGAAGGTTCCACTTGTGATGATATCATCTTCACTAATGGGATAAGGGAAATAACCTTTGATGAATGGATAAAATTAGAATACAAGTAAAAAATTAAACTATTATGGAAGAAAGAATTACCAAACAACAATTACAAAAAATGTATAATGTATCAAGATTCACCATTGAAGATTGGGTTAAGAATCAAGGATTACCAATGATTAAGATATCAGAGTATAAACGATATGTTAGAAAAAGTGATTTATTAGAATGGGAAGAAAAGTTCTTTATTGTTTCTTAAAATCTTCATACTCTTTATTCCAAAAATCTAATTGAAAACTAGGTAAAAAGTGTTCTAATATCTTCTTATTTTTTTCAACTTGATTTAATGAATCAAACCCCTTTGTAGAACTATTTATTAATGAATGTATCTTAGTTTCACTTCCAAGATACTTCTGTTTCTTTTTACCATTCACATACCATACACCTCTGTAATATGGTTTCCCTTTAGTATAAAAATCCTCTACTCTAAAAGTTGGAAAATCAAAACCCATATCCTTTATTGAACTTTTTAGTTCATCCATTTCATTTACTAAGTTTTTGATTTCCTCCTGTTTCTTTAAAATGGGTTTCATTAATTCCTCTATATCACCTTCTCTCTTGGATATCATTCTTTTCAAGGTAGATAAACGACCTCTTAACCTTCTTTCTTCAGTAGAAAGATTATTAAACTCCTCTGGGGAATAATCAACTCTCTTAATATTATTCATTAGTTATAGTTTTCATCAAATCTATAGTTTTATTAGATATAATTCAAAGTTATATCTACTTTTTGTTTTAATTGTAATACAGGTATAATAATCGTATATTTGTATAAGAAGGTTGAGAGATACTTAACCATAACATTAAAACCGGTGGGTATAAACACAAATTATATTATGAGTTATAACAGAGGTAAAAAAATGAAGAAAACAATGTTCAAAAATGAAGTAGTTAAGAATCTTTTTAATGGTGGAATTTACCGAAACACCAATGGTATTTTTAATCCATCAACAAATGAAGAGGGTCTAATAAAAACTTCTTTAATGAAGGGTGAGATTGATAAATCAAAAAAGGAAATCTATCTCCGATATGAGGTTCTAAAAGAAACAACCGATTGGGTTCTAAAAGAATTGAAAGAAATGAACCATTATTATATCAATATCCTTGATGAAGGTGATAAAAAAATATCAGAAATGATTTTAGATGAACTACAGGATTATACTATCATCACACAAAGGTGGTTTAATGGTATGATATTTCAAGGTGTTGTTGAACCTAAAAATAAGTTAGAGAATAGGTGGTTTAATTAAAAATTTTGAACCAAATCAAAGTGGTGGGGGTTTTACTTTATAGAGAGGTTCAAAGAATCCAAAAGAATCAATGAGATGGATTACCATACTATACAAGAAAACCACTCTCAAACACTCTGTAAATAAGTGTTGAGGTGGTTTATTCATTTCTTCTTACACTACCAAATATTTTCAGTAGAATTTGATAGGTTAATTCCTATTTTCACTCATGTATTGAACCCATTCAAAGGGAGAGTAGGTGGGTTGGTTCTCTACCCACTTCACCCATTCCTCACCTTTCTTCTTCTCGTAGATTTTACGGAGTTCTTTCTTTCGTTCTTTTCTAATTCTCATCCTCAAAATCAAATACTTCCTCTATTGAGAGATTAAAAACTTTTGAAATTTTATAGGATAATAACAAAGAGGGGTTGTATTGATTTTTTTCAAGAAAAACGATTGTTTCCCTTCTAACTCCTACAAGTATAGATAATTCTTCTTGAGTTAAATTTGATTCAACTCTTAAAAGTTTCATTTTATTTTTCATTCAATTTTGTTTCATAATACTTCTTTATTATTAAAAACAAAAAACTTGTTAGGATGACTCCACTTCCTACGATTTGATATACTTCCAAGTGGATTCCAAAAATTTCAAGATACAAATACAACAACCACACATAAAATGAATACTTAAATGTTATGTATCCACTTCTATGTTTTAATGATTCACTTAATTCATCAGAAATAGTTAAACCGTTTTCAATTTTCTTTTGGTTCTTATATGAGTTATAGAGTTGTATTACTCCAAGTAAAACTATTAAACCGATAATACCTATTTCTATAGGATTACTTCTACCACTTAAAGTATAGAAGATGATTACACCAATGATAAAACTCATTAAGGTAAATAGTGTGAGTGTAAATTTTGATTTTTTCATAATATGTTATTTAATTCTAACATAAAGATAGAAATAAATAACATATGTTAGAAATAAATAACAAAACTATTTTATTATCGTAAAGAGTTTAGGATACTTGTAAGGTTTATGGTTCATTACATAAATAGTATTGAGTATTATTCTGATATAAGAATAGAACACTAATACTATAAGGAATAAGACAGGTATGATTAGGATTGACAACACTCCACAGATTATCTGAATAATGAAAATACTAACTTGGAAGTTGATTACATCTTTTCCATGTTGTTCAATCAGTTCATTTTTATCTTTAAAGAGATAATAAATTATGATTGGAGGGAATACCATAAAAAGGATTCCACTCAAATGTAATAACACAATCCAAGATTAAAAGGAACACAAAGTATATCTCTAAACTCCACCTAATTTCCTAAACCCCACCAAATGGAGGAGGTTTCTTGTAACTGAGAAAATACTTTTTTCCCAAAATGGGTATCGGAGGTGTTGTATTCATTATTATAATAAAAGGTGAAAAGAGTATAATTAAATTGAATTATTAAAAATAATTGAAACCTTTTCAATAAACCTCCATCTAAATGGGTATAACTTAAAATTTAAAAATTATGACAGAATATTACGAAATGGTAGAATTACTAGTTCCAATTCCAATTTTTATTACAATTGGATTTGTTATTTATGTGTTTTTTACCTCTAGAACAAAAGAAAGAATATTACAAATTGAAAAAGGAGTAAATTCTGATTTATTCAATACTAGTTCAAAAGATAGAAAATATAATTTATTAATTTTTGGATTATTATTTATTTCAATCGGAATTGGGTTATTTGTAGGTACTTTTCTTTCAGAGATGGGAATGGATCCTGAAGTTTCTAAACCTGGAAGTATTTTTATTTGTGGGGGTATTGGATTGATTCTTGGATATCGATATAAAATAAAATCACTTAAAGAGTAACACTCTTTGTTCATTAAATCTCTTCAATTTTTTGGAGAGATTTAAGTATTGTATTTTTATATCACTAAAAAATGAAAAAGAAAAATGATTTAATTGATTTTCAGAAATTCATTGATGGAGATAAATCTGTATTTGAAAAAATTATAAATAAGTATAAACCCTATGTTTATACTATTTGTATTTCTATTTTAAAAAATAAAGAGGACTCTGAAGAGGTGTTACAAGATGTTTTTGTCAAAATTTACTTTTCACTGAATAAATTCAAAGGTAAATCATCTCTTAAAACTTGGGTGTATAAAATTACATATAACTCCTGTTTAGAAAGATTAAAAAAGAATAAGAAGAGATTAGAAATTGATTTAAAATTAAACGAAGGGTATATTAATGAGGAGGATTCAATTAGTTTTAATTCATTTAATATAGATGAAAGAATTAAAATTTTAAGAGAATCGTTGACTGAATTAAAACCTATTGAATCAATGGTGTTAACATTCTTTTATTTAGAAGAGTTAAGTATAAAAGAAATAGTTGAAATTACATCAATAGTTAATCCAACTATAAAAACAATTCTACACAGAGGAAGAAAGAATTTATTTAAAAAATTCAAATTAAAAAGTAAAAAAAATGGGGTTCAATAAAACTAAAGAGGATATTTTATATGAGTTGTTTTCAGAAATGGGAACAGAATCTCCAAGTGATAATATCAATCAAAATATTCTTCAAAGAATAAGAAGGAAAGAATTGATTAACTCAGTCAATCAACATAAACAAATCATTACATATATAGTAATCATTTTTTTAGTAACTCTACCTATCATCCTTTTTAATGAGTATAATGAAACTATTTTAAACTCTACTTTATTAAAATTATCTCAGTTTCTTAGTACCATAAAGTTTAACTACTCTTTTGGAATCTCTATACTTATACTTTGTTTTTATACCATTGTTTACAATATATTGATTCTACTTAAACTCTCTAAACCCCTACAGTCATAAGGTTTTACGTAACTGAGAAAATACTTTTTTTCTAAAATGGGTATCGGAGGGGTTTTTATATCGAACCCAATTTTTTTCCCCTAAGAACTTTTTTTCTAAAAAATAAACTCTGTAATACTTATAGTAAGAGGAATGAACCTCTGAGAATTTATAAGAACAAGTATTATGGAAGAAATAAACGAACACGAAATAGATGGGTTAATTCAAACCATGAAGGAAACAGGAATCAAAGGTTTAATGAAATACACTGATGTGTTGGTGTGGAATCACATCTGTGAGAGAAATTGGTGTAATGAATCCAATAGGGAAGGACAGATTAAGTTTCTTAAACAAGAAACTGATATGGAATACAACGAAATAATGAATCTCCTTAACAGATATGATGAATGGAGGAAATATTTACCTTCTTACTCGTTGAGGTTAAATCAGAACCTTGATTCAATAAATAAAAAAATAAACTCTGTGATTCCATTCAAATACATTGGGAACTCACCCAATAAAAGACTCATAGGATTTGTAGATGAAGGGAATGATATTAATATTTATGATGGAATAGGAAAACACCTTATGAAATTGGGTTCGGTAGATAAGAAAAGTTGGAGTATCAATTGGGGAACTCACTCAGTTCTTCAACAAGAACATTCATCTTATATAACCTCATCAGTTAGAGAACTGAAAAATAGAAATTGGTTATAATGGAGAATAAGTTTGAACAAAAATTGGAAGGTTTTGAAACCTACAAATGGATATCGGTAGATGATTGTTCCGAAGAGTTAGAAGTGAGTAGGAGAACCATCTTTCAGTACCTCCACGATAATAAAATTAAAGGTATCAAGTGGAAGAATAAGAGATTGATTGATTCAGTATCCGTTGTAGGGTTTCTATTGAATAAAAAGGTGATAGAGGTAACCAACTTAAAAAACAAAGAGATGGTTCGGGAAATCGAATTAAAACAATATAAAGAACTCTAAATTGAGATTGTGTTTTGATTAACATTACAACGAAGAGGGGGAATTTTTTTCATTTCAATTATGATATAAATTACTCAAACCCCCTTTGAGTTGTATCTAACTTAATACACCCTTTTTCCTTGTTTTATATTCCTCATCATCAATTAAACCCTCATCATAAGAACTTTTTAACCTTCTTAATTGATTGATTTGTTCATCAGTAAAATCAAAAGATGGTGATTCTTTTTTTGATTTATCCTCAATATCAACACCCATTGAAAACATTTCATTGTTGTTCTTCAACAAATCTTTATTCAACACCTTGTAGTATCCATCAAACACCTTTTGAGAAGAATGACCACTTAAACTCATAATCGTTCTTATGGGTGTTCCCAATTCTATATGTTCCCTAATGAATGTTCTTCTTCCAATATGTGATGAACACTTCTTCCATTTAGGAATCATTACATCAGAATCTTCAATAATCTTGTTATTCAAATCAACTTTATATGTTCTTACATTTTCCTTAATTCCAATTATTTTACAAATCTCTTGTGAGTGTTTATTGAATTTCTGATTGGAGATTGGATTACCGAACTTGGTTCTCGGAAACAGATATTCATTTGAATCATTATACTTTCGGGTATCTTGGTTTATATGTTTACCATAACTATACTTTTTAATGATATCGTAGGTTAATTGATTTATTGGAACTCTGATTTGTTTGTTGGTTTTACTTTTCTCCATATTGAAAACAACAAACACTTTTCTACTTGTTTCATAGTTTCTTCCCTTTGGAGTTGAATCATCAAATTGAAGATTAGAAACTTTCATTTTAACCATATCACCGAACCTACATCCTACCCCACACAGGAATAACAACATATCCTTATATACCTCATAAGATGTGTATCTCTTAAACCCTTCTTTGGAATCTATATTATCTTTAATATACCAACTTTCAGTAGGAATGTTCTTCGGTATATAATCCAAATGTTTATCGTTGGTGGTTTCAAATTCATCAAACTCCTTAATCTTTTGAACCTCATCCCTTGTTAAAAAGAATACTTCTCTTTCCTCGTTTACATATTTGAAATCAGTTGGAGTTTTAATGTAGGTATCTATATGATGTTTTTCCCTTACCCAATTACTAAACTTTACAAGAGTTTTAATTCTCTTTTTAATTGTTGTGGGTTGTATCCCTTTATCATAACTCCAACGAATCAATCCCCATATCCACTCTTCATCAATATCTTGGGGAAGTAATTTGATTTTCTGTTTGAATTGATATTCTTCGGTAAAGGATTTAATTTCCTTAATTGAAGTGTTTATGGTTTTTACATAAGAAACCCTATTTGGGTATAAATCAGAATTAACCCAACTCTCAAACATTTCAAAAAGAGTATAGAAATGTATCTTCTTCAAGGATTTTTTAATCTTCAAATACTGATGATTCTTCAAGTGTGATTTAACAATATCTACGAATGGTATCTCTCCATCCTTCTCAATTTGTAAAACAATATTGTTAATCTCGGATTCTTTATCCTTCAATTTTAAGTTCTTATCCTTCCATTGAACATCAGTTTTAAGAATTGGTTCTCTTTTAATTGTATTCTCCCAACTCTCGTTCCAATCCTTGATTTTACACTTAATACCACTACTAATGTTCATCTTTCTCCCTTGATGATAATAACGAACACACACCAACACCTCATCGTGTTTAGTGTATTCTTTCTTTGGTTTTTTGTATTGTAATGAATAATGAACTCCCATAATTTGGATTACCAAGTTGATATAAAGTTAGTAAAAAATACTCAAACTTGGAACACCATTTGGAACACTACCCCTATTTTGGGTAAAAAAAGAACCCTAACCTCTTGATTAACAAGGGATTAGGATTCTTGGTGGTGGTCCCACCTGGGCTCGAACCAGGGACCAACTGATTATGAGTCAGCTACTCTAACCAACTGAGCTATAGGACCTATTAATGAACGTTTCATTAATTAAAGTGTAAAATTAATACATATTGTCAAATTTTCAGTGTTTAAACAAGACTCTTTTCAAAAACACTCTAAATGTTTTTTCTTCAAAAAAAGCCTTAATCGTTTTGATCTAATTATTAAAACTTCCACTTCAAGTTGTATTGTGAAACTAATACCCTTTTGTGATGAGACATTAACGCTTCTATTTTATTTACTATAAATATGTAGTTTAAAAATATTATTTTTACAGTATTAGATTTCGTAACGTTTTTTTCTCCGTACAATGATGGAATAGATGATACGTGGCAAATAAAAGAAATAGACCGTTACTTTAAAAGTGAGGTTTTTGTGTATACCCGATCCGGATATTTAGTGTTCCAAACAAAAAATTATCGGAATGATTGGACTGGGAATAATAACGGCAGTCCTTTACCCGAAGGAAGCTATTACTACCGTATTGATTTAAATGGAAATAATACAATTGATTTTAAGGGCTGGCTATATTTAACAAGATGATCATGAAAAAATTAAATTACTTACTGCTATTAATACCTTTCTTCTCTTTTGGACAACAAGAAAGCTATTACTCCATGTACCGTTATAACATGAACGTAATCAATCCCGCATTTGCTGGAGCAGAGGGTGCAAATACCTTTTCTTTTATTTCAAGACAGCAATGGTCTTCCATTGATGATGCGCCATCAACTCTTGCTTTTTCCTATTCTTCAGCACGCAAAAAGAATGTAGGCCTTGGTATTTCAGTTGTTTCAGATAAGGTCTTTATAGAACAACAAACCTTTGCATATATAGATTTTTCATACAAACTGGAGCTAAATGAAGGTATGGAACTCTATCTAGGGCTAAAAGGAGGGGGTAATTTTTACAATGCGGATCCAAGTGGATTGGCCTCTTATTCTTCAATCTCGGATCCAACCAAACAACAGCTTTCTCGTTTCGTCCCTAATGTAGGAGCGGGAGCATTTTTAAATGCAGAAAAGTTTTGGCTCTCTTTTTCTATTCCTAGACTTTTCAATGTAGATAGAGATAAAAATCAAGCAATTGCTTCGAAAGATCGTGTTCATTCTTATTTAGCCGGTGGAGCCTATCTACCCTTGACAAGCAACATCCTTTTCAAACCTTCTGTAATGTTAAGAAAAGTAAGTGGTCTTTCAGCAACCACTGACCTAACAGGAATGCTAAGCTGGAAAAACACCTTTGACTTTGGGGTTTCTTACCGAACTAGTAGTGCCATCTCTGTAATGTCATTAATTTCTTTAGGCTCTTTTGATATCGGCTATGCCTATGAAGTGCCTACAGAAAGTTCCCTCTCCCAACTAAACCTAAAAACACACGAATTGGTTCTTAGAATTAATCTTGGTGCTGGTGAAAGTTCCACTATTGAAACTCCTGCCTCTACAGAAAATGAATAAACGCTCGGCTTTTTGATAAGCACCTAATAGATTGGGACTTTAATTTTTTTAACTAAAACCATATCCATAGTATTCATCTAAGGATATTCATTACCTTTGAACCGTAGGGCTTCACACCCTATTTTGTAAAAGGGTAGTAAGGCTATGGTTGGCTGGACCTGCCCTTTTATTTTTTATTCCTTTTCCCCAATCAAAATCAAAAAAACTATCTTTATAAAAACAAATATTATGAGCAGCAAATTTTTTGGTAATAGTAAAGTTAAATCTACCCAAGGAGAAAAAAACAAAAAAGTGGTTACCCCTAGAGCTTCGAAAAGAACAACTGCTGTAAGAAAAACAGGAAGAGGGAAATAGAAATTTACCCTTTCAACACCCTCTCTTACTGGCTTACAACCCAAAATGGCTATCTTTGTGAAAAATTAAGCTCTTGAAAGAGAAGAAACCTGATGCTGTCGTTTGGGATGAAACCAACGAAAGTTATATTGCAAAACTATTGCCTTATGCTAGTAGCATAAGCGGCCCCATCATAGAGGTCCCTAATGTGGATGCTTTCAAAAAGAAAGGCGTAGACAAGGTTTCAAAACAGTTTCAAGCTGAACTTGACGACCTCCAACAAAAAATCAAATCCTTTGTTTCTTTAGCAGCAGATACCCAAAAAGTATATTCAGCACATTTTAAATTTGAGCCTATTGTGGGTGAAACCTATCATCTATATCAAGGAAAAAAAGAAGCCTTTCTCTCTTTAATTCCTCCAGAACAGTGGAGCAAAGAACATTTAGGAACCTTCCGTCTAAATGGGGATTATAAATGGGAACGCGTATAAGCCCTTTTTTATGCGTATTTTTGTTTCATGGATAAACAAGAAACTCCTCGACAAAAAAAAATAAATACTGTTTTGCAGCAAGAAATTGCCACCCTTTTACAAGGAGCAATTAGGCAGCAAAACGTGAGTAACCTCATGATTTCTGTCACTAAGGTCCATGTTACTGCAGATCTTACTTCAGCCAAAGTTTATCTTAGTATTTTCCCAACACAAGGGGCGCAAAGTCATTTTGAAAACCTAAAGGAGAATGGTTTCAAGTTACGACACGATTTATCCCAACGAATGAAAAACCAACTAAGAAGAATTCCGGAACTCCAATTCTTCTTGGATGATTCCTTAGATTATATTGAATCGATTGACAACGAACTAAAGCAAGGAGAAAACCCTATAAAAAATCCTACTGCATTAGAGCCTAGACAAAAAAAATAAGCGCGTTTGATCCCAAAAAATTAAGCATGACCTATTCCCTTAAAATCGCATTGCGTTATTTTTTTTCTAAAAGTCAGCAAACGGTAATCAACCGGATTAATGCTTTTGCTCTTTTTATGGTTGTGATTGCAACAGCAGCCTTATTTATTGTTCTAAGTGCCTTTGCGGGACTTAAAGATTTTGGACTTTCTTTTACAAATTCCTTTGATGCTGATTTTGAAATTCAAGCCAGCCAAGGAAAATACCTCAGCCTCAAAGACAGCACTCTGTTTCAAATTGAAAGCCTTGAGCTCATTCAAGCCGCAGCACCTGAAATCGAAGAAAAAGTATTTCTCTCCTTTAAGGAAAAAAATCAAGTCGCTTATTTAAAAGCTGTAGGGCCCAACTACACAAATGTCGTTCAGGTAGATCGGCTTATTGCCTTGGGAGATTGGCTTTCCTTTTCAGGACTAGAAACTGTTTTAGGTTTTGGGATTGCCGGTAATTTAAGTGTAGGTGTTTTTGATTACAATACTTTTCTAAACATTACCGTTCCTAAAAAAAACAAAAAAACTCTTTTAGGACAAGATCCTTTTGTGACAAAACCTAGTATCGTTGTAGGCTTATATCAAATCAGTGAAGATTTAGACAAAAAATATGTGTTTTCCAATCTTGAATTTGGACAAGAGCTTTTGGAACTTAAGCCTAACGAATTTTCTTCTGTTGTATTAAAAACGAAACCTCAAGCCAAAAAAGCAGACTTGCTTCCCTTGTTGGCTCCTCTTTTTGAACAGCCTATCCGTTTGGTTTCCCGTTCAGAGCAAAATGCGGCTCTCTATAAAATGCTAAATGTAGAGCATCTAGCCATCTATTTTATTTTTACTCTCGTCATGATTATTGCATTATTTAATGTTGTAGGTGCTTTAATTATGATGATTTTAGATAAACGTGGACAACTCAAAATCTTATTGGCAATGGGAGCACAACCCCAAGGAATTCATAAAATATTTTTTACAATTGGCTTATTGATTTGTGGAGTTGGAGGGCTTGTTGGTTTGGTTTTAGGAATTCTTATTGTTGTGATTCAAGCGCAGTTTCCTTTCATTTATGTCCCGGGAACATCCTTGGCCTATCCTGTTTTATTTCAATTGAAAAACATTGTAATTGTGCTAGGTACACTCTTAGTGCTTGGAACGATTAGCACCGCATGGGCAACAAGAGGGCTTTCAAAAAAAGTAAAAGCTTATGCCATTTCTTGAGCAGAAAAATGCTCAATGATTTCATCAAAAACTTCAAATACCCCTGCTGATTCATTGGAAGTAACCATGCGAGTTCGTAAGGGCTTAAAATTTGGAATCCCTTTAAAATAATTGGTATAATGACGTCGGGTTTCTAAAACTCCTTGAATCTCTCCTTTCCAATCTATTGCCATTTCTAAATGCCTTCTTGCCACCGCTACACGATCTTCTATGCTCGGAGGTGTGGCATGAGTTCCGGTTTCAAAAAAATGCTTTACTTGATTAAAAAACCAAGGGTTTCCTATACTGGCTCGACCGATCATCGCTCCATCCAAACCAAATTCATCTCGCATCAGTTTTGCTTTTTCTGGAGAGTCAACATCCCCATTCCCAAAAATTGGAATTTGCATGCGTTGGTTGTTTTTCACTGCTGCAATAGGATGCCAATTGGCATCACCCTTATACATTTGAGCACGGGTTCTCCCGTGAATAGAAATGGCTTTAGCTCCTGCATCTTGAAGGCGTTCGGCTACTTCTACAATTTTAATAGAATCATCATCCCATCCCAAACGCGTTTTTACCGTTACAGGTAAATGCGTGTGTTTTGCCATAGCTTCTGTAAGCTTAACCATTAAAGGGATGTCTTTTAAAATTCCTGCACCTGCACCTTTGCTCACTACTTTTTTGACGGGACAACCAAAGTTAATGTCAATAATATCAGGTTTAGAGGCTTCTACAATTTCTACAGAACGCAACATGGAGTCTAAGTTGGCTCCAAAAATTTGAATGCCCACTGGACGTTCCTTTTCATAGATATCCAGTTTTTGTACACTCTTTGCAGCATCTCTAATCAAGCCTTCAGAGGATATAAATTCGGTATAAACTACGTCGGCGCCTAGTTCTTTACATAGTGCCCTAAAAGGAGGATCACTTACATCTTCCATGGGGGCAAGTAAAAGCGGAAAGTCGCTTAATTCGATATCGCCAATTTTAACCAAAATTCTTCTTTTGGCAAAAATAATGAAAAGGAGTGGGTTTTTAACTAATTACTTTATTTTGAGGTTGGATTTTAAGACATTCCCAAATCCATGATCCCAAAATTCCGTGACCTTTCCTTCCATTAATTTATATAAACGCGGTGGACTATCTCCAATCAAATCGAAAAAGGTGTTTACATCAATCATATGATATGGAAACTTTGCCTTGGTCAGGCTTTCAAAGTCTTTTACCGAAAACTCCCCCTCTCTGTAATAGAGAGCATAGACTTCTGGAAAAGAATCCCCTAAATCCCTTTGAAGTTCACCCATTTCTATAGCCGCTTCTTGACAATGTTCGCACTCTAAGTTAAAAACAACTATCCATTTCTCCCCTTTTGAAAGGTCTACACGCCCTTGATTTTCAAAGTGTGTATATTCAGAAAACGACATTTCATTGTGATTTGGAATAGGAAGAAGGAGCCATTGACTTGAAATGATGATTAAAAAAACCGTTCCCAAAAATAGGAAGCCCTTTTTTCTTTTGGGTGCTTTTAAATATAAGAGGATCCCAATCCCTAATAAAACAATGTTTTTTATGATTGACTCAACCGGAGTCATAGCGATCATTTCGCCAAAACAACCACAATTTTCAGTATCCCCTATGCTCCACAAATAAACGAGATGTATTGTAAAACAGCCAAGAAGAATTAATGCTAAACTTACTAGTTTACGTGTATATATTGGAAAAAGTAACAGCATTCCCAAGCCAAATTCCAAGCCAATAAAAAAGCGTGTCAGCTGAGCTGCCCAAACCCTGTTATTTGCTAAATTCTGATCCATAAGGGTAATTTCAAAAAAGCCAGGAGCAACAAATTTGGTATAGGCTGAAAAAAGAAAGCTAATGGCAAAAAACACACGTAGGATAGAAATTTGAGGAGGCATTGTACTACTTTTTATATCGAAATCTACAAAACTTCCAGAATATCCCAAAAACAGACCGACCAAAGCCGTATATTTGCGCTCAGCCAAGAAATTCCCGAAATGAAAAACATTCGAAACTTCTGTATTATCGCCCATATTGATCATGGGAAAAGCACTTTAGCCGATCGGCTACTGGATTTTACCGGAGCAGTTACTGAACGCCAAAAGCAAAACCAACTTTTGGACAATATGGATTTGGAACGTGAACGTGGAATTACGATAAAGTCACATGCCATACAAATGGAATACACACATGAGGGAGAACAATTTGTACTCAACCTTATTGATACTCCTGGCCATGTGGATTTTTCCTATGAAGTTTCTCGATCTATTGCCGCCTGTGAAGGTGCACTTTTGGTAGTAGATGCCGCACAAAGCATACAAGCACAAACGATTTCAAATTTGTACTTGGCCTTAGAAAATGATTTAGAAATTATACCCGTACTCAATAAAGTGGACCTTCCCTCAGCCAATGTTGAAGAAGTTACCGATGATATCGTCGATTTGCTGGGTTGTAGTCCTGACGAAATTATTCCGGCTTCGGCAAAAACGGGCTTAGGAATTCAAGAAATTTTATCCGCTATTATTTCAAGAGTCCCTTCACCAAAAGGAAAAATAGACGCCCCTTTACAAGCATTGATTTTTGATTCTGTTTACAATCCTTTTCGAGGAGTGGAAACCTATTTTAGAATATTAAATGGCTCCATTCGTAAGGGTCAAAAAATCCAGTTTATAGCAACATCAAAAACCTATAATGCAGACGAAATTGGTACACTAAAATTGACTCAAGAGCCCAAACAAAAAATCAGTGCAGGCGATGTAGGATACCTCATAACTGGGATAAAAGAAGCAAAAGAGATCAAAGTAGGAGATACTATTACAGATCCAGACTTCCCTACTACTGAAGCTATCTCAGGGTTTGAAGAAGTAAAGCCAATGGTATTTGCGGGAATTTATCCTGTAGATACTGAAGAATACGAAGAGCTTCGTGCTTCCATGGAAAAACTACAACTGAATGATGCATCATTGGTCTTTTCTCCAGAAAGTTCTGCAGCTTTAGGTTTTGGGTTTCGTTGTGGATTTTTAGGAATGCTCCATTTGGAGATTATTCAAGAGCGTCTTGAGCGGGAATTTGATATGACCGTCATCACAACGGTTCCCAATGTTTCCTATCATGCGTTTACCAAAAAAAATCCGGATGAAATTTTATTGGTCAATAACCCTTCCGATTTACCTGATCCTTCCTTTTTAGATCGTGTAGAAGAACCCTATATCAAAGCAACGATCATTACCAAATCTGAATTTGTAGGAAATGTAATGTCCCTATGTATTGAAAAAAGAGGTCAAATTACCAATCAAACTTATTTGACTCCTGAAAGAGTTGAGCTGAGTTTTGACATGCCTTTGGCTGAAATTGTATTTGATTTTTATGACCGTCTAAAAACCGTTTCCAAAGGCTATGCTTCTTTTGATTATGCACCCATCGGTCTGCGCTCGTCCAAATTAGTTAAAGTAGATATTCTCCTCAATGCAAGTCCCGTGGACGCGCTCTCTGCATTGATTCACACCGACAATGCCTATACTATCGGAAAAAAAATGTGTGAAAAATTACGCCAACTTATCCCAAGACAACAGTTTGATATTCCTATTCAAGCCGCTATTGGGGCAAAAATCATCTCACGCGAAACCATCAAAGCCTTGCGTAAGGATGTAACCGCCAAATGTTATGGAGGAGATATCTCACGAAAGAGAAAGCTCCTTGAAAAACAGAAAAAAGGAAAAAAGAAAATGCGCCAAATTGGAAATGTAGAAATTCCTCAGCAAGCATTCATGGCCGTATTAAAATTGAACGATTAAGTTTCTATTTCTTATTTTTAAATTTCAATCGCTTTACTAAAAGTTGTTTGAGTTTAAACGTTGTTTTTATGTCACAAATTAAAGATCTTATCTATCGAGAGGCTATTCTTGATGACTTGTCTGTTTTAAAAGAATTTGAACAGGCCCTGATTGCATATGAACGCCCTTATGCGCCTAATTTAAGAGAAGGAGCCATCTCCTATTATGATATTAAACGTTTTATTGAAAATCCAGATGCTTTGCTTTATGTTGCAGAAATCAAAGGTCGGCTTGTAGGATCTGGTTATGCCTTAATTAAAAATTCTGTAGCTTATAAAAAACCAGAACGATTTGCCTATTTAGGTTTTATGTATGTTGAGCCCGAATACCGTGGAAAAGGAATCAACGGGACGCTTATTAAAAAACTCATCTCCTGGGCAAAGAGCAAGAATATCCATGAGATTCAATTGGATGTTTATGCCGAAAATGACAGTGCCCTAAAGGCCTATGAAAAATTAGGTTTCAAACCCGATCTATTAAAAATGAGACGATAAGCCTTTTTTATTTTTAAACTTAAAATCTTAGCCCATGAAAATTACCTATTACGGACATGCTTGTTTTTTAATTGAAACACAAGGAAAAAAACTCTTGTTTGATCCATTTATTTCTGAAAACCCCCTGGCAAAAAAAATCGATATTAACAAAATTGAAGCCGACTATATCTTGCTTACTCATGGCCATCAAGACCATGTTCTGGACGCTGAACAAATCGCTAAAAATACAGGAGCAACACTCATTTCTAACTTTGAAATTGTCAGCTGGTTTGGAAACAAAGGAATCACGGGACACGGAATGAACCACGGTGGAAAATACACTTTTGATTTTGGAACTGTAAAATTTGTCACTGCAATACATTCGTCTGTTCTCCCGGACGGAACCTATGGAGGCAATCCCGGCGGCTTTGTAATTTGGAATGAAAAAGATTGTTTTTATGTTGCAGGCGACACGGCCCTGACTTATGACATGAAGCTGATTCCGATGCTTTGTCCGCCCCTAGATGTTGCCATTTTACCCATCGGTGACAACTTCACCATGGGAATGGAAGAGGCCGTATTAGCTTCAGATTTTATTGCTTGTAATACCCTTATAGGGTGTCATTTTAATACCTTCCCACCTATCACCATAAATCGCAAAAAAATAATGGATCTCTTTTATAGTAAAAACAAAACCCTCATTTTACTCAAAATAAAAGAAAGACTTACTTTTTAAACCAATAAAAACTTCCCTTATGTCCACCTATAACCTAAACCAAAAAACCTTTGTTTTAGTACAAAATTCTGAAAACGGTAAAGTTAATTCCGAAACGCTCTTCAAATACAAACAAAAACAAAATACCGTTTGGGCCACCTATGCTGGAGGGCCTATCCTTTATGGAACTATAGTCGGACATCTCAAAGGAGAACAGCTATCATTGTTATACCAATGCCTAACCGATACCCATGAACTTAAAGCTGGAAAAGCCATTGCTACCGTTTCAAAAACTTCGAGTAATAAACTCAAGTTGTCTCTTGAGTGGGAATGGATCAATGGTGGAAAAGAAAAAGGATCTTCTGAATATGTAGAAATTGATACCATCATCAAATAAGTTGTCCAAAGAATATAAAACAAAGATTTCGTTTAATATCTTGTCCAAAAAAACGTTAACCCTCCTCAAAATGAAAAAATTCCTCTCTTTTTTTGTCCTTTTTCTAGTGCTAAATAGCTGTTCTAATGCAATTGTTTTTGATCAACAAGAGATTCGACAGCAGATTACCTTAGAAGAAACAGAATTCATTTTACAAACGCTCGCTAGTGATCAAATGAAAGGACGTGATTCTGATTCAGGTGGCTATTTCAAAGCCGCTGATTTTGTTACAAATTATTTTAAAGAGAATGGTGTTCTACCCTTTTATCCAAATTATCAGGATTCATTAATTACCCAAAACATAGTGTCTTATAATGTTGTGGGTCAAATTGGGGAATACAACCCCAAAAGAAAAACCGTTTTGATTGGTGCGCATTTAGATCATGTGGGTATTAAAGAAATAGAAGGAGACAGTATCTTTAACGGAGCCAATGACAACGCCGCTGGATCAACTGCAGTAATGCAAATTGCGCGTTTTCTAGCCCAACACAATTGGAAACAAAACCTCATCATTGCTCTTTTTGCAGATGAAGAAAAAGGATTAAAAGGTGCCTATCATTTGGCCGAACGGATGAAAAATGAAGGCATTGACTTAGCCTACATGATCAACTTTGAAATGATTGGTACTACCTTAACCACAGGAGAAAATCAAGTATACCTTACGGGTTACAAAAGATCCAATATGGCAGATGAAATGAATAAGGTTTCACCTGATTTTGTCCAATTCCTCCCTCAAGCCAAGGAATTAAATTTATTTAAACGTTCCGATAATTATGCGTTTTATCAAGCGTTTAACGTTCCTGCCCAGACGCTTTCTTCATTTGATTTTAAAAATTTTGATTTCTATCACAAAGCAGGAGATGAAGCCGATGAACTAAACCTGGAAAACATGAATCAAATTATAGGAACTTCTGCTTTTACGATAGCCAATCTGCTTCAAAAAGAAACAAAACTAACCTCCAAAGAATAGAAAACACTTTTATATAAAAGTTACTCTTCAAGCTTCTTTGTGTTTTCCCTTTTTACAATATATTTGAGAAAACATAGCTTATGAATGTTGTTGATGTAAATGGTAATACCCTTAATGATGGAGATACTGTAAAACTCACCAAAGATTTAAAAGTGAAAGGTGCAGGAATGACTTTAAAAAGAGGAACCGTTGTCAAAAATATTAGCCTAACGGAACATGCCGAAGAAATTGATTGTAAAATCAAAAAAACCAGCATTGTTTTACGAACGGAGTTCGTTCAAAAAATGTAATTGCTTGAAATCTTGTGGCTTTACATTGTTATAAAAACGGCAAGAACCAAAAAAATAGCTGTTAAGTTTTTCTAGATAATATAGCCGTTTTAATACATCCCTAAAACCTCAAATTAAAACGAATTTCAACTGTTTTTTTGCGCTTTATTTAGATTTCTTTTAAGTAATTTACACAATCGTATTTGTAACGATAAACACCGGTTTTGTTTGACGATTTTTAATTATATTGGAAAATGGTCATTATATTCACTTATAATAAAGTTATATGGAATTTACACCAAAAACAGGGTTCAAAGGACTAATTGAAAATTGGCAAAGCGATGTCATTGCTGCGATTAGTGTTTCGCTAATTGCCCTACCTCTTTCTCTGGGGATAGCATTAGCTGCAGGAGCGCCTGCCATGGCGGGAATTCTATCTGCTATTGTTGGAGGAGTTGTAACAACACTTTATCGTGGAGGTCATGTCTCCGTTAATGGCCCTGCAAAGGGAGTGATTGCGGTAATTCTCTATGGCATAACTGTTATGGACGACGGTACTGGTCAAGCCTTTAATTATGTATTGGCTGCTATTGTTGTTTCGGGTGGTCTGCAAGTCCTCCTTGGGGTGCTTAAATTGG
>Ga0209654_1001294_pt1 | contig 20359 bp, 19 predicted proteins | sample SaaInl1SG_22_DNA_FD_184646 | JGI IMG/M metagenome (GOLD analysis project Ga0209654, IMG submission 184646) | Marine microbial communities from expanding oxygen minimum zones in the Saanich Inlet - ESP_161SG_22_DNA (SPAdes) (version 2) | ecosystem: Environmental > Aquatic > Marine > Intertidal... | reverse complement strand
CTTAGGTCTCGTTGCAGCCTACAGTCGTGGTGGAGATACTTTCACCTTTGCAGTGACTGAGGGTCGCGCGGATGCATCCAACACTCTCGCGTTCTCGGGTAGCGCGTTGGCCGACGTCGGCTTTTCTGGTGATCTAACAGCGGTTGGTGGTGGCACTGAGCCTACTGAAACCGTTCGTTATGTTAGTCAGATTGACATCTCGACGCGTGACGAGGCGTTGCTTGCCATGACAGTCGTGGACGCGGCCTTAGAAACCCTGGCTTCGAATCGAGCAGGTTTAGGTGCTGTCGCAAACCGACTAGAGGCGACGATCTCGAACTTGATGAATATCTCGGAAAACACAGCTGAATCGATGTCGCGTGTAATGGACGCAGATTTTGCAGCTGAATCAACCCGGCTTGCGAGGGCGCAGATTTTGCAGGAGGCTTCAGTTGCGATGCTCGCACAAGCAAACGCGGCTGCTCAGTCCGTGTTAAAGCTCTTGCAGTAGATGCCGATATTACACCAGACGGGGTGGAGAAAATTGAATAATGGCCGTTGACTATCTGGGAGCATTGGGCGCGGGTTCGGATATTGATTCGAAAAGTCTCGTTGAATCCCTAGTCGCAGCAGAGCGGCAACCTAAAGAAAATGCGCTGAACACGAAAATCGATGAGGCTGAGGTTCGAATCTCTGCTTATGGCGAAGTCGCATCTGCTCTTGGAACTCTCACTACCATTTTCGAGGGATTAAATGATGCGAGTGATTTTTCCGCTAGCTACGGCGTGGTATCGGGCAACCTTGCAGCCGACGGGTCTGACGCATTCGCTATTGAAGTTGACCCTGCATCGACGCCGAATGTTGTTACGAGCATAGCAGTGACTTCTATGGCACGGCAGGAACGTTGGGCTAGTTCTGGTATCGAGGCTACAGATTTAGTTTTGAACGGGGGCGCTACTTTCGATCTAGGAGTGACTTACCCGGCCGAGATAGTCGAATCTTCTGCTATCGACGCGACCACGGACCTAATAACTTGGGATTCGCACGGTTTAGCTACCGGAGATGCCTTGGTGTATGATGGCGGTGGCGGGATCGTGGCTGGTGGTTTGACTGATAACGTCACCTATTTTGTAGTCGTTATCGATTCCGATACCTTCAAGTTGGCGGCTTCATCCGCGGATGCTGCAGCTGGGGAAACCATCGATCTCACGGGCGGAGGTAACGATGGCCAATCTTTAACAGCAACGAAGACAATTTCTATCGGCGCGGGGGCCGATCTAACCGCAGTAGCTACCGCGGTAAACTCTGCTGAGATGGGTCTCACGGCGAGTGTCATTGACACTGGCGCTTCAAACTCTGGTCGTTATGTCTTGTCTGTTGAGGGCGCATTTGGTGCTGATGCGGCTTTTTCTTTATCAACCACAGCTAGTAGTGGCATTGTTCCAACATTTTCGAGATCTCAGGCTGCTGCAGATGCAAGCCTTACAGTGAACGGTATTTCAGTATCGCGCGCTTCGAATACCATTTCTGATGTGATCGATGGTGTAACGATAAACGTCATGGGTCAAACGGCCGGAACTGGACAAGTGTCGATCGTCCGCAACACCGAGTCTGTCGAGAATCAGCTCCGAGGCCTCGTTGATGCTTATAACGTAATGGAAAGCGCATTTGACGACTTAGCAAACCCTGACAGCACCAATGCTCTTGGGGGAGTATTCTCTGGGGATAGTAGTTTCCGACTAATACGGGATTCAGTCAGATCAATATTTTTGAATCCTTCATCAACGGGTACAGCGAATTTGACTTACTTATCAGATGTTGGGATTTCGTTTACGAGAGATGGGAAGTTAACGATTGACGAGCCGCGGCTGACGGCGGCGTTATCCGACAACTTCGACGATATGATTACGATGTTTTCAGCCGATACGAACAACCAATCCAGTTTTGGACAGGCATCACGAGGTATAGCCGGCGATGCAATTGTGAGGCTGGACGGGTTGCTAGCCAGGGATGGCGTAGTATTAACACAAACTAGTGGACTCGAAAGCAGGATAGAAGAATATCAAGATAAGCTGGCAGAGCTCGATAGAAGAATGTCAAGCATCTACGACCGTTACCTAAAGCAGTTTACGGCCATGGAGACGGCCATAGACGAAATGAATAACCTTCGAGACTATTTAGAGCAACAACTATCGTCTTTACCATTTAATAATAAGAACAAATAAAAATTAAAGTTTTACTTACTCTGTTCGATTATCATCATATCTCTGTTGAACTAATTGGAGGGATTAATGGAACGAACTGATACAGCAGCGCATGTAAATGTTGCTGGCGATCAGCCGAGCGCACGTTTGTCGGCCACGAATCCCAACTTGTCGGCAACTAAGATCGCCGAGACGGCAAAGCCAAATGCAGTTGAGACAGCAGATAAAGCACTGAAAAATCGTGAGCGCGCAGCTCACGTCGCCGAAGAGGCGCTATCGGTAGATCAACTGATGAGTGTGGTAAAGGAATTGCAAGAAGCGATGCCAGATGTCTCCAATGCATTGCAATTTAGGATAGACGAAGTCTTAAATCGGCCGATCGTGACAGTTATTGACAAAGAATCTGGGAAACTTATCCGTCAGCTTCCAGGAGAAGAGGTTGTTAGGGCGGCCCGTAATATCGAGGTCATGAGAGGGATTCTCTTCGATAGAAGAAGTTAAAGAACAGCGCTATCATTTAATTACTTATTTGAAACCTCCTTCGCGGAGGTTTTTTTTTGCCCTTCATTTATTAAGACCCCAGAAGTGGGTAGTTTTCGCCGTTGATTCGGCAAATTGCTACCGATCTCGAGGAACTAGATGGCCGAACCGGTTAAAGCTTTTCAATTTACTGCCGATAATCCCTCCAACGCCGGTGATTCGTTGCCGGTTAACGTTGGTCAGAAATAAGAGGGGCGCTAACATGGCACTCGTAGTAAATACAAATGTTCCATCAATTGCTTCACAGCGATTCCTGATGGAATCTCGTCGCGAGATGGAGACTGCAATGGAGCGTCTCTCATCTGGTCTAAGGATTAACACTGCAGGTGATGATGCAGCCGGTTTAGCGATTTCTCAACGTATGGAATCACAAATTACCGGTCTCAATATGGCAATTCGGAACGCTAACGACGCAATTTCATTGACACAAACCGCCGAAGGCGCGATGTCTGAAGTTTCTGATATGTTGCAGAGAATGCGGGAACTGTCTTTGCAGTCGGTGAACGGCGTTAATAACGATGCGGATCGGGCTTCGCTGGATGCTGAGGTCCAAGCTTTAAAATCGGAAATTGATCGAATTGCATCAACTACAACGTTCAATAACCAGACAATCTTAGATGGATCATTTAGTCGGTCATTTCAAATCGGCTACAACAACAATGAAACGTTTGCTTTGAATCTCAACAGTGTCTCGAGCACTAATCTGGGTTTGATCAATGCGGGTTCTGATTCGTCAGACGCTGAAGCTCCGTATTTGATTGGTCAACGAGTGTCGCTTGGGACTGCTACGTCAGTAGGCGATATCATTATTGATGGCCAAGATGTAGGCGCGATTGCAGCAACCGACGACATTAAAGATGTAGTTGATACAATTAATGAGTCGGTGGATACAGTAGAGGCAAGTGCATTTAACACTATTGTTGCTAAGGAAGCCGGTAGCGGGATCGTTAGTGAGAACGAAGTTGCTATTCGCGTCGGTGCTATTGGTGAATTCGGGGATTCTGACTACCAAGCGGCAAAAATTGTGCAGCTCGGCGCGTCAAACTCTATGGATGAGTTAGTATCAAACGTAAACGCAGCATTCGGCAACGGTGAAGTAGTTGCTAGTAAGACGGCTGAAGGGAAATTGGTTCTGTCTAATACAACGGGCGCGACTATCTCTATAGTTGACGAATCTGGTACCGATTTAGCATACGACGGTGGTACTGGTTTCCTGTCCGATAGTGATGCAGTGGGTGGAACTAACGGCACGACAGCCGCTGGCGCGTCAGGTAGTATCGCCTTTGCGAGTGGAACTGTTGCGGCCGGTTTTATTAAGTTGACATCTAGCGATGGAACACAGATTACTCTTGATACCGGGAATAAAGCTAGTTCAAGTCCTGGCGCCGTAGCCGATCTCAATGGACTAGGCTTTCAAAAAATCATTGAGGACCCTACTGGAAATGCGAATCAAGTTATAGGAGCAGAGCTCGCAGCTGTTACGACTGCCCTCTCGAAATCAACAGCTGGTATCGCAGACTTGATAATCAACGGCGTTGAAATCTACGACGATACGCTTTCTCCAGCTTCCAACACGTTCCAAGGAAAACTCGATCTCATAAATGCCTTTTCAGATGATACGGGTGTTGTGGCGTCAGCATACTTCCAGAAGACATACGATCTTTCAGATGTCGTCTGGATCGCTGATAATGTGATTGAGGTGAACGGGGTTGATGTTGCTATTGGTTCATCGGCTGCTGATTTTGCATCCAATCTGAACGCCACGTCGGTGGCGAACACAACTGGTCTAACGGCTACAGTCAACGGGAATAATCTGACTTTGACTGGTGAAGGAGTTCAGAATCTTAATCTGAAATCGCGAGAATATAATCTGGCAACGGCTTCTACAGACACTGTGGCTACAAATGCTGTCCCAAGTAGTTTGAATACCGCATCAATGACGTCAACAGTGACAATCGGAGCTACAGGCGTAACTGCTGGCCGAGTCTTCCAGCTTAGCTTGGGGCTCGCTGCAGCCGGTTCGTTGTTTGCCGCTGCTCAATCATTCCAGTTTACTGTTACCGCCGCCCATAGTGCGACAGATGTCGCTGCTGGCTTCGTTGACTTGATGCACTTGGCAGCTATTTCCGCGGGGGGTGCAACAACACAAGACCTTTCTCTCTTCGTAAATAACGCCGCTGGAGTAATTTCCTTTGGGGCTGCTGCACAGTTTGGTTCTGCGTCCATGACCATTACTGCTGTCGATCTCACGGGTGACTATGCTGTGTTCGCTCTATCTGCAGGGCAAAGCGCAAATGCGTATGCGGGAATCCGCTTAGCCTCTTATGATAACGAGCGTATTACAATCGAACTTGGAGAAGGTGACGACGCAACTGCTCACGGGTTTAAAGAGTTGAATGTGGGTGATACTACATACGACGCTAACAGCCCGACGCACAACGTGCTTGTATCTGCAGATAGTCCAGTTTCTGGACTTTCGGTGGCGACTAGCTCGGCTGCTACTAGCGCGATTAGTGTTATCGATGCGGCATTGGAGTCAGTGGCTCAGTATCGAGCAAACTTGGGTGCAGTCGAGAATCGTATGACGCATACGATCGACAACTTGTCCAACGTTGTCGAGAACACGTCAGCCGCACAGTCACGTATTCGAGACGCAGACTTTGCAGCAGAAGCAGCTGCTCTCGCAAGAGCGCAGATACTGCAACAGGCTGGTACAGCAATGTTAGCTCAGGCGAATGCCGCTCCACAGAACGTGCTCTCACTCTTGGGTTAAAGGGTTAGTTCTGCCATACTAAGGGCCCTCTTTAAGGGCCCTTTTTTATGGACCACGTCAAACAAGCACAAGAGCTCCTAGCAGCCGACAGGTACGCGGAACTAGAGGATCTTCTCCAACAATTTCCAAAGAAATTACAGCAGGTGGCTCAAGAGATTCGCCTACAGAAAGCATTAAAAATAAATGATAGTGAGGAACTTGAAGAACTTTTAGATCAATATCTTGCTGAATATACTAAACCACCCATCGCAAATCTTTTGGTAGCGGCTAGGGTTAAGATGGCCGCTGGAAAATACAGAGAGGCCATAGATTTGGCGACCAGAGTGATCGCTAGAGATGCTAGTAATTTTGAGGCCGCAGAGACAATTTATATTTGCAATATCAACACGAAGCAGTTTCGGCATGCTTTAGAGGTATCTATTCGTTTGAGGGAAGAAGCAAGGCGTTTGGCGGTACCTGTCCAACAAAGAATGTCATATTTTTATCATGAATTCTTGGCGAGAACTATGCTCGCTCAGTACGAAGAAGCCCTTGAGATATGGGAAGAAACAGCAGACGATCGACAAAGGTTTCCAGAACTTATTACTTCCTCAGTTTTTTCTAGTTTATTGCGTTGTCTAGTGGCCACTGGGAGAAATGGTGAAGCTATTCAGCTGATAAAGGATAACAACCTCGATGAAAGTGAGGATCCGCAACTTGCTTTGACCATTCCTTTGGTATGGCAGGCGGTAGATGATGAGGAGCGGTGCTATGCAGCTTTTGAAAGGCTCATTACATTGGTTCCTGATTCTGTCGAACCCAAATGGAATCTTGCCTTAGCTAAACTGGGGTTTGGTCGCTTGAAGGAAGGATTGGCAAACTATGAAGTTCGGTGGGATTGGGATGAATTCCCCAGCAGTAAACGAACGTTTAAAAGCGCACGGTGGTCGGCTGAAGATCTCTCAGGGAAATCAATTTTAATTTGGGGCGAACAAGGCGTAGGAGACCAATTATTGTTTCTTTCCCTGCTTCCTTTCGTCATAGACAAAAACCCCGCAAAAATAATTGTTGAAGTGAGTGAAAAATTAGTGCCATTAGTAAAAAAATGGTACCCCGAAGCGTCTGTTCGAGATGACCGGGTAAAGCACACCGAAGGTCAGTTAATTTATGACCAGATCGATTTCAATATTCCATCAGGCTCTTTAATGCCTCTGGTTATAGAACATAATAGGGAGTTACGCACCCGTCGTAGGTATCTCCGAGTTCCTTCTGATGCTCGATCAAAGCTATTACCTCAAAATTTTTCGAAAAAAAAATGGATAGTAGGATTATCGTGGCGTTCTCATTACTTGACCGAAGCCAGAACGTTTAACTATTTGAGCGTGCATGCAGTAATTCGGATACTCGAGCTTTTTCCGCAAGACGTAGGCTTTGTATGCTTGCAGTATTCAATTAGTGATGATGAAAGACAATTGCTAAGAAAATTCGACAATATTTTTGTGCCTGATGAAGATTTTTTTGAGCGGGTCGAATTGAATGCTCTCTATGCCGGATGTTGCGACTTGGTAGTAACGGCTGGAACGGCTGTGCTCCAGCTAGCCGGAATCTACAAAGTACCTGTGATTACTTGGCTCCCAAAAAATGATTGGGTGCTTCTAGGACAAAAACATTATCCATGGTTTGATAATGTCATAGTTGTTCAAGGTGAGGCGAAGTGGGACACCACTGCAATGCTCTATGCTGTGATAAGAAAAATGAAAATTGCACTTAGGCTTGATTTAGAGATCTGATTAAGCACGATTCGGTAACTGGACTATTTTTGGTTACACTTTTAGCGAGACGATTTCCAACGACCTGGTCCAGGAATTTTGGAGGAAGACCAAATCCTGGTCGTACTGATCTTACATGTTGGGGCTCTATAACCACTCCTTCGTCCAAGTCCGAAACAAAAAATAAGGATCTCCTGAACTGTTGGTTTAGTTTTTCGGAGTCCTTCAATCGGTATTCCACTCGACCCTTAGCCCTCCATGCTTCGTTGCATGATTCCACGAGATCGCCTAATTGATTTGGCTCCATTGAAAAACAATCGTCTGGACCACCTGCGTTTTTGTCAAGGGTGAAGTGTTTTTCGATAAACGAGGCACCAAACATTATGCTACATATAGCTGTGACATTGCTCAGAGTATGATCAGAGAGTCCAACTTCTACATCGAGTTGTTTAGCCATATCGGAGATAGTTTCGAGGTTATATTCATCAGCCGTGACTGGATAACCGCTGACGCAGTGAAGCAAAAGAATTTGGTCATTCCCTGTTGATTTGACAGTTTCAATTGCGAGTTTCATCTCATCTAAAGTCGCAAGGCCTGTGGAAATGATAATAGGTTTTTTCGTTTTAGCGGCGTACTCAATTAGCGCGAGGTCGACTATTTCGAAAGATGCGATTTTGTATGCGGGCGCGCCTAGTTCCTCGAGCAAGTCGACGGCAGTTTCGTCGAAAGGCGAACTAAATAGTGTAATGTTTGATTCTTTAGCGTAAGCAAAAATATCACGATGCCATTTCCACGGCAGGTGGGCGTCTTCATACAGCTCATAAAGTGTTCGGCCCGCCCATAATCCTTCTTTGATCCTGAACATTTCCGCATCACTTTTAAGCGTTATGGTATCTGGCTTGTAAGTCTGGATTTTTACGGCGCTCGCTCCTTTTGCACTGGCCTCATCGATTAGAGAAAAGACGGTGTCTAGTGAGCCGTTATGGTTTGCTGATATTTCAGCTACGATGTATGGGGGATGGTCTATACCCACAGGCCGTCCGTCAATTGAGAAAGTCACTGGTTCCTCCTTGGTATGAAAGATCTAGCGAGAAGAAAACATGATGATCTTGAGCAACTGAGGTAGTAAGAGCAATCCAGCTCGTCGTGCTTATCCGGGAAAACCCAAGTTTTTCATGTAGGTTGATGGATCGTTGGTTTGTTTCCAAGACTTTAGCAATTAAGCATTTGGGTCGAGGTTTTAAGAAACAGTCGGCCCAGGCAATTCCCGCAGTACAGATAGTGAGACCTGTGCCTGAAATAGCCATTGGGGCTTTGTAAAAACCCCACTCCCATGCATTTTCGTTATGTTTTTTGAAACTTATGACCCCTAGGGGTTTAGAGTTGACTGTTGCGATGCGGATGCAACTGGTTGAGTCCCGCCGGGTCAATTGCAAGTCAAGCCACTTTTTATGACTTTTTGCTGAGATCACTGATTTATCGCTCATCATGTTTGCTACTGACGGATCTGTTCTCCAATCCAGGAGCAGCTTCTCATGCTCTTGACCAAGTGGAACTAGTTTTATTTTAGAGATTTGATCAGTCATTTAAGATCACGTCCGCTATCAGGTTTGTTCCGGAATCGGAAATGCTCATTTTCTCGAGCTTCGGTTGCCCCACGCAGTTTTCAATGAGTTTCTTAAAGTCTTGGGCTGAATTTTGCCATGTATGGCCATAAGTATGTCGTTTTGATGTCAGGTAATTAAAGTTTCGCTTTTGATTCTCAGCAATAACCACGGTTATATCGTTAATCTCTAGATATTGCCGTTCGAGCGCCGATAGTCCAGCGGCGCCTACCACGCATCGAGCACCTGCGATCAAATCGTGGTAATTCGATGGGTGGTGCAGGAATTTCAGTCGTCTGTCCGCCAGTTGATTGGCTTTTCCGTTGATGATGATAATTTTTTCAAAATCTAAGTGTACTTCTTTCAGATACTCGGTTAAGAGATGTGTGTGGTTTTCGGGGTCTGAACCGCCAAGACAAATGACCAAGGAGTCTTGGGCGGACCTGTTTTTCTTAGCTCCGAGGAGATTGGCTGAAACGGGAAAATATGTGTGTCCTAGGTGGAGCGCGGTATTCGCTTTTACTAATCCTGCGTAGTCTTTTTCTGAGAACCCCGGCCCATAGTTGACGACTTTATTGGCTATGATTTCGTGTTGTGCCACATCGTCGATTAACGTGATGTTTGTTTGAATTGTCTGCAGTTGCCTCTGTGCGAGAACGCTTACTCCGTAAGTGTCTACCACTATCGCTTTTGGTCCGAGCGCCTCCAGAGTCTTGAGTACTCGTGGATCGAGACCCCTTGTTTCGCCAGTGCTACCGACCCAGAGAGGGAATTCAAGCTTCTTTGTTATTGCGTTAGGTATTTCGGATAGAGGACTCTCTGCACCAATTAAAATCTGGCTTTCGGCACCTTGTAACCGCAAAGCATCTGATATGGTCATGCACCTACTTAAATGTCCAAAGCCATGTTTGCCCCCGGCAGCGGTGAGAAAAACTATTGGAGCATCCATTCTATAGTACGGTCCTGACGGGTAGCTTTACTTTTTTAAATGCGAGTCGAATGTCGTCGGGCGTAAGTTCTGTGTAGAAGAACGCGGACCCTATTGCCACAGCTGAGGCTCCACCCTGCGCCACGACATCGATGCAGTGCTGTGGATTTCCAGCACCCCCCGAGGCTATGACTGGGATGTTTATACTTTCAGTTATCAACTGGGTGAGCTCAATATCATAGCCGGCCATAAGTCCCTCGTGATCGATTGAGGTGAGAAGTATCTCGCCGGCTCCCAGTCGCTCGGCTTGACTTGCAATTTTGAGAGGGTCTAGTGATTCATTTTTTTGTCCGCAGTGACTATAGGCCGTGAAGGTTGATTGAGCGTTCTTCCTGGCATCAATGGCACAAACGACAGCCTGTGATCCAAAACGTTCCGCGAGCTCCGAAATTAGGGTGGGCTTGGTGTATTGGTGGGTGTTGATTATGATCTTGTCGACACCTGCTGATAAGAGAGCTCTTGCCGATTCAATGGTAGAAATACCGCCGCCATAGGCCAGAGGGACATTGCAATTTTCGACGAAATCCGCAATGGATAACACATCGGGCTCTGTCAGATTGCATTTGGATTGATCAATATCCATGATAACTAGCTCATCAACATCGCGTTTTTTGAAAACTTCGATGGCTGGTACCACGGGGCCAATATTGCGTGTTGCCTGAAAAGCTGATCCTTTCACTAAACCAAAGCCGTTCCAAAGCAGGGTGGGGATAATCCTATGTTTCAACATGTTTTTAACCAATTTTGTAGAAACAGTTGGCCAGCTTTGGAGCTTTTTTCTGGGTGAAACTGGCAGCCCAAGATATTATCGTGAGATACAACAGCCGTGATCGAAATATCGTAATCAGTTACGCCTATCACATGATTTGATTCCGCAGGTGTAAAGGCAAAAGAATGTACAAAGTAGAAATCGATCCCATCAGCTATACCAGCAAAAGCAGGATGAGACGATTTTTGTATTAAGTCGTTCCATCCAACATGGGGTTGCGCGAGATTACACCCCAATGTTTTCAATTGCTCTACGCGACCGGGGATCAGATTCAAGCCTTCTGTCCATTCGAGCTCCAGTGGAGTTGACTCTGAACCTTTTGAGGCCAAGAGCTGCATGCCAAGACAGATACCTAAGAACGCTTTTCCCGAACGACAGAAATTCCTGATTTTTTCATCTGCCTCTGTCTCAGCTAGTCTTCGCATCGCAGAAGAAAAATTTCCCACGCCGGGGAGAACTAGGTGGGAAATATCATTAAGTGAGCCGGTGTCTTCGACTATTTTTACGTTGCAACCCAGTGTGTTGAAAGCTTTGAAGACGGACGCTAGATTGCCGGCCCCATAATCGAAAATCCCTATTTTCACTTCGGATATACCTGCTTTGTTAGGTTTTTATGTTTATCTTTCTTAAGCCTTCCGTCGCTGTCTATTTCAAAAATTCGCTTGTTAGTGAAGCGATCGCAGATCCCTTCAAATTCGTCCACGCTTAAATCTAATGGTGCTAATATTGTCTCTAGGGATTTCCCTAAATATTCCCAAGGAAACATACCTTCATTCTCTCGAACTATTCTGATCCCTTGGTTTCTTGAAATCCTTTTTCTACGTATGTGTAGGGAGGCTATATCGGACGCTCGCCCGAATCCAAATTTGAGATACTTGAAGTAATCATGAATCCCTGTCTGGTAATTATCCAAGTTCTCATAATTCACCATTGAACCTTCAACCGTCTTAGAGTAAGTGGAAAAGCCATTCGCTTGAGCGATAAGTGCATTCGAGAGTCCGTCCCACTCAAAGAAATGACCCAGGAAAAGTCCGGTCACGCCCACTTTTTTTAAGTCTTCATCTGCTGGGTAAGAGTAGGGAATCAAATCGCGAGCAGTAAGGCCCCAAGATTGGGTTAAATCACCGACACGTAGACCAAGAAGCCCACCAAATTCCTCTAGCCATGCCCGGTTCAAAATCTTGTTATTTACGGATGAAGCTGGGCCTCCATATTCATTTTGTGAGTTTTCACCCCAAATTATTAAGGGTACGGAATATTCGACAGCTGCTCTCACCGGGATTGTGAAGATTCCTACATGTTCCGGCCAAGAGATGTCTCCAACCGTCTCGAGTCCAATACGATTTAATGTTCTACGCACCGTCGGTTTGGGAGAAAATTCAATGTAGTCAACGCCCAGATTTTTTATATTTTCTATGTTTGCGCGGCCAAGATTTGATAAGTCACAAGTTGTAGAGGTAACGCATAGGGGATTAAGCCCAAGCTCTAGAAGCTTTAAAACCTGATACGTACTGTCTTTTCCACCACTGACAGGAACAATACAGTCCCAGCACGACCCATCTTTTGAACGATATTGCTCGACTAACTTTAAGAACTCTTCTTGTCTAGAATCCCAATCGACAGACTTTCTCGATTGAAAGTTAGTACACGCATTACACACCCCGTCCGTAGAAAATGTTAGATCTGGCTTTGAATTAGGTAATAAGCAAACGTTGCAATACTTGAGGATACGAGCAGTCATCTCAGCTAACCTTTTCTAAGAGAAACCAGTTAATGTCATCCTGTGGCCAGTTAGTGTCGCGATGATAGGAAAAGCCGTAATCCAACAGTTTTAGATGTTTGAACTTATCTAATAGTTCGCCAGCAAAGTCTCTTTTAAATAGTTTGTTTTCGCTACCTCTGTAAGTCAGAGCTACGGGCGTTGGATTATAGTATTCGCTGATAAGAATGTAGCGATTGCTATGATCGACAAGTTTTTGATACACGGCTTCCAGTTGGTTTGGGTTTATGTGGATCAATACCCCCTTTACCATCGTCAAATCGAATTTGCCGTTTAACTGTGCTTCCGTTATTGAACAGTTATGCGTGTTTTTTGTTCCGACAATTTTTTCTAACTCGCGGGATGCAGTCGTATTTATTTCCACCCCGGTACATTGTAGCTCAGGAATAAGCAATTTGAGCGCTTTAAGATTCATACCTATATTTGCCCCAAACTCGCATACGCTTGAGATGGATGCAGCTTGATTCAGGGCTTTAGAAAAAAAAGAAAGATTACTTGCTAAAAGCAAATCACTTTGGTTCCGCCCGATATAGTCTGCACCAAAAGTTCCTTCCCAGAATGTTTCTTGCTCATTTCTAAAAGACTTATCTGTTTGCATCATAATTTTCCTTATATAAAAAGAGGGCCTCAAACATTTTCCAGTCATCCATGGTGTCTACGTCTACTGCCTCAGTTTGTGAGAGTTCATAGCCTATTTCGCCTGCCCGCAAAATTTGTTCAGATTCTAGCCATATAGATTTTTTAGCCCAGTAGAACTGTCCAGCATCATGGTATTTAGGAACGCAATCTTGGGTGCGCGTACTAGCGAAAGTCGCATCTAAGGGGCTGATAACGTGATCTTCATATAAATTCAGTGAGCGATCGATGGGATGTTTGTACTGTTGGAGTGCGATTACAAATTTAGTCGGGTTTGCTTCTAACAACTGATAACTGTTCAGAAAACTTTCTTTTTGCATAAGGCAAGCGATAGGGTAGACACAACAGACGCTGGCATCCATATTAAGCTTAGCTAGCTTTAGGAGTGAATCTTGGATTACCTTTAGCGTTGGTGTTTGGTCGTCACTTAGCCTTGCAGCCCTTAAAAACGGAATTTCAGCTCCGGCTTTTCTAGCTACGCTTGCGATTTCTTTGCAGTCGGTAGTAACAATCAGTCGATCGAAGATATCATAGCTAAGAAGGTTTTCTATTGTCCTGGTGATAACGGGTTTGCCGGCGAGAGTTCTGATGTTTTTTTGCTTTATGCGTTTACTTCCGCTCCTCGCTGGTATGATCGCAATTTTCATTTTTTAAGCACTCTTTCTACGATTCGACAGACCCTGTCAATCGACTGAATTGTCAGACCGGCGAACAATGGAAGGGATAGGCTATGTGCGTAGAAATATTCAGAGTTTAAAAAACTGTAAGGCTTTTGAATGCCACTTCGGTAGTACGGGTGTCGGTATACAGGAATATAATGAACCTGAGCAGTTACGTTGTTGTCCAGAAGCGCCTGATAACAGTTGTCTCTGTATTTTTGAGATGGAAACTGAACCATAAATAAATGGAAGCTAGACGTTTTGTTAGAAGGTATGAACTGATAGTTAAGTTCCTCACCTAAGGTTTTCTTGTAGTAGTTCGCCAACCTGTCTCGCTCGGTAACAAAACTAGAGAGCCGCTTTATTTGCGAAACACCGAGTGCAGCGTGAACATCACTCAGGCGATAGTTGAAACCCAACTCTATTTGCTCATAGTACCAAGGACCATCAGTTTCATGCTCGAAAAGTTTCGAATCACGTGTAATTCCATGGCTGCCCAATAATCTTATTTTTTGGGCCAACTTATGATCGTTAGTGGTTACCGCGCCGCCTTCGCACGTTGTGATCATCTTGACTGGATGGAAGCTAAAAACGCTTGCTACAGAGTAGCGGCAACTTCCGATTGGCGAGCCATCATAGGTTCCACCTAAAGCATGGGATGCGTCTTCAACGACCAGAACACCATACCGTTTACACATCTCGCCAATATTGGCCATGTCGCAAGACAGCCCTCCAAGATGAACAACTGTTAGTATCTTCGGTAGCTGATTTTTTCCTTTTGCAATATCAAGTTTGGTTTCCAGTGCTAATGGACAGATATTTCCAGTTGATTTGTCTACATCCACAAAATCGACTGAGGCACCGCAGTAACGAGCTGCATTAGCTGTTGCGACAAATGTGATTGGGCTGGTCCAAACCATATCGCCCTTGGACAACCCTAGCGCTAAATAAAGTAGGTGAAGAGCGGCTGTTGCTGAGCTCAGCGCGACGGCCTCTTGGGCCATAGTTTCTTTGACTAGCGCACGTTCAAATAAAGATATGGCGGGACCCTGAGTCAGGAAGTCTGAGCGCAATACGTCAACCACTGTTTGAATATCTTCATCTGAGATCGATTGACGCCCATAACTCAAAGGCTGTAGACCCGATCTATGCTGCTGTTGCATTTCTGTATTCCCCGATCAGTGAAGCTATTTCGTCGATCGAAAGGAAGTGAGGGTTGGTATCGCTGGAGTAGTTTGAACCAACATATCGGGTGGCTTGAGGTTTATCTTTGAGATAAGCGTCAACATTTGTTTGGTCGAAGTAGCTCGGTAAGATCGCATAATAGGTCCCTAGATCGACCGTCATGGCCACATCGCTGGCGGTGATCATCTCTTCGTGAAGTTTCTCACCAGGTCTTATTCCTATGACTGGTTTTGCGCACTGGCTACAGATAGCTTCAGCAACATCCAGGATGTTATAACTAGGGATTTTTGGGACAAATATTTCCCCACCTTCCATGCTTTGAATAGCATGAATGACCATGTTCACCCCTTCTTGCAGGGTGATATTGAATCTGGTCATTCTTGGATCAGTTATAGGCAAACACCCGGTCGGTTTCATCTTCAAGAAAAACGGGATTACAGAGCCGCGGCTACCCATGACGTTCCCATACCGCACTACAGAAAATTTAAGTTGCCGAGAGCCGACGATAGTATTTGCGGCCGTGAAAAGCTTGTCAGAGCACAATTTTGTGGCGCCATAAAGATTTACGGGAGCTGCCGCTTTGTCTGTGGATAACGCAACGACCGAAGATACGCCGGAATCGAGGCAAGCTTCGATAAGATTTTGGGCCCCCAAAACGTTCGTTTTAATAGCCTCGAAAGGGTTATATTCCGCAGCCGGCACTTGTTTTAAGGCCGCTGCGTGAACTACTATATCGATTCCCTCCATGGCTCGTTTAAGTCTCGCGCCATCTCTCACATCTCCAATAAAAAATCGGATTTTTTCGTTATTAGCGAAATCTGGTGAGCAGGACATATCGTATTGCTTCAGCTCATCTCTAGAAAAAATAACCAAGCGTTGAATGTCGGGAAATTGACATAAAATAGTTTTTGCAAATTCCCGCCCGAATGAGCCAGTGCCCCCAGTGATGAGGATAGATCTGCCGTTAATCATGCTGAATCCCAAATAGTTTAACCTTTCGAGGATTTTTATAAGCACTTTTCGTGCCAATGATTAGTCAACAATAAGTGAGCTATTTAGAGGTTTACTTAATGACTTTGATATCCAAACGCTGATTGTTTGTTTCGTTCTTACAGTTTGGTCTATCGTGACGAGCTGTCTTAGCACGCTTAAAGCGTGAGTTTGATTTTCATCGAAGACAAGTACCAAACTCTTGTTTGTTTCGTACAAATCAACTTGAATGTTCGTATTGCTAGTGTCGTGAAACCTTAGGAAAGCCTCTTTTTTTGGCCCCAGAAACAGTTCACCAGATCTTTCGGTTGGTGGTGGTAGTGGCTCGATTAAGATCTCATCACTCATCGACAGGTTCGTAACCAAGGTGAAGAGAGCTAAACAACTGAGTACCTTCAACGGAGCAGCCTCATCGCCTGGTCTGCAGAAATGTTTGCGTTTTTTAATACGAATAATCCTGCACTTTGGATGATCTGGTGCTTCACAATTTTCATCATACTTGCGCCATAGTCGGTGTCCATTATACGAGATCTTGCAGTGGCTATATTGGTTTGTTCTCTATACATACCGTCGATAGACCGCTGTAGCGCGTTGGCAATCGCTCCCAACTTGGCCCGTTCAGAGTTAAGAGTTTCAAGGGCCAAGTCTAAAATTTTTATTGCGGTTTGAGGGTCGTCCAAAGATAGGGATTTGAGAGCGCCAAAATCATGTGGCGGTTCCCTAAGTGTATTGATCTCATCGAATCTTCTCTGCGATCCACCACCGCTATCAGCAAAGCTAGAGCCCCCTGAAATACCTGTATTTCTCGATGTTTGGCCATCACTAACGGTGTAATCTAAGTCTGCAAAACGAAAGAACTCTATGTTTGTGATTCGATCTGACCCATCGCTACCTAACGTATCTAAGACCGTGTAGGTTCCATCACCATTATTGGTGATTACGTAATTGGCATAAGAACCAGAAAAAATAGCGATATCTGTTCCGTCGCCACCATCGATTGTATCGTCTCCACCCCCGCCGGTGATTTGGTTGTCCGAGGCATTACCATTGATGGTGTCATTTGCCGCTCCACCGATTGCGTTTTCGATGGTTGCACTGCGAGCAATCGCAAGATTTTCTGCGCCTGTGTAGAGCGCTGTTCCCCCTGCGGTTGGCTGCGCGTTTGCATCCTTTGAGGCGAGCCAGGTGTTTTCGAAGTAGGTGATTCGATTTTGGACGGCGGCATCGGTTCGAGCTAGTGTTACACCTTGTGCTGCGGCTGCTGTAATAATCGCGTCCTCGATTTCGGTGACAAGGTCGGCCTGTGTCTTGATGTTGATCGAGGACAGGGAGCCGGCCTCAAGGTTGATGGTGTTAGCTCGTGCGGTCGAGCTGGCATCGATCGTATCAGTCCCACCCGAGTCGGTGATCGTGCGGATGAATTCGTCACCGTAGGTGCTGACATCGTGAGTTGTATCTGTCGAGTTCGCTGTAGAGGCACCATATAGATGCTCTAGCGCCTCGACGTCTAAGATCATCATCGTGGCGGGCATTACGCGACTTGAGGTGTAAGTGATGCTCGCGAAGTTAGTACCGACGTTGTAGCTGTTGACAGTGAAGTCGACGACCATGTTGCGGTCATAGTAGTAGGACGTACCCGTCCCCCCTTGGTTGTAGGACATAACTGTGTAGCGATAGTTATCCTTGATTGAGTCACCGATGCCTGCAAGTGTTGAATTATTGTAGGATCCCGAGTCATGGGGGTGTGACAAGCCCAACGCGTGGCCGATCTCGTGGATTCCACGCTGAAAGCCTTTGGTCCCGCTAGACAAGTCAAAGTTGTCAGGGTCACTGTCGTTCCACCAGATGTCGCCTGCGATTGGTGTATCATCGGCTGGACTGAACGCAAAGGCGCCGGCAGAGCCTGCACCGTCGCCAGCAAAACCGTCAGAGAACGCCATCCTCAGATCGCCGACTGTTCCGGTTGACGGGTCCTCAACGATCTCCTCGAATGTTAATGCGCTAGAATCCTCGATCGCGCTAAACATCGCTTGGACGTCAGTCCGGTAATCCCACATGTTGTTATTGGCGGTCACTGCCCCCGCCACGGTGGATGCGTAGCTTGAGTAGTTATAACCGACTGGGTCGTTCTGATTGTGGATTGAGTAGCTAAGAGAGCTGTCGTCCCAATAAGGGCCCATCAGTATGGTATTGGTGTCGGTATTGGCGGTGAGCTGAGTGGCCGACGTGATATCAGTAGTCGATGACCCTGATCCTGCCAAATAGTTCGCTGACTCGGCGTAGGGGATCGCCTGCCCAGGATTGCTGTCTGCGCGCGCCTGGCATAACGGGCACGAGCCTGCGTCATGGAAAGCATTCATGTAGTCATTCGAGTCAATCTCGATGACCGCTAGGTCCGTGATTGCCGTATCTTCTGAGCCAAGCCGAAGAGTTTCAATGTAGTTGATCGTGGTCGAGGCATCGTAATCTTGCGAAGCATCGATGGTGAAATTGTTCGACCGCGCGGTAAGGTTCGTTGCGATATATTGGGTGATATCTGTCTCGAGTTGGTTCAACTGCGCAATCGCGTTTGATCGCTCTGGAGTACTGCTAGGGGTGAACTGAACGGCTTCAATCGCTGATCGCATGGCCGCTGATTTTTCCAGTAGCCCTGTGATCGCGTCTTGCGCAATCTGGACAAATGAGATCTGTGAGACCCCGCTAGTAATGGTGTCTCTGAGCATCAACCAGGCACCTTGCTCAATATCTGCCGTCGAGTTAAAGAATTCCGAAGCAACTGCTTTCTCTGCGTACTCGGCCGTGCCGGTGGTATTGAAACGAGTTTGATCAGTTCGCGCGGTAGGCGACAGTGAGAATGAGTTTAATAGGCTATTTGTTAGATTCGAGCTATCCATTTACCGGTCAATACCTGTACTTTTTCCGGCAATTTATTGCCGCCTCTAAGAGTATCGGTCGGTTTGCTTAGAACTTAAGTACGGAATCTGACAGATCCTCTCGTCTCGAATGCTCGGTTTGGTTGGCTTAAGGAGAGGCCTCGAAGTTCACTAGGTCCGCACTCTTGGGAACAGACATAATCCATTGATGACCTTCATTGCTTTAAAGCTAGGGAGGGAAATGCTTGCCTCTGATCATAAAAGTCACGCGAAATTTTCAATCTAATCTTCATCGCGAGTGCGCGATAGACTCGATCCCAATGCGGGCTACAACCCAAATGTTTTTGATTTCAGGTAAACAATGCTCTTTGTCTCGAGCATTGCGGTTAAGTTTTTCAAAAATTAAACGATCGATTTCCAAGTCGCCGCTACTTGAAATTTAATAGTGATACCGGCACGAGACAACCACTAAAGATTCTGCATCAACGGTGTAGACAAGACGATTCGTGTCATCGATACGCCGAGACCAAAATCCAGAAAGATTTTCTCGTAATGGCTCCGGCTTCCCGATGCCGTCAAACGGTGTCCTCATCGTACTGAGGATCAATGCGTTAATTCGCTTGAGAGTCTTTTTATCCTGATTTTGCCAATAGACATAGTCAGCCCATGCATCACGCGTCCAAGTTAATTGAAGGATCTGCAATTCATTCGGCATTCACTAATTCACCCTTCTGAAGCTGACCTTTTCGATACTGTTTGATTGACTGGGCAAGATGCGCGGCATTTGCTGGAGACTTCAGCAGATGCACGGTTTCCATTAATCCGTTAAAGCTATCCAACGACATCACGACTGCATCTGGCGCATCTCGACGTGCGATGACCGTGTAGTCCGCATCTTCAATTACTTGGTCTATGACGCTTTTAAAGCGTCCCCTAGCATCAGAGAAATTAATGACCCGCATTTCGGCAACCTCTACTTGATCTATTTACTGTACAAGTTTAGCGGGATAGCTCGATTCTACAAGTACTAATTCTCTAAAAACGGAGCGCCTAGCGCTCTATTGACGATTGGATATCGTAATCCACCCGTTTTTAATCCGAGTTTTTCATAGAGGCTAAGACAAAGTATCCAACAGCCATTGGCGGACTCGATCTTAAATCTTTCGCGACAGAAGATTTAAATCGGATATCAAAGACTGCCATCATTTTTTAGCGAAGCCATGAAGTTCGCGTAATCAACAGAAGGCTCGTTTTTCCTTGAATCAAAATCCGCGATGTCCTCTGCGTCTTCAGATGCTAGAAGTGCCACTGCTTCGTTGACGATATCGGAGATCGAACGATTCTCTCGGGCAGCTTTCAGGCGCAGTGCTTGGTGCATTTGTGGATCGAAGTATACAGTGGATCGTCGAGATAGTTGGCTCATGGTTGCTCGTTAAATTTAAACATCATAAAGATGTAGCGATGTAGCGATGTAGCGATGTAGCGATGTAGCGATGTAGCGATGTAGCGATGTAGCGATGTTGTGTCAATGTTCCATTGAGACACTTTTTGAGTTTGATAATTGGATTTAGCGCGCCACGGCAGTTTACGATTTGGCCAAGGAAGAGAGTCGATACAATCAAGCAGTGGTT
>Ga0209654_1001291_pt1 | contig 20421 bp, 24 predicted proteins | sample SaaInl1SG_22_DNA_FD_184646 | JGI IMG/M metagenome (GOLD analysis project Ga0209654, IMG submission 184646) | Marine microbial communities from expanding oxygen minimum zones in the Saanich Inlet - ESP_161SG_22_DNA (SPAdes) (version 2) | ecosystem: Environmental > Aquatic > Marine > Intertidal... | reverse complement strand
GTCACCACTAATAACACCATACAACTAGGAGACGCAAACGTAACCCTAGTTCAAACGTCTGGTACTATTTCAGCTACTGGTTTTGTTTTAAATGGAACTTCATTAGATAGTAGAATCCAATTGATTGAAGATACTGTTGCTTCTGATGTTGCTTCAAATGCAGAATTAATAGCTATAAGTGATGCATTAAATAGTACTCAAGCTGATGTAGATGATCTTTTAGTTCATATTCCAAATATTAACGATTTATATGGCAATACCTCTGTAGGAAGTTATACGTATTTTAATAATCTTAATTCAAATTCAGAAAATAATACAGCGATTGGTCAAAATGCACTCCAAAGCGCTACATCATCTGATAATACTGCAGTAGGGGCTTATTCGTTATCCAATACTACAACAGGTGCATATAATACGGCTGTTGGAGCTTTATCATTAGAAAGTAACACTACTGGCTCCTATAATATAGCAATTGGTAGGGAGGTGATGTATTCCAATTTGACTGGAGAGCATAATACAGCCATTGGCTTTGGAACACTTTCTGAAAATATTGCAGGAAATCAATCTGTTGCCATCGGAGACTATGCAATGTATTATGCAAATAACAGTAGCACCTCCTTCACCTCATTCAATACCGCAATTGGATATTACGCATTAAGAGGAAGTTCAGTTGCGTCTAATAATACGGGCATTGCTAATACCGCAATTGGGCACTCTTCAATGTTATATAATGAGAGTGGAATTGGGAATACAGCTGTAGGTCAAAATGCATTATTATCTAATACTTCAGGAACTGCTAATACCTCAACTGGAAGAAATTCATTACAAGCAAATCAAGATGGTGATTATAATACAGGAATAGGAGACGGAGCTTTATATAATAACATCGGAGGCAATTCAAATGTTGCCATAGGCTATCAAGCATCCTTTAGCAGTACAACAGGAGATTATAACATTGCAATAGGACCAACTTCACAATTTGACAATACTACAGGTGCAAGAAATATAGCTATAGGTTCTGATGCCTCTGCTAGAAATACAATTGGAGAACAAAATATTTCAATGGGTGTCGGGGCACTCAGAGATAACGTTGCTGGTGATGGTTCAGTGGCTATCGGATATCAGGCAATGATGTTTGCCAATAATTCTTCAATATCATTTGATACAGAAAATACGGCAGTTGGTTATGAAGCACTAAAAGGTTCTTCAACTCCTTCAAATAATACTGGTGTTGGAAATACGGCTTTCGGATCTTCAGCTTTAACAAGTAATTCAAACGGTTATAGAAACGTTGCGGTTGGAAATAATACTCTTTATGATAATACTTCTGGTAGGGACAACACTGCAGTTGGCTCAAATGCATTGGAAGCTAATACAACAGGAAATTATAATATTGCTTATGGTTTTGATGCTTTAAATCAAAATACAGTGGGAGATGACAACATCGCGATAGGAATTAGGGCACTTTATTTAAGTACTGAAAGTGATAGTAATCTTGCCTTGGGAAATTATACATTAACGAATACTACAAGTGGTACTCAGAATGTAGCGATTGGTAATCTTTCACTTAAAGAAAATATTAATGGAAACCAAAATACCGCAATCGGCATGGGTTCCCTTAATTCAGCAACTGAAGGTGATGCTAATACAGCCTTAGGCTTATCCTCAGGCAGTGATTTAACAGGTAATTCAAATTATAATACTTTTATTGGAGCTCTTTCGGGTGTTAATTCAAGCACAAGCAATATAAACGGTTCCTCCGCTTTAGGATTTAATGCAAAAGTGGGGACAAGTTACACAATAAGACTTGGCGATGAGTATGTTACTAAATGGTCTTTTGGATTACCAACAACAGATACAGGAAATGCAATTCAGGTTGGAGATGATACCACCAATGGAAATGGAGCATCACTTACTTCAGCTGGTGTATGGACAAATGCATCTAGTATTCTGTTTAAAACAAACTTTATAGAATTAGATAATGATTGGATTTTGGATAAAATTAATTCAATAAGTGTAAAAAAATGGGATTACAAAAACACAAATGAAACACACATAGGCCCCACCTCTGAAGAGTTTATTACGACCTTTGGTGTTGGTAACGGAAATGATACGTCTCATCTAGGTACTATTGATGTCTCAGGTGTCGCTTTAAAGGGTGTTCAGGCTCTTTATGAAAAAATAAATAAACAGAATGAAAATATTAATCTTCAAAATAAAACAATTGAATCACAGAAAAATAAGATAGAAATAATGGAATTAGAAATTCTTGAATTAAAAACTGCTATTGAAAAATTAATAACAGAATGATACAAAAATTTTAGTTTACATATCAAATCTCAACCCCCTCGTTCCAATAAAAAAACCCTCCACGAGGGAGGGTTTGAGAATGAAATTCAGAAATTATTATTCTGGCATTACAACAGTGTTGATTACATGAATAACTCCATTTGACCCCATTACATCAGTGGCGACTATTTCGCTGTAATTTCCCTTACTATCCATCAACCATATTTTACCATCTTTTTGCATCACAGTTAAAGATTGATTGTTGAGGGCTTTAACAACCGCTTTGCCTCCACCATCGTTTAGAGCCTTGACAACATCAGCTGCATTTAATTGCCCTGAAACTACATGGTAGGTTAAAATATTTGCCAGCGCTTCTTTGTTAGCAGGTTCTAGTAAGGAACCCAATGTCTTTGAATCTATTTTTGAAAAAGCATCGTTTGTTGGAGCAAAAACTGTAAAAGGACCATCTGATTGAAGAGCCCCTACTAAGTCAGCAGCTTTTAAGGCTGTTACTAATGTTGAGAAATTTTCATTTCCAACAGCTACATCTACAATTGTCCCTTGAGCTAGGGTTTTATTACTGATCAATAAACACAGGGATAAAAATAAAATTGAATTAATTTTTTTCATATTCGTTTTTAAGTTAGTCACAATAGTACAAAAGTAAATCGAATTTGTTTAACTTTTACGAAAAAATATTATACAAAAATTAATGCAAAATAAACAAACGCCTAAAACCACAACACAGGAATATTATCTTAAGTCAATGATATCAATTGATTAGTAGGAATTTGGATTGTATCCATTGGTGTAAAAGAAAAACCCTCCGTTAGGGAGGGTATTATTCTACCAAGTTTGAACTAGTTCATTGTTTTGGTTAAGATACATAACCCTCTGCCAAATTACTCGTTTCCAAAAACCAGGAGTTTTAAGTTGTCCTAATGAAGACATTTCTTCAGGCCAGGCAATGTCATCAGAATTAAACGGTGTAAATGCATCACTTATATTATCATAAAAATCAACTGTGTATGCATTGTAAGGATATTCATATCCTGAGGGGGACAATACTGTAGTAGTTGCCCAGCCCTTCATTTTAGTTTTCCCTTGTTTCATTAGTTTCTCAAAAAAAGGTTTCATAATTCTTGATTCCTCTGATATATATTGAGTAACATTATTAGCATTTGAATAATTAATTACTACATATTTAAAGCTCGGTTGTTTATCGCTCCAAATGAGTTCATTTGTATTTGTTAGGATAGAAGCAAAATCAAATTTATCCTGTTTTAAAGATTCTTCTAATAACGCTAATTTCTCATGGTCCATTTTACTTTTTACTTCAGCTTCGGCAATTGCATAATTTTTACCTAAATTCTCATAATTCTCCCAAGAGCCGATTCCTATTCTGGTGTTTACGTTTGGTTCAGAAACAAGCATCCCCCCACTTCTAACTTGAATAGCCCAAGCAGTTATTTGCCCTTTTGATTTGAGAATTGCAGCAACTTTACTCCAGTAAAAAGCTTCATTCTGCATGAAAGTCTTTAGCTCATTTGCAGGGACTTTTCTAAAAGAGTTTAGAGCTAATCTTTCTTGGGCAAAGTTAAATTGAAAAGCAAAAAATAGTGAAAGTAATAAAGAGATTTTTTTCATTTTGATTGATTCATGGTTAATAATACCTCTAATATATAGAGAATGGATTACATATCAAATCCCATCCCACTGTTTCAATAGAAAAACTGTTTTCTAAAACCCATGCCCCTGTGTTTGGATTTGATGTGCCTGAGAAGCTTTAGGTTTTCCCATTACGTATCCACAGAAACCCAAAACAAACCAACCCCCATTTTGTCCTAAGGGAATCTTAGTTTAGATCCGTTATGGCAATGAATAAGAGAGGGTTTGGATTATCCTCGTTGGTGTAAAAGAAAGGTTTTAGAATTTAAACTTTAAAAAGATTTCATTTCCACTTCGGGTAACAGCAGCTTGACCATTCGGTGTTCCAAAGTCATAGGCATAGGCGGCAGTAAGTCCAAACTTAGTTTTCACAATAATCATGACATTTGAGTAGCCTGTACTTTTATAGCCTCCCCCAACTTCCACCGTATCTTTAAAGTCAAAGGTTCCTCCAATGTGCATTTGATTCTCTCCATTCGGATTGAGCCTTGTGCTGATAAAAGGTTTAAGTTTTGACCCAAAAGCTCCTGTATCTATTGATGTTCCTACAAGAAGATAAGTCATGGGCTTTTCTGAACCAATAAAGGCATCATCTTCAACAAACTTTTCAGGATTTAAAAAGTTAGGAATTGAGGCTGAGATATAAAACTTCTCTGATTTAAATAGTGCTCCAAAACCAAAAACAGGAAAGATGGCTGTTCCGTTGGAAGCTATTGAGGGATTGAAACTATTTTAAATGAAAAAGGTTTTGAGGTTTCTAAATCTAAATTACAAAGAATGCTTTGAGGTAGTAGTTGTCCCAGCGTCCCATACCTATAGAGTGGGACAATGGGACAACATTATTATTATTTAAATAATATTTACATAATATATTTAATCTTATTAGTATAAGTATATGGTTATAAATAACTTATAATATATTGATATTTGTAATATATTAATTTCTATTAAAATCTAACTGTCCCAAAATACAATTACTAGGTTTGGGACAATGGGACAATTAAATTGTTTAAACTGATTATAAGCATATCCTCTTTATTAAGTTTAGGGAGTAATTTGTATATTACAATTGATTTTAATGATTATGAATAATGAGACTTTCCCTTTTATCCATTTGCATCTGAAGCAATCAAAGATTTAAATGGGAAAAATCTTGTACAATGGAAAATAAAAAAGAAAACTACATTAAAAAGTATAGACAAACAATAAATCAAATCAACAGCTAATAATATTTATTTTATTTAGAAAATGAATTACATATTTTACTCGATTTTAGCACTTACTGCAATCATTTCAATTCTTTTTTGGTATGCAACATACTCAACTAAAAGTGGGTTTGCTATTGACCAAAACAACAATCAAATTCCTGATAAATGGGAAAAAGTTAAAATCATTTTTAAATTAAAATCATTGGTATATCTAACACTTGGATTTTTATTAGGATATCTATTCCACTATCTTCAATTTTAACCTATGAATTTAAATTCAATTACTTCCGTTTTTGATACTAAGATGATAATACTTTTATCAGAAACAATTCTTGTTTATTTTCTGTACAATTATTTTGAATTAAATTTACAATTAGACTTCACTATAATGAGTGTCGCAATAGTATTCCCCTTAGTGTTTTCTATAACAAGCGCATATCAAAGAAGGCAAGATTCTATTGGGGAATTTGCAGTTTTTAGAAATAAAATAATCGATTTATCTAATATCTTCTATTCTGTAGATAAAACTAATAAAACTGATTATGAAAAGTTATTTTTTTCATTGGTTGAATTGCAGGATATTTTTGTTAATTATTTAAAGGATTCTTCTCCAGAAAACAATTTCAAAAAAGTTAGAAAAAAGAGAAAAGAAATTTTTTTAATTATTGATTCATACAAAAGACTTTATAACGAAAGAGAAAAAGACAGTATTATTAGAGTAAAAAATGAACTTTTTCAAAGTGCAGAAAAACTAAGGGGATTAAAAATTCATTCAACTCCAATTTCACTCAGAAAATATTGTTTGATTTTTATTTTTTTATCCCCGCTGTTTTACAATACTCAATTAGTTTCCCTAAAAATTTCATCAAATTTAACATCGGAAACAGTAATCTCCTTATTAATGAGTGTTATCGTTAGTTTCATTTTGATAGCACTATATAATGTTCAGGATTATATTGAAAATCCATTTGACCAAAAAGGCTTAGATGATTTAAAATTAAATAAAATGGATGTTTCAAAATCTGAGTCTTTGTATTAAAAATCATTAATCATCGGCATATCCTCTTCATTAAGTTCAGGCAATATAGGTATTGAGGATTCACTAAAACTTTGTGATTGAATTTGTAGATTTGAACAAATTAAAAACTAATGAAAAATATCTTATTTATAAGTCTTTTGAGTTTATCAATTTACTCTTGTGTATCTATTCGTTTTCCTGAATCAATAAAAGTTGATATTACAGTTCCTGAAAATTTAGATATAGAAAAGGTTGAAGTTATTATTGACACTTTAAGAGGAGTTAATTTGAAAGGGGAAAACAAAATTGATGGGATTTTTGAATTTAACGTTCAGAAAGCTGAAACAAACAATGAGCCAAAAGGTAAGCAGCAAAAAGGAATGACAGCTCCAAAAAGGAATTAAAGACCTAACTCCTTACCTAAAACTTTGCGATGGAATTAGTAGATTTGAGTAAATTAAAAACACCTAATAATGCAGGAACAAAAAACATTAAGAGTATTTATAATTTGTATGGCAGCTGTAGCTATAGTGGCTTTAATTGTAATTTTTCTTTAAAGACCCAACTCCTTAACTAAAACTTTGAGATGGATTTAGTAGATTTGAACAAAATAAAAACTTGAATTAATGGAATCATTTCTTGGCAGTTATGGAATTGAAATTGTTGTTTCTTTAATTGTAGGTGTTTTAACTACACTTTTTGGCAGAATTATCTATTTTACTTTTTTCAAAAAGAACTTTACAAAATATAAAGGATGAAAAATTATTCAGATTTTGTGTATGAAACTTTGAAGAAGTTCTATAGATGTGAATTAAGAACTTGGAGGAAAATATTTAAGTACAAATATTAAAGACCTAACTCCTTATTATTATTTAAATATATCTTTCTTAAAGATGTTTGTGTCAATTTTTCTTTTGGGGATTTTCCAAAAGTTTACCCTGATATAATTATTTAAAATAGAACAAGGAATCAGAATTATATTTAGTACAACAACAATTACCCTCCAAACACCTCTTAAAATAAACCAAAACAAGAATCCCAAGAAGGCGAAAAAGGCAAAAAATATTTCAGGTCCCATATGTTTTCTTTAAAGTCCTAACTCCTTACCTATTCTGTGTATAGCCTTATAAATATCCTATGCTCTATATTCTTTAAGTACTAAACTATTTAATTAAATCATCGGCAATATCCTCTTCATTAAGTTTAGCATATCATACAATGGTCAATAAGAATGTTTCCTTTAATTATTTTAAAAATTGCTTGATTAATCAATTCATCATTATTTAAGGAAGTAAATTGTTTCCAAACAATTCCTATAGAATCAGTTCTTCTGAAAAAATGCAGAAATTCCCTATGGGTAAAATAAACTTTTGGGTAACTTGATAATTGTTTCTCAAGTTCTTTCGGGGTTACTATAGATTTCATCCTATCTGTAAAATCTCGAGTATGCTTTTTATGATTTCCTTCATTTGAACCTTCTAAACAATTGTCCATTATCGGTTCAACAATTTTAAGAATTTCGTCAGAACTTAAATCAGAAAGTTTTAATTCAGTACTCAAAATAATTTTATTTAATATTTCTGTAGTTTGAATATAAAGTTAAAAAAACTAAATCATTGGCGAAACCCTTCAACGACTATACACTGATCAAATAAGTCCATTAGTTCGATTTAACCAAAGCTCAAATACTACTAAGGAATACTCTTTAAAAAAATTACAAATGAGTAATACATTTAATAACGCTCTAGATTTGTCTATTGGGTATAGAAATCAGGCTGTCCTATTTTTAGAAAACCAGAATGAAATGGCTAAAAAACTAATTGCAATAATTAATTTGCTAAAAATTAAATAAACAATATATGGTCTTAGAAAGATTTCAAATCAAAATTAGAAAGTCATTGAAATGACTTGTAACAGCTGAAGAGAGATAGTAGATTGATAATTTTTGACCAACTAATATTTATACTTAAAAGTTTACTAACCATCACTTACTTTAATGCCATAATTAAAGAATCGGTATATTTAAAAAATGAAAAAAATGAAAAAAACTATCATTATTGCATCCAGTATTGTCTTTGGATCCATCGTAATCGGAATTTTTATAAATAAAGGATTAGCCACGCAACGCTATGAATATATAAAAGAAAATGTGGTATTTGATAAAAAAACAGGAACTACTTTTTTAACTGATAAAAAAGAATTTATTGATACAAGGGGAGATTTGTACCAATTTGAATAATAATCAAGATAAAACTGATTTATAGAGTGATCAATAGAATTATATCCTAAATTTAATCTACTTTAAATAAAAATCAATGCTATGAAATTACTTTATCTAATGGTTTTCCTCCCTTTGATCACATTTGGACAAGAAACTAGTTATAATATATCTTCCTTTTTAAATCAGGATTTAGCATTAGAGAAAAAAGCTCCTAATACTCATTATATAGGAAATGCTTGGCTTTCTAGCTTAGTTCGAGCTGATGATGATTTTAATTACAATATTACTTTAGCTACTTTTGGTGCGAACTCTACTTTGGATTGGCACAAACACAAAACCAGTCAGGTTCTTGTTATTGTAGAAGGAAGTGGCTATTATCAAGAAAAGGGAAAAGATGTTCGAGTTGTGAATAAAGGCGATGTGATAAAATGCGACAAAGACATCGAACATTGGCATAGCTCAACACATGATAGTATGGTTTCTTATCTAGCAATTTATGGAGCCAGTCAAACTCAATGGACAGATAAATTAACCAAAGAGGTTTATGATAAAATAAAGGTGGAATAAAGCCTTATCTATCCTGCAGTTTTTGTTTGAGGAATTCCTCTTCGGTAAACTTATGAGATCCATCGCATAAAATAGAGACACTTCTTCCACAACCGCATATAGAAAACTTTGAAGGATGATGTCTTACAGATGTCCCGTCTTCATTGACCAACTGAACTTCTCCTTCTAAAACTTTGATTTGACCTTTTTCGTTTCTGAATAATTTTACCATAATCTTTTTATTTTCCTAATTTGGTTTGCAAGCTAAATTAATTATTTCAAAGTTTTTGTAGGTCGTTTCTTTTTACAGATTTAAAATATTTCAAAAAACCATTTCCATAAATGGTTTATTTTATTAAGTAAATCAATATTTTATTAATTCAACCGTTAAGACTAGTACAAGGTTTCATTTTGAAAAGAATTTACTTCCTTTTTATTTTAATTTCTAGTCTTTTTAGCTCGATTAATAGTCTAGCACAAGGAGGTGAACTACTCATCCAACAATATAGCAAAGGGCCTCAACTGGATCAAAACTATTCGAAATGGACAATAAAATTAGGACCTCAGCTCAATAGACTTAATACGGACTTAGGAACTACATCACCAACACTAACTATCGGTGGGCTTGTTGAAATAGAATACAAACTATCTAAAACTGTGGGACTCAAAACTGGTAGTCAATTCACACCCATAGCTTATCGCTTTGCTGTTGGAGATTCAATTGGTCAAGACCATTTAAAATACCTAAGTTTACCCTTAATACTAAAGCTCCAACCTACTAAAAAAGTGAGCTTTGGACTGGGTTTACTTTACCATTATTTTTTAGAGGGAGAAAGGCGCATTACTTTCGAAGAAAGTAGGGTGACTACTCCATATACTGAAGGTATATTTAAAAACAGTTTTGGAGGAATTGCCCAAATAACTTATCATATACATCCCAGAATTTCCTTATTTACAAATTTTAGATGGGTCAAAAGATCGAGCCCTGCTACACAAGCACAAACGAATAATACCTCTGGATTTCAAATGGGAATAAGTTTCCAAGTATGGAAAAGCATACCAAGACCTTGAATTAGTCCTTTTTTAAAGTTATTTCAATTACCCCATTGGCTCCATTAACCCCATATTTATCAACCGCAGCTGCTCCTTTGAGCACATTGATGGACTCTATACCTTCCGTGTCAATCTCATTCATGGCATCTGGATTTTCACTTGGAGTGCCATCTATAATTATTAAAGGCTGAGCACCTTCTTTTGTCATTATTTGGATTTTCTTTCCGGTAGTACTTGGATTCCATACGCCGCTCCCACTTAATGAGTCTTCCGAAATTCGATCAGAACTTGAAGCCTCAAAAAAGATCTTTTTGGGTGCTTTATCATCTCCAAAAAAAAGAATCTCATGAGATCCCATGTCTCCTAAATCAATTGATTTTCCGGAGCTAATCATCTTACGATGTACCTCATGAGGCGTATTTGAAGTTTCTAATTGTGAGGGGGGGCTTTCATAGATTTTTATGACCAAGCAAGAACTAAATAAAAATGAAATTAGAAGTAAGATTAGAGATTGTTTCATGATCAATTTCTTTTTACTAAAATACATTACTTAAGCTAATATTTAAGTATGGATGGTATTTTATTTGCTGTGTTGTTGTTAATGCAGAGGAATAATGGAAAAAAACTTTTGCTATAATTGGAGATTGAAAAAACAAAATTCCTCCTTCTATCGAACTCCGAAAAAGCTTAGAATTAAACTCAAAAGGAGAATTAGATTGGAACATACTTCCCGTTAAAGAATAATCATGCACATTTATGGTTAAAGCTGTTCCTGCGAAAAAAGCAAAGCCATTCGTTAAATCCTCAATTCGCTGACCGAAAAAAGGGAGCCCTTTAAAAGCACCCCATTGTAAACCAAATCTTGTTTGTAGGGCAGTTCGAAATGTCCCGACACGTATTTTATTTTCTTGAACCCATTTTAATTTTCCCTTTAGCTTTGTTCCCCAATAAAGAGATGTTTCCAAGTTTAAATGAAATGATTGTGGTATCGAAAAAGACCAAGATAACGGGTCTAAATTCAAAATATAACGATGGTAAGTGTTTTGAAAGAATTTAGCCAAAGAAGCTTCGGATCCTGTCGTACCAAGCTGGATCCCCCAACCATACCCAAAATTCAAATGTTGAAACGTTTCCTTTTGATACCCAAGAAAAAGCCATCCGCTATAAGGATAATCTATTTTTGAGAGGTCACTAGTTTGTGAATAACGAGGTGTATTTATCTCTTGTCCCAACTCCCAATGTTCTGAAATATAAGTCGTTTTTTGGAGAGTATCCTGAGACGTTGACTTTAACTTCCCATACTTTAAAAAAATACCGCTGCTATAATATCGATCAATTCCAAAGTATAAATCATTATCAACACTTAATCCAACATACTTCTGACTAAAGAGGAAGCCACTCCCAAAGGTCATAAAAGATATTAAAAGTGTTTTTAAAGTCAATGAAATAGCTCCTAGTCTTTATTTTTTAAAACCAAAAGAGGGACCGTACAGTAGAAGTCTTTTTTATAAATTAAATCGGGTTCCCAAAGTTTTTCGAAAAATCCACGCTCTCTTTTAAAAGCGACTAAAAAATCGGGTTGATTGGCTTGAAAATGCTCTAAAACGCCCTGATAAACAGTGGCGTTCTCAGAATAAATCAATTTATTTGAACGTTGCAAAAGCTCGTCATTAAGCTGATGATTTCGATTAGCAAACCCAGGAACTTTAACAAGGAGTAATTTTAATTTCGATTCAAATTGATCTTGAATTTTAATAAGGGGGTCTAAAGTACTCGATGCTTTAACCTCTCCTGTCTTAAAGGCAAGAAGCATTCGCTTAGGGGGATTAAATTCTTTATCCAAAGGGGCAACTAAAACTGGGATTTTAGTTCGTTTGATAACGCTTCCAGCAATTCTGCCTAAAAAAACTTCCTCGTTAATCTCGTTGTTTAAGGGTGCGGTCACTATTAAATCTAAACCAATTTTAGCATTTAAACTTTTAATTGTTCCAATTAAATCTCGCTCACTACTTACGATCTTGATTTTTTTTGAACCTGGTGCCACCTTTGAGACCAATGCTTTAATTTGCTTAATATTCTCCTCCTCTAAACGGGCACCAACGTTCGCAAGAGTTGACATAGTAGAATGTGCAGGATATGCATCAATAACATAAACTGTACTTTTAAAATGAGATGCTAGAGCTAGTGTGTAAGCCAGAGTGCTCTCAGCGTGGATTGACGTGCCTAGGGGTAAGAGTATATTCTGCATTGATTTCTTTTTACAAAATTAGTAACTCTAAAAGAACAAAACTTATTTTTATTAAAAAAATTAGATGATTCGAAAAGCAAAAGCATCAGATTTATTTGCTGTAAAAAAAATTACTGAGGCCTGTACTGAGAATTTAATCAAACAAGGGATTTTTCAATGGAATAAGAATTATCCAAGCTTGTCCGTTTTCGAAAAAGATATCCAAGAAGAAGCTTTATACGTTTTTGAAAATAGGGGAAACATTAAAGGGTGTGTCATGTTCTCTGAGGAAAAAGATCCCTTATACAACAGTATAAAATGGCTTTGTCCTGATATTAAAAATCTTTATGTACATCGACTTGCGGTTCATCCAAATTATCAAAAAAAGGGAATTGCAAGACAGCTCATGGATTTTACAGAAAGATGTGCTACTGAGAATCAAATGCGCTCTATTCGATTGGATACTTTTAGTCAAAACGCAAGGAATATTCGCTTTTACGAGGCGCGTGGATATCAAAACTTGGGGGATGTTTACTTTGTTAAGCAAAGTAAGGACCCTTTCCATTGTTTTGAAAAACTAATAAAAAGAATTTAGTTCACTACTTTTACACTCACTATGGAGGCATATGTTACACATTTTAAAAAAGAAGCTGTCGGATATCTTGAGTTTGGTCATCCTGCGGGTAATTCCTTGCCGTCTTCTTTATTAAAACAACTAGAGGAGCAGTTGAAAATACTTTCTGAAGACGATGCCGTAAAAGCGATTATTCTTCAAAGTGCAGGGTCGCGGGCATTTTGTGGCGGTGCCTCACTCTCTGAAATGAAAAATTTAAAAGAACTAGATGAAGCAACTGCCTTTTTTATGGGTTTTGCTAATCTAATCAATCGCATTAGATCATTGAATAAGTTTATTGTGGTTCGCGTACAAGGAAAGGTTGTAGGAGGAGGGGTAGGAGTTGTTGCTGCTTGTGACTATGCAATTGCACTTGATACAGCTTCAGTAAAACTCTCAGAATTATCTATTGGTATTGGCCCATATGTAATTGAACCAGCGGTCTCAAGAAAAATAGGTGCGACCAACTTTGGACTGCTTTCCCTTGATGCGCATGAATGGAAATCTGCAGAATGGGCGAAACAAAAAGGGCTTTTTGCTTCGGTTTGTGATTCTGAAGCAGCGCTTAACCAATCCGTAGTCAATATTGCCAATAGACTCGCCAGTTATCCAAAAAAAGCAAACGAAAGCCTTAGGAAATTACACTGGAAAGATACCAATCATTGGGAAAAATTACTCCCTGAAAACGCAAAAATAACTGCAAAACTAGCTCTTGAAAAGGCTACTCAAAATATTCTTAATAAACTGTAAAACAAATGAGTAATGCAATTCGAATAACCAAAGAGTTTAAGTTTGAAACTGGTCATGCGCTTTATGGCTACGACGGCTTATGTAAAAATGTTCACGGGCATAGTTACAAACTTGCTGTAACAGTTATTGGGAGTCCGATTGAAGACCAATCTCACGTCAAGTTTGGAATGGTTATGGATTTCAGCGATATCAAAGAAATTGTCAATAAACTCATTGTAAAACCTTTTGATCACGCCACCGTATTGAATGTTAATTCTCCACATATAGAATTAGCTGACAGTATGGAACAAAGAGGTCACAAGATAATGCGCGTTGGCTACCAGCCTACCAGCGAAATGATGGTAATCGATTTTGCAGAAAAAATTAGTAATTCGCTCCCTTCCCACCTAAAGTTACATCATCTGATTCTTCGGGAAACTGAGACTTCATATGCGGCGTGGTATGCCTCAGATCAATAAAGTCTATTAGAACCCAAGTGCTTCAAGATCAGCTTTAGGCTTTGCCTTAATTACAATTCCTTCGTCATCAACCTCATCACATTCTATAGGAATAGATAAATTCTCAGGTGCAACAAAATCTTCTGTAGAGATTTCTAGGCTAGGATCTTCGTACAAACTTTTCATATAAACAGCCCAAATCGGCAACGCCATCGTAGCGCCTTGCCCAAAAGCTATATCTTTAAAATGTATCGCTCGATCTTCACCACCTACCCAAACTCCAGTTGCTAAATTTGGAACCATCCCCATAAACCATCCGTCACTTTGATTTTGTGTTGTTCCAGTTTTACCAGCTATTGGGTTTTCAAAAACATACGGATAGCCAGTGATGACTTTTTCATAAACATAACTTGTTTTTTCTAAACCGGCATGACGTAATCTGGCCCCTGATCCTGCTTTGGTTACCCCCTGTAAAAGGTTTACAGTTACATAAGCTGCTTCTTGACTCAGTACGTCTTGGGTTTCTGGTATCACTTCATAAAGTGCGCGCCCATTCTTATCTTCAATACGGGTAATTACAACCGGTTTGACATAAATCCCTTGGTTAGCAAAAGTACTGTAAGCCCCAACCATTTCGAAAAGACTAATGTCTGGAGTACCAAGTGCTATAGAGGGAACAGCAGGTATGTTTGAGGTAATCCCCATTTTTCGAGCTAAATTGATTACCGGTCGAGGCCCAACCAAATCCATAATTCGTGCACTCACGGTGTTAACAGAATTTGCTAAGGCATTTTTTAAAGTTCGGGTTTGCCCGTATTTATCTCCAGAGTTTTTTGGACACCAAGCATCCATATTCCCGTGTTTCATAGGTTCAATACAATACAAGGCATCAGGAAGCGAATCACAAGGAGAAAGTTTAAGTTGGTCTATGGCGGTAGCATATAAAAAAGGTTTGAAGGTAGAGCCTATTTGACGCCTTCCCTGTTTTACTTGGTCGTATTGAAAATGCTTATAATTAAATCCTCCAACCCAGGTTTTCACATGCCCTGATTGTGGTTCCATAGACATTACAGAGGCTCGAAGAAAATGCTTATAATACCTAATGGAATCCATAGGGGTCATAATTGTATCTCGTTCTCCTTTCCAGCTAAAAACACGCATAGGTACTTTCTCATAAAAAGAGGCTAAAATTTCAGATTCTGCTATCCCTGCTAATTTCATTTTCCTCCAGCGCTCTGTTCGGTATGCAGTGCGCTCCATTAAGGTGTCTATTTCACCTTTTCTAAGATCTAAAAAGGGGGCAGTTGGATTTGCTCTTCTACTATTCTGTTTAAAAAACTCTTCCTGAAGGTTTTTCATGTGAGCATCTACTGCTGCTTCACCCTTGGCTTGCATTCTTGAATCAATCGTAGTAAAAATTCTAAGACCATCTCTATAAAGTGAATGTTTACTCCCGTCGGGTTTGGGGTTTTTTGAAATCCAATCATCCATGAATTCTTTTAGATAAGCCCTAAAATAGGTTGCTAAGCCTTCTCTATGAGACTCTGGAGTATAAGTAATTGTTAAAGGGAGCAGAGAAAGAGAATCTCTTTCTTCTGAAGTTATCAATTCATTTCTTAACATTTGATTGAAAACAATGTTTCTTCGTTCTTGTACGCGTTCAGGTCGGCGAATGGGATTGAAAAGGGAAGAATTTTTTAACATCCCTACTAAAGTGGCTGATTCTTCTATGTTCAGCTCCAGAGGTGTTTTATTAAAAAAGATTTTTGCGGCAGAGCGAACTCCGTCAGCTTGATATCCAAAGTCATATTTGTTAAGATACAGAGATAAAATTTCCTTCTTTGTGTATCGCTTTTCAAGTTGGACAGCAATTACCCACTCTTGTGCCTTCTGAAGGACGGCTTTAAATTTATTGCGTGAACGCACTCCAACAAAAATCTGACGTGCCAACTGTTGAGTAATCGTGCTTGCTCCTCCCCGTTTTCCCAAATAGGCAAAGGCACGTAATGTACCCCTCCAATCGATTCCCGAATGTTCATAAAAACGCTCGTCTTCTGTAGCTATAAGGGCATCCACCATGTTTTTAGGTAGTTCATCAAAACTAATTGGTGTACGGTTATCGTCCAAATAGTATTTACCTAAGATAATCCCATCAGATGATATTATTTGTGTCGCTAAATTAGTTCTTGGATTTTCAAGTTGTTGTAAATCTGGCATGGGACCATACCATTCAAGTGCTGCTCCACCAAAGAGAAGCACTAGTCCTAGGACTCCCGTAAAAAAGAACCGCCAAATCCACTGGATCTGTTTTTTATATGCTGTATTCTTTGTTTTTTTCTTTTTTGCCATGAGTATTATTCTTGTGCTTCGATACCTATCCCTACGGATAAAATTCCTTCAAGAGCTTTTACCCCTTGAGGATCTCCATTGGTTCGCATGGCTTGTTGAATCTCAATTACTAGAGGACGTTCCTTAGGAAGCTCTAGCCCATTTTTCCACCAAAGTTTGCTTTCTTTGACTTCAGTAAAACCTGTTCCTAACCATGTTCCATCAGGAGCAGCCAAAGCATATTCTAGCGTGTCTTGGACAACAAGCTGATCCCCTGCTTTTAACGTACAAATCAAAAAAATATTTGTAAAAGCATACGAATTATCATTACGTAAATAGAGATAAAGGTTATTGGGTTTTTTGGTGTCTAGAGCATTGTTTAATTCAAAAACTACAGCTTCTTCAAGTCCTGTTTTCGCAACTGTGCGAAAGTCAGTGTATTCAGCATCCGACATGCATGATCCTATAGCCAGCATGGAAAAGAAAAAAAGAAACCTATACTTTTTTTGGAGAGCCATTGCGATACTTTTTGTTTTTATTTTTTTTAAACGGTTTTTTCTTTTTTGGAGTGTCAAATCGTGTGAGGCTGTCTTGCCCTACACCACTATCAAAATGCACCGAAGTTTTCTTAGGTTCTTCAGCTACATAGTCCTCTAAAGAGGGTACTGTTATCTTTGCTTTATTTTTTTCAATGATATCATGCACTGCCTTCAAACTGATTTTATGCCAAGTCATCCATTCATTTTTGTAGGCATACCATAATTCCTCTTTAAAGATGTCCATTTTCTGGAAAATTCCAACCCCTTTTTTGGTATGCAATTTTACTTCAGCACGAGGAAACTTTTTTAAAGCCGATCTATAAGCATCAAGCTCATAGTTTAAACAACATTTTAGACGCCCGCATTGCCCAGACAATTTTTGTGGATTCAATGATAGTTGCTGATAACGGGCTGCTCCAGAAGAAACCGATCTAAAATCCGTTAACCAAGTAGAGCAACACAATTCACGACCGCAGGAACCAATTCCTCCCAAACGGGAAGCTTCTTGGCGTAATCCAATTTGACGCATATCAATACGGATGGAAAAAGCTTGTGCCATATCTTTTATTAACTGTCGAAAATCGACACGTTTATCTGCAGTATAGTAAAATGTAGCCTTTTTTCCGTCTGCTTGAAATTCAACATCAGATAATTTCATGTCAAGATCTAGCGCAATAGCTAATTCTCTGGCTCTTTTTTGCACCTCTGCCTCTTTAGTTCGAACAGTCTCCCAAAGGTCAATTTCTTTTGAATTGGCAAGTCGCAAAATCATTCCAACTTGTGGGCTGTTGGGCGTCACTTTTTTTCGCTTCATCTGCATACGGACCAGTTGACCTGCTAGAGTGACACGACCTAGATCGTAACCGCTTTCTGTTTTAGTAATAACCAAAGCGCCGGCTTGAAGTTTTAAATCCTTTGGGAAACGGTAAAATTCTTTTCTGCTGTTTTTAAAGCGAACTTCTACAAAAGGATGCGCTTCTTGACCTTCGGGGAGTTGCATGTTTTCTAACCAATCAAAAACAGTGAGTTTGTTACAACTATCGCTTCCACAAGTTCCATTGCTCTTGCAGCCCCTTGGGGTACCCTCTTTTCCGCTTGAACAACTGCTACAACTCATGAATTTATTTTGATCTTAAAGATACAGGGATTTGAACGAATGATTAAATAATATTCTTAATTTACTGTTTAAATTTCAACACTTCAGAACGACCTTTTTTAAAAATCTTATTGCTATTATGCGTTCCTTTTCTTAAATCTCGTTGTTTTTCTATAGGCAGTGCTATAATTTCTTGACAATCAGTAGAACAGCATTGATCCATCTTTTCTTGACAAGATTCACATTGAATAAACAACAAATGACAGGCCTCGTTTATGCAATTAACATGGGTATCGCAAGGAGAGCCACATTGATGGCATTGGGCGATGATTTCATCCGAAATTCGTTCCCCACGCCGTTCATCAAACACAAAGTTTTTTCCAATAAATTTATTTTCCAAACCTAGGGTTTTTACTTGACGGGCATACTCAATAATACCTCCTTCCAATTGAAACACATTTTTAAATCCTTTGTGTTTAAAATAAGCCGATGCCTTTTCACAGCGAATTCCTCCGGTACAATACATCAGTAGGTTCTTGTCTTCTTTGTGTTCAGATAAGTCTTGCTCTATAAGAGGTAAAGACTCCCTAAAAGTATCTACATCTGGAGTAACCGCTTTTTGGAAATGTCCAATCTCACTTTCATAATGGTTGCGCATGTCCACACAGATGGTGTTTTCGTCTGACAATAGGGTATTGAATTCTAGTGCATTTACATGTTTTCCTTTTTGAGTCACGTCAAATGAACTGTCTTCCAATCCATCGGCAACAATTTTATCTCGAACTTTTATAGTCAGTTTTAAAAAAGACTTGTTGTCCTGTTCCACGGCAATATTCAAACGGACATTTTCTAAAAAAGTGACGCTGTCAATTTGAGCTTTAAACAAGCCAAAGTTTTTTGCGGGAACAGACAGTTGTGCATTGATCCCCTCAAAGGCCACATAAATCCGTCCCAAAACTTCTAAAGGATGCCAGTGGATAAACAAATAATCACGAAACAATTGTGGGTTACCGATTTGGGCATATTGATAAAAGGAGAGCGTAAGCCGGTCTTCACCCGCTTCTTCTATAAGTTGTGCGCGCTCTTTCGCACTTAATTTGTTATACAGTTGCATGCTATAAACGTTTAAGTGTTCTGCAAAGGTAAGGAAATTAGTATTGTGCTTATTTGTTTAAAATAGTCTTTCAATTCAACAGTAAAAGTATCTAAAGTCTATTTTACAAGGTCTAATAGGAGTCAGACCTCTTTAAAACAAAGGCACGCATTATTCAGAAAGATGAAGCGTTAGATATACTTCTCCATCCTTTTCAAGATGAAGCGTTTTTCGAAGAATGGAATAGCTGTTGACTTGAGTAAGTGCTTGAGAGAGTTCTTGTTCTCTAGTCATACGCTCTTGCTCACATCCCATTTCTGTAAAGAAGAGTTCTTGGATATTTAAGGTTTTATCTTGGACACTATAGCTTCCTTGTCCGCTATTACAGGCAGATTGGACACTTAGCGTATTATCAGCAAAAAAAGTCAACCCTGTGTTTTCATCCAAAATAGAAGACGTTACCCCGTTTTCTACCCGAATAGAACTGAGTTTCCATTGATTTATCAAGGCGGCGTTCTCGGGTCGTTTTAAAGTAATAATCAAATTCTCTTCTGCATCTAATAAATAGGCTGTGTCTTCCTTAATTTCATAAAGAAAGATGGCTGAATCCAAAAGTTTTGCCAACTCTTGCTCTCTGTTTCCTTCTTCCTCTGGGCAACCTATCAAAGTGGAAGCAATCATAGAGAAAACAAGAGTTTCTTCCTCGACAGTTATGGATCCAAAAAGGGTATTACATCCAGCAGAAGCAGAAAAGTTTTCTTCATCAAAAAAAAGGGTGCCCCCTCCTTCAATGTCCCAATGGCCATAAATGTCCTCTGGAAGCGCATTACAACAGTCCGAAGAATCGTTTGAGCAGGCTAAGCTAGTGAGTCCAAAAAGAATGAAAATGAGGATAAACTTTTGCATAGCAGTAATTTAAAGCGAATTGACTACTCCAAAAATAATGCCAATCAACCATCGTCGAAACCATTTAATCATAGAACCCATCGATTTAGATGTTAAGGTTTTCGTCCACTTAAAAAAGTTCTGTCTGGCGTCGTTTCCATAGCGAAAGTCATCTAGCTTTTAAACCTTTAGTCTAAATGTGGCGTTTTTGATCCCACCAAAAGAAGTTCTGTCTGGCGACCATTTACATACCGAAACCCATCCGAACCATAATAACCTGCTTCTTCCAGCATAACACGAATATCTTTATCCCATTGGGGTAGGAAAACTTTGGCATTGAGTTCAATTGCATAAACAGTATTTTCATACAAGGGGTGTGCTCCCGATCCGGGAATACCCTCTTGTGCATCCCACATTCCAAAGGTAGTCCCAGCAGAATGCCCAAAAAGC
>Ga0209654_1001286_pt1 | contig 20448 bp, 21 predicted proteins | sample SaaInl1SG_22_DNA_FD_184646 | JGI IMG/M metagenome (GOLD analysis project Ga0209654, IMG submission 184646) | Marine microbial communities from expanding oxygen minimum zones in the Saanich Inlet - ESP_161SG_22_DNA (SPAdes) (version 2) | ecosystem: Environmental > Aquatic > Marine > Intertidal... | reverse complement strand
CTTATAAGTTAAAGCGCATTGAAGTGGATCCTGGCGGGAGACTCTCCTACCAATATCATCACAAGCGTTCTGAAGCTTGGACCCTAGTGGAAGGTGTTGGTACGATTACGTTAGATGGAGATTCAATTGATTATAAAGCAGGGGAAACCATTTTAATTCCTCAAGGTGTAAAACACCGAATTGAAAACAAGGGAACAGATAAAGTCGTTTTTATAGAAGTGCAAACAGGAACCTATTTTGGGGAGGACGATATAGTGCGTATTGAAGATGATTATAATAGAGCGTAAATGAAACCAAAAGCAATCATTGTTTCAGGCTATTTTAACCCCTTACACAAGGGACACTTAGAACTTTTTGAAAAAGCAAAAGCTGCTGGTGATCAACTTTGGGTGATTGTAAATAGTGATCTGCAACGTGAATTAAAAGGAAGTAAAGCCTTTATGGATGAGGATGAGCGCCTAATTATTGTTAAGGCCATTGGTATTGTAGACAAAGCACTTGTTTCTATTGATAAGGATAAGACCCAGTGCGCCACGCTGCATTTTTTAGCTAAAGAATACAGTGCTGAGTATGATTTGTTTTTCGCTAATGGTGGAGATCAAAACAATGACAGTATTCCTGAGGTGCCGATTTGTAAAGAAGTGGGTATTGGACTAATTGAGGGGCTTGGAGACAAGATCCAATCTTCCTCGTGGTTATTAAAAAAATAGGATGCAGATAAAAAACATTTGTTGTATTGGAGCAGGATATGTGGGAGGACCCACCATGGCTGTGATTGCATTAAAATGTCCTGATATAAAAGTTACTGTAGTTGATTTAAATGCAGCGCGTATTGCTGCTTGGAATGGCCCATTAGAAAACCTTCCCATTTATGAACCCGGATTAGCAGAAGTAGTTGAAAAGGCTCGTGGGAGAAATTTATTTTTTTCTACGGAAGTAGATAAGAGCATAGACGAAGCTGAAATGATTTTTATGGCGGTGAACACTCCAACCAAAACAGAAGGTGAAGGCGCAGGCATGGCTGCCGATTTACGTTATGTGGAAGCCTGTGCAAAAAACATTGCCAGTGTATCCAAAACCGATAAGATCGTAATTGAAAAATCAACCTTACCGGTTCGTACTGCTGAAAAGATTAAAGAAATTTTGGACAGTGAGGGCAGTGGAGTACATTTTGAAATCCTATCCAATCCTGAGTTTTTAGCCGAAGGGACTGCCATTGAGGACTTATTTAAATCAGACCGGGTACTTATTGGTGGTGATCCATCAGAAACGGGACAAAACGCAGTTCAGGCCTTGGTAGATATCTATGCGAACTGGATTCCTAAAGAAAAAATTTTAACTACTAATGTTTGGTCTTCAGAGCTATCAAAGTTAGCCTCCAATGCGATGCTAGCCCAGCGGATTTCTTCGATTAACAGTCTTTCTGCGCTTTGTGAAAAAACAGGGGCGGATATTGAAGAATTATCCAAAGCTATTGGAATGGATCATCGAATTGGATCCAAGTTTTTAAAAGCTTCTGTAGGTTTTGGGGGGAGCTGTTTTCAAAAGGATGTTTTAAACCTAGTTTATCTCTGTCGCCATTATGGATTAGAAGAAGTAGCAGACTACTGGCATCAGGTGATTAAAATAAATGACTATCAAAAAGATCGCTTTGCACAAAAAATCATTGATCATTTTGAGGGTGATTTAACCGGGAAAAAGATCACTATTTTGGGATGGGCATTTAAGGCCAACACAAATGATTCTAGAGAAAGCCCTGCAATCTATGTGGCTGAAAAGTTATTTAAGGCGGGAGCAATTTTGGAAATTTACGATCCGATGGTATCCAAAGAATCTATCTTTAGTGATATTGATTTTTATTGGGAGGCTTCAAACAAAGAAGATATAACTACGCGGATTTCGGTACTTGATTCTATAAGTACATTAGACTTCAGTATTGATGCGGCAGCCATTTTAACCGAGTGGGAGGCGTTTAAAAGTTTAGACTTTTCAAAGACTATAATTTTTGATGGTAGAGGGGTTCTTTCTTCAAGTACGTATTCAATAGGAAAGGTATGAAAAGAGCACTAATTTTACAAAAAAAGAAATCTCACCTACCAGCAGTAGTAAAAATTGATTGATATTTATTAAATATAGAATGGCTTGATAATGTCACTTCTGGAGACTATCAAAAATATTACACAGGCCAATACAAATAACTAAACAAATATGAAGGGGATTATATTAGCAGGAGGCTCAGGAACAAGACTATATCCAATTACCAAAGGGGTATCAAAACAATTATTACCAGTAAGTGATAAGCCCATGATTTATTACCCTCTTTCTGTTTTAATGCTTGCTGGGATAAAAGAAATTCTTATAATTTCAACTCCAATTGATCTTCCTCACTTTAAACGTCTTTTAGGAGATGGAGAGGATTTGGGAATTAAATTATTTTATAAAGAGCAACCAACACCAGATGGTTTAGCCCAGGCATTTATTATTGGTGAGGATTTTATTGGGAATGAAGATGTCTGTCTAGTTTTAGGAGACAACATTTTCTATGGTCAAGGATTCACTAAATTGTTAGAGAAATCTGTTGAAAATACAACTAATAATAAAGCCACAGTTTTTGGATATTATGTAACTGACCCTCAACAATACGGAGTGGTAGATTTTGATAAAAAAGGAAATGCTATTAGCATTATAGAAAAGCCAAAAGACCCTACAAGTAATTATGCAGTAGTAGGGCTATATTTTTATCCAAACAGCGTTGTTGAAATTGCTAAAAATGTAAAGCCTAGTTTGCGTGGAGAATTGGAAATTACTTCAGTAAATCAAAAGTATTTAAAAGATCAAAATCTTCGAGTTGAATTACTTGGTAGAGGTTATGCATGGCTAGATACAGGGACGCATGAAAGTCTTTTAGAGGCTTCTAATTTCATTCAAGCCGTTGAACACAGACAGGGTCTTAAGGTGGCTTGTCTTGAAGAAATAGCTTTTTTAAAGGGCTATATATCAAAGGAACAGCTGCTTAAATTAGCAGAGCCACTCCAAAAAAATGCATACGGGGAATATTTAATTAGAATAGCAAATGAGAAAAAAATGCATGAAATTTTATAAAACTGAAATTCCAGATGTAGTAGTTATAAAGCCTAATGTTTTTAACGACGAAAGGGGATATTTTTTTGAGTCTTATAAAGAAAAAGATTTAAGTGAATTTCTAGGATATGAAGTTAATTTTTGTCAAGAAAATGAATCTAAATCCTCTTATGGTGTTTTAAGAGGTCTTCATTATCAGGATGAACCTTACTCTCAGTCTAAATTAGTAAGAGTAGTTCAGGGAGAGGTTTTAGATGTTGCTTTAGATTTAAGAAAGGGGTCAAGTTCATTTAAGCAACATATTTCAATTATTTTAAATGAAGAAAATAAAAAACAATTATTTATTCCAAAAGGATTTGCTCACGGGTTTGTTGTTTTAAGTGATATAGCAATTTTAAGTTATAAAGTTGACAATTATTATAATCCAAACTCCGAAAGAGTAATTTCATATAATGACAAATCACTTAAAATAGATTGGAATATTAATGAAAGTTTAATTAAAGTTTCAGGTAAGGATAAAAATCCTAAATAATTTAATTATGTTATTAGATTTTTCAATTTTTCTAATTCTTATATAGTATTTAAATGAGACCATTTTTTTCTATTTGTATTCCAACATATGAAATGGGAGGAATAGGTGAGAAATATCTAAGTGAACTTTTGGAATCATTAAATACTCAAAATTTTAAAGATTTCGATGTGATTATTTCAGATCATTCTAAAGGGAATAAAATCAAAAATTTGGTTATAAATGCGAACTACTTTTTCAACATAAGATATTATAAAAATAAAATAATGCGGGGAAATCCTTCTAATAACTTAAATAGAACTCTAGAAATTGCTGAAGGAGAATACATTAAAATTTTGTTTCAAGATGATTTATTGAATGGAGAAAATTCATTAAAAAATCTCGAATTTGAAATTAAGAAAAACAAATCTGCAAAGTGGTTTTTAAGTGGAACTATACATTTGTATGGTAAAATGAAAGTAAATTCAATGATGCCAATTTATAATCATAAAATACATTTAGGTAATAATACAATTAGCTCCCCGAGTGTTTTGACTATTAAGAATGAAATTGATAAAATTGAATTTGATGAAGATTTTAAATGGCTACTAGATTGTATATACTACAAAGAATGCTTCTTAAAATATGGTTATCCAATTATTATTAAAAAAGAATTAGTGATTAATAGAATTTCTAAAAATCAACTTTCAAATATCTTAAGTATAAAAGTAAAGTTTTATGAGACTATTAAATCAATCAATAAATATGAAAAAGGAATGTCAAAATATTTTTTGAAAGTTCAAGTATGTGTCAAACATTTTTTTGAATTACTCAAAAATATAAACAAAAAAATAAATTAAAAAGTACTAAGATGAATATTAAATATTTTTTACCAGAAGGGATTAATGCTCTAATCAGAAGGATTAGATCTTCAAAATACAGAAACAGAAAAATTGATCACACCTATGAAGAAACAAATCACAATAGAATTTCATTAATTACAAAAGGACTATTTTCAATTAAATCTGCAAATCCAAAATATCTAGAGATAGGATGTTTTAAAAATGAAGTTTTTAATTCAATTCCATTATTATCAAACCAAAAAATCGGAGTTGATCCAATAGAAGGTGGAAATATTAGAAAAACAAGTGATGATTTTTTTAAAGTTAATGATGATTTTTTTGACATCGTTTTTATAGATGGTTTACATACTTATGATCAAATAAAAAAAGACATTTTAAATTCTTTGAAAATTTTAAATAAAAATGGGATAATTTTCATACATGATATGATTCCTGACAGCAAAATTTCTTCTTTAGTCCAAAGGCAAAAATATACATCAAACTGGAATGGAGATGTTTTCAGAGTAATTTTTGATTTATTAAATAATGATAATCTCTCTTTTAAAATAGCAAACATAGATTATGGGGTTGGAATATTAAAAAAGAAAAATGAAAATCCAATTGAATTTAAACCTAACAATAAGGACTATAAATATTTTTTAAGTAAAAAATTAAATCTACCAATAATATCACTGGAAGAGGCATTTGAATTTATTAAAGGTTAGAATATGTTCAAAAAATAAAAAAATAAATGGTTGTTGGGAATGGCTTATTAGCAGGTTTATTTAAAGAATATTCTGATATAAATGACATAATTATTTTCGCTTCAGGGGTTTCAAATTCATCTGAAATAAATGAAAAAGAATTTCAAAGAGAAAAATTATTAATTCATAAATATTCAAGTAAATATCAAAAGAAATTATTTGTTTACTTTAGTACGTGTGCTTTTTATGATAAATATTTTTCAGCGACTTTATATTTGGATCACAAAGAAAGCATTGAAGAATTTATATCTAAATCATTCTCAAACTACATAATTTTTAGAGTGCCTCAAATAATAGGTAGTTTTAATAAAAACCAATTACTTGGATACATCAATCACCAAATTCAACACAATAAAAAATTTGTTTTGTATGATATTGAGAGAAATCTTATCGATTTAAATTATGTGTTTAAAGTTGTTAATTATGTTCTAAAATTCAATTTTTCTAAAAATTGTATTTTTAATATTGCATTTCCATATAATATAACAGTTGTCGAAATAGTAAAAATATTTGAAAAAATATATGGAACAAATGGAATTTATGAAATAAAAAAAATGGATGGTTCATTTAACATAGATAATAGTAAACTTTTAAACGTTTACAATAAATTAAATTTAATCACTCCACATTATTATGAGGAGAAAATTAAATTTTATTACGGACAAGGATTGTAATTTATGTTATTTTAAATCCTAATAATCAATTAAATATTTTATGAAAAATTCAATAAATTCTTTTGAAAAAAGTCCAAAAAAATCAATTAAATACTCTACATATTTCAATAGTTATGATCATTTTTTTAAAAATTATATAGGTAAAAAAATAACTTTTGTAGAAATTGGTGTATTAAGTGGAGGCTCGCTCTTTATGTGGAGAGACTATTTTGGTGAAAAAGCAAGAATAATAGGAATTGATAATAACCCAAATGCTTTAAAATGGAAAAACTACGGTTTTGAAATTTATATTGGGGACCAAGAAGATTTTTTATTTTGGGAAAATTTTAAAAAGAGTGTTGGTAAAGTTGATGTAATTTTAGATGATGGAGGCCACACGTATGATCAACAAATAATAACTGTAGAATGTTTATTAGACAATGTAAGCGATAATGGAGTTATAGTAATTGAGGATACTCATACTAGCTATATGGATAATTATGGGACTAAGAAATATTCATTTATAAATTATGTAAAAAATAAAATTGACCAGGTAAATTTTAGATTTCACCTTTTTGAAAATAAGCCCGAGGTTGAAAGAAGATTTTGGTCGATTGAAGTAACAGAATCAATGGTTGCTTTTAAAATTAATATTAAAGAATCAAATAAAAAGTCATTATTATTAAACAATGGCGGAGAAGATGATTATGCTGAAGATTTTACATATAAAGGTGATATTGTTACAAATGCAATTACTTCTTTTAGCAACAAATTTAATCTTTTATCGTAATAGAAACACAAAGAAGGCAAAATCATATTTTAAATAAATTTCAAATGATTTATGTCTAAATTAATTTCTGTAATATTACCCGTATATAATGGCGGGAACTTTCTTGAAGAATCAATCGAAAGTATTTTAAATCAAACATATCAAAATTTTGAATTCATTATTATAAATGACGGCTCCACCGATAACAGCCATCAGATAATAGATAAATATTTAGAAAGCAAAAAAATAATTTATCTTTCAAGAGAAAATAAGGGGTTAGTTCAGACATTGAATGAGGCTATAAGATTATCTGAAGGTGAATTTATAGCAAGAATGGATCAAGATGATATATGCTATCCCAATAGATTGGAAAGTCAAATTAAATTTATGGATAGAAATAAATTAGATGTTTGTGGTTGTAATTATGAAATTATTGATGAAGTTGGAAATTATTTAAAAACAAAAATTGTAGAAAAAGAAAATTTTGAATTTCTATTGTCGGCTATGATGGTCCCATTTATTCACCCAAGTGTTATGTACAAAAATTTTTTTAATGATAAAAAAATTAATTATGGGGACGACAATTTTAACATTAATGCAGAAGACTATGATTTGTGGGTTAGAATTTTTGAAAAAAATTTAAAATTCGGAAATGTAGATGAGATTCTTATAAAGTATCGATACGTAAAATCATCTTTATCTAGAATTAACAAAAAAAATATTTTTCAAGAGGTATATTTTAGGTGCAACAAATTCAATTTAACAAATAAAAAAACCCTTTTGAAAAAATACAGTACTATTGCTCAAAAGAAAACAAATAAAAGTTTTAAGGTGATCATTTTTAAAAGTGCTTTTAATTTTATCAAGATTAATGGATTTAACTATAAAATATTAAAACTTTTTTTTAAATTAAATCCCATATATTTATTTATTGGGTTCTTATTATTCATAAAACAAGAGATACTTTTCAAATATTATAAGACTATAAAACTTAATGGATAAAAAAGCATTAATAACAGGTGTAACAGGTCAAGATGGAGCATATTTAGCTGATCTTTTATTAAAAAAAGGGTACGAAGTTCATGGTATAAAAAGAAGAACTTCTTTGATTAATACAGACAGGATTGATCATATTTTTGAAGACAAAAAAGTAGGTAATAATCGGTTTTTTCTTCACTATGGTGATATGACTGACTCCACAAATTTAGTAAGAATTATTAATGATATCAAGCCCGATGAAATATATAATCTGGCAGCCATGAGCCATGTTCATGTAAGCTTTGATTTACCTGAATACGTTGCTAATGTTGATGGCTTAGGAACTTTAAGGATTTTAGAAGCAATTAGGCTATTAGGTTTAGATACAAAAATTTATCAGGCATCAACAAGTGAATTATACGGAAAAGTTCAAGAGACTCCCCAATCAGAAAAAACACCTTTCTATCCTAGAAGTCCTTATGGGGTTGCAAAAATGTACGCTTATTGGATTACAAAAAACTACCGCGAAGCTTATAATATTTTTGCCTCAAATGGAATATTATTTAACCATGAATCACCACTAAGAGGAGAAACTTTTGTTACTAGAAAAATTACAATTGGTATAGCTAAGATTATTAATGGTATCGAAACCAATTTAAAGATTGGAAACTTAAATGCCAAAAGGGATTGGGGTCATGCTAAAGACTATGTTGTTGCGATGTGGAAAATTCTGCAACATGACAAGCCAGATGATTTTGTAATAGCAACTGGAATTACAACAACAATTAGAGATTTTATAAAAAAGGCATTCCAAGTTTTAGATATAAAAATTGAGTTTATTGGAGAGGGAATTAACGAAATAGGAAAAATTACTTACGTACCGAAAAAGTTTATGTCAAAAATTAAAGTTGGTCAAAAAGTAATTGTAGTTGACGAAAAATATTTTAGACCTACCGAAGTGGATTTATTGATTGGAGACCCAACTAAGGCTAAAAAGGAATTAAATTGGAATCTAAAATACGATTTAGATGATTTAATCAAAGAAATGGTTGAATCCGATTATAAATTGTTTTCTGGTGAGTAAAAAAATACTTGTCTTCGGAGGTTCTGGAATGGTTGGATCCAACTTAAAGCAACTAACTTCAAATTCAAAATTTGATTTCTTTTACCCTACCCGAGATAAAGTTGATCTTTTAAATAAAAATAATATTATCCAATATTTAGATCAATTTGATTCTTCTACTCTAATTATAAACCTTGCAGGTAAGGTGGGTGGGATTAGAGCAAATATGGATCAAAATTATAGATTTCTTCATGAAAATATGTCTATAAATTTAAATCTAATTGATGCTGCATTAAAAACAAACAAACAAAATTTTTTAAATATTTCTAGTTCTTGTATTTATCCAAAAAATCAGAATAAATTATTAAAAGAAGAAGATATTTTATCAGCAAAACTAGAGCCTACAAATGAAGGCTATGCGCTTGCTAAAATTGCTGCTTTAAAATCTTGTGATTTCATAAATAAAGAATTTAACTTGAATTATAAAACTATAATTCCATGTAATCTTTATGGACCATATGATAAATTTGGAGAAGACGCACATATGATTCCTGCAGTAATAAAAAGAATTCATTTAGCAAAGATTAAAGGAAATAAAGAAATTGAGATGTGGGGAGATGGAAATGCAAGAAGAGAATTTATGTTTGTTAAGGATTTAATAGACTTCTTAATTTACTCTGTTAAAAACTTCGAGAAAATCCCGCCCTTAATGAATTTAGGAATAGGGAGAGATTATACAATAAATGAATATTATCAAGCAATTATGAACGTCATTGGATTTAAGGGTAAAATTAATAAAAACTTAAATCAGCCGATTGGAATGTTGAAAAAGCAGGTAGACATTTCCAAACAGCAAAAACTAGATTGGTCACCTTCATATAGCCTTATTAATGGAGTAAAAGAAACATATAAATATTTTTTAAAAAATGAGATATGAATTAGCATCCTCAACATGGGGAGAAGAAGAGATCGAGTCAATAAATAAAGTTGTTCAATCAGGGAACTTTACAATGGGTGAAAATGTTCGTGAGTTTGAAAAACAATTTGCGAGTTTTTTCAATTCAAAATATTGTGTTATGGTTAATTCAGGGTCATCCGCTAATCTAATAGCCATAGCATCTTTATTTTTTAAAAAAGATAGCCCATTAAAAATTGGAGATGAAGTAATTGTTCCCTCCGTATCGTGGGCTACAACCTATCATCCGCTTAATCAATATGGTTTGAAACTTAAATTTGTAGATATTGATATTAATACGCTAAACTATGATTTAAAAAAATTAGAAGGAGCAATTAGCATTAATACTAAGGCAATTATTGCAGTAAATTTATTAGGCAATTCAAACGATTTCATAAAAATAAATGAGTTAATTCAAGGGAAAAATATTCTTTTGATAGAAGACAACTGTGAATCCATGGGAGCTAAGTTTAATTCAAAATATACCGGAACCCATGGTATTTTAGGAACCTTTTCTGGATTCTTTTCACACCACATCTCAACTATGGAAGGTGGTATGATTCTTACTGATACTGAGGAGTTATATCATATAATGTTATCACTTCGGGCTCATGGTTGGACTAGAGATTTACCAATAAACAATCATCTTGTTAAAAAGGAAGTAAATCCATTTGATGAGTCTTTTAGATTTATTTTACCAGGTTATAACTTAAGACCTCTTGAATTCTCTGGTGCTATTGGAATAGAACAATTAAAAAAACTTCCTTCATTTATCAATTCTAGAAGGAAAAATGCAGAATATTTTTTAGAAAAATTTAAAAAAAGCGACTTTATACTTCAACGAGAAATAGGAGAAAGTTCCTGGTTTGGTTTTTCATTAATAATGAAAGATCAAACAATTAGTAGAGAAAAAATCATAAATAAATTAATAGAGAAAAAGATTGATGTAAGACCTATTGTTTCAGGAAATTTTGTAAAAAACGAGGTAATTAAGTATTACGATTATGAAGTTTTTTCTGATTTAATTAATTCAGAACGCCTAGATAAATTCGGATTTTTTGTTGGTAATCATCACTATGATATTAAACCTAAAATCGATTATTTGCACAAAGTTTTGAATTTATTCAAATGAAAAAGGCAACTTTATTTGTCGAATATCAGCCTTATAAATCAAATCAAATTTTTGGAGATAAAAATGGTTTTGTTCTATTGAAACAGAAATTAGAGCAATTAGGAATAAATATCTCTACTCAAGATATTAATAATGAAAATGATTCAATTTTTGTAATTTATTTTGATGCTATTCCTAAAAAAATTAACAATAAAAATTCATATTTAATTCTACTTGAATCCAAATCAATTAAACCTAATAATTGGGAAATCAATAGGCATCATAATTTTAAAAAAATATTTACTTGGAGTAACGACTTGGTCGATAATGATAGATATGTAAAAATCAATTTTTTTAATGATTTAAAAATACTTTCTAAAGTAAAATTAAAGAGTAAAAATCTTGTTCAAATTTCAGCTAACAAATTTTCTATATCAAAAAACCAACTTTATTTTGAAAGAAAAAAAATAATAAAATGGCATGAAAAAAATGATTATGAATTTGAGTTTTTCGGATATGATTGGGATATTTATTTATCAGGGAATCGGGGATTAGATTTTTTTTTGAAAAAAATTAGAACTCCATCAAATTATAAAAATTACAGGGGTTTTGTTAAAGATAAATTCCAAGTTTTAAATAATTATAACTTTTCTTATTGCCTAGAAAATTTTGATAATCATAATGGCTATATAACTGAAAAAATAATTGATTGCTTTAAAACTTTGACAATTCCTATATACAAGGGACACAAAGGAAATTATTTAGAATTTCCAAGAGACACCTTTATTTTGTACGATGATTTTGAAAGTTTAGAAGATTTAAATCAACATATCATCAATTTATCGAAAAGTCAAATTCTTCAATATCAGAAAAACATTGAAAAATTTATGACTTCAACCAAATCAATAAAGTTCTCAAATGAATTTTTTGTTAATCAATTAATTAAAAATATTGAATTTACTTACTGAGCTTAAAATTATAACGTTTGGAAATATTTTAAGAATTATTATTCTTCTTTTTACTCCAAAAATCATGACCTCAATATTTTCACCAGTTCAAATGGGGAAATATTATTTAATAATTGCATCATTAAGTTTAGCATCTCTATTTTTAATTAATCCTATAGGAATTTATGTGAGCAGAAATACAATAAATTGGTTAAATGATAAGACTTTAGAGAGTAGATTAAGATCATTATCATTTAAACTTTTCCCAATCCTTATTCTACTTTTAGCGATTATATATTTGGTTGCTAATAAATTATTTAATGTTGAAGAAAGCTACTCAATTGAATTGATCACATTATTGTTTTTAGTTTTAGTTTTTAAAACAAATAATGAAACATATTCATCTAGTTTGAATATTTTAAACAAAAGAATCCCTTTTATTTTTTCTCAAACGTTAACACCATTCTTAACAATTCTTTTTCTTTTAATTTTTAATTTTTTTGATAGGGATAATGTTAGTATTTGGTTTTTATCGCTACTTATATCTAACACATTAATTTTTATTTATTTATTAAATTTTCTAAAAAAACTAGAGCTAAACAAAAAGTTCAAATGGCCGAAGAGAAATTTAATTTCCTTTTCATCCCCTTTAATATTATCTAACTTATTTATGTGGTTTGTCTTTGAGGGTTATAGGTTTATTTTAGAAAAAAAAATAGATCCTGTAGAATTTGGTGTATTTGTAGTAGGCTTTGGACTTGCTTCACAAATTATTAGTTCATTAGATTCAATTTACAGTCAATATTTAGGTCCTTATTTAACTAATTGGATGACAGGCAATAACTTAGAAATACGTCACAAAAAGATAGATGATTTTCTATTATTAACTATATCGGTATATAGTATTGGTTTAATACTTATTCTTATTTTTTCAGAATATATTTTTAATATTCTTATTGATGAAAAATTTTCTAATGGGTTAATTTTTTTTAAAGCAGGACTATTTTTTGAATTTTTTAAGGCTATGACTAATCAGATTAAAAGTATTGGCTACTCAGAAAACAATAATAACTATACTTTTATAGGATATCTAATTGGGGGGATTACTTTTTATATTTTGTATTTGTATGATTCGTATAGTTTCCAAACTATTCTTGTAATTTCATCAATTATAGTTTTTGTATTTAGTTCCTTATTAATGAATAAATTAATTAAAACGCCAAAGCTTTTTTTATTTACCACAGTTATAGTCTTATATTCTTTAAGCGAACTTGTGTTTTTCAACTTCAACAGTATTATTTTACAATTTTTCGTTCTCATAATTTTATGTGTTTCTACACTAATTTTAAATAAAGATCTTTTCAATAAATTGATTAAATGAAAAAACTTTTTATTGGTTTTGAGAAAATAAAGATTAATGGGAATAGTCATGAATCTCTCGATAAAAAAATATTTGTTGAATCAACATCAACCAAAAAAAACGAAACACAATTCTTTAAGATTGACAATTTTAAATCAAAAAAAGAATTAGAGTCTTCATTATTAAGTTTTTTAAATAAAACAAAAATTGATTTAATCATTTTTAATCTAATTGATGATGAAATCAGTGAAACAACCTTATTAAAAATAAAAAATAGTTATAAAACTATAAACTGGTTTGGCGATGACCAATGGAGGTTTGAATCATTTTCAAGGTATAAATGTTGGTTTTTTGACTATTGTATAACAACAGATCAAGAAGCATTAGTAAAGTATAAAAATATAGGCTACAAAAACATTATATTATCTCAATGGGGAGCTGTAGAATTAAACAAAAATAAAATTCAGAATTATAATTTTGATTTAAGTTTTATTGGATCATATAGTATTGCAAGAGAATGGCTTATTCTAAAACTTAGAAGAAATAATTTGGATGTTAAAGTTTTTGGATCAGGATGGGGTGAAAATACATTTTTATCCTTTAGGGATATTAAAAACGTTATAAGTAGCTCAAGAATTAATTTAAACCTTTCAAATAGTGCTCCTAAAGGTTTAAACATGATATGGTTTTTTTTGGGTTACTTTTTAAAAAGACCTAATAAAAAAAATTTAGTAAAATTACTAAAGGCCTTAAAACTCAAATTTTTTTATGAAAAAAATGTTGAGCAAATCAAAGCTAGAAATTTTGAAATTTTAGCAATGAACGGTTTTCAATTAACCAACAGAGTCCCTCAGTTAAACAGTTATTTAAAAGAAAACCAACATTTGGTTTTTTTTGATAATGATCTAGACCTTGTTGAAAAATGTAAATTTTATCTTGAAAATGAACATGAAAGGGAAAAAATTAGAAAAATGGGTTTTTTGGAATCTCAAAACCATACCTACAAGAAAAGATTTGAAGAGATATTTGAAAAAATTAGATGACTTTAGTTGATGCAACTTATATAAATGAAACAGGAGGAAAAACTCTTCTTAATTATTTAATAGAAAACATAATTGACAAGGGTTTGGAAGAGAAATTTTATTTTCTTTTAGATGATAGGCTAAAATTAAATTATCCTAAAATAAATTTTGAGTTTATTAAAGCTTCAGAAAAAAATAGATTAAAGTTCTATAAAAAGACAATAAATAAATTTTCAAAAGTATTTTGTTTTGCAAATGTCCCTCCGCCAATTAGATTAGAAATTGAAACATATATTTATTTTCATAATGATCTATTAATTGATTTTAAAGAAACGGGCTTCAGTCTATTTAACAAATCAACTTTTTTTATAAAAAGATTTTATATAAAACTAAAAGATAGAGTTAGTTATAATTGGATTGTTCAGACAGAATTGATCAAAGAAAAGCTGAATAACAAAATAGTAAATGATAAAAGCAGAATTAAAGTTATCCCATTTTACTTTGATGATTTCAAAGAATTAAAAAATGATAAACAGACCAATAGTTTTTTATATGTTTCAGGTTTTCTTCCTCATAAAAATCATGATAGATTAATAAAGGCTTTTGTTATAGCAGCTGAAAATCACAAGGAGAATATTTTCTTAAATCTTACATTAAAAAGTGATGATTTTATTCATTTAATGAAACCTTTTTTAAAAATCCCATCTAATCTTATTGTTGAAAATTTAGGAGTATTGGATTTAGAAGAAATTAACCTAGCCTATGAAAAAAATCAGAACTTAATTTTTCCATCCCTAAAAGAAAGTTTCGGATTACCTTTAATTGAAGCTACATTAAAAAATCTTAATGTTATTACTTCAAATCTAGATTATGTAAGTTATGTTATTGAACCTACTTTAATTTTTAACCCCCTAGACATTGAGGACATTTCTAATTCAATTCTTAAAACACTAACTTTGAAAAGATTAAAAAAGCCAAAGCTTTTTTCAAAAAATAAAGTTGACGAATTAATTAAAATTTTGACTAGTGTTTAAAAACAAAAAATTATTAATCACAGGTGGGACAGGTTCTTTTGGTAATGCTGTCTTAGATAAGTTTCTTGACTCAGATATTTCAGAAATAAGGATACTTTCCAGGGATGAAAAAAAGCAGCATGACATGCGTGTTGTCCATAATAATCCAAAAATCAAATTCTTTATTGGCGATGTTAGAGATAAGCAGAGTTTAATATCCGCAGTAAAGGGAGTTGATTATATTTTTCATGCAGCTGCACTAAAACAAGTACCTTCCTGTGAATTTTTCCCAGTTGAGGCAGTTAAAACAAATGTCTTAGGAACTGACAATGTTTTATCAGTTGCAATAGAAAACAATGTCAAAAAAGTAATATGTTTAAGTACTGATAAGGCTGTCTATCCTATAAATGCGATGGGGACATCCAAAGCGATGATGGAAAAAGTGTTTGTTGCTAAATCTAGGAATTCAGATTCAACCATTATTTGTGGAACGAGATATGGTAATGTAATGGCCTCAAGAGGTTCAGTAATTCCTCATTTTTATGATCAAATAAAATCAGGAAAAGACATTACTGTTACAGATCCAAATATGACAAGATTTATGATGACTCTTGACGATGCTGTAAATCTTGTTCTATTTGCTTTTGAGAATGGAAATGCAGGAGATATTTTTGTTCAAAAATCTCCATCAACAACAATAGGTGAACTAGCATCAACAATGAAAAAAATATATAATTCATCAGTTGAAATTAAAAATATAGGCATTCGTCATGCTGAAAAAATCCATGAAACCCTTCTCTCTAGAGAAGAGAGATTAGTAGCTGAAGAGCTCGAACATTATTTCAGGGTGCCTTCAGATAATCGTGACTTAAACTATAACAAATATTTCTTTGAGGGCAAACAATCAAAGGATTTAGAAGAATATAATTCCTTTAATACCCATAGACTCTCTGATAACAAATTAATAGAGCTTCTAGCAAGTATTGGTTATAAATGAAAATATTAATTCTTGGAGCTGATGGAATGATTGGCCATAAAATGGCTCAATCCCTAAGCTATTTTGATCTTTATCTAAATTCAAGGTCACATTCCAATTACCTTCAAGAGCACTTTCCAAATTCAACTTTTTTAAATTTTGATTTTCTAAATCAAAATATAGAAGACCTCCTAGAAAAAACCGTACCGGATTTTATAATTAATGCTGTGGGGATTACTATCAGACGGGGTGCTTCTGATAATGATGAAACTAACCTTATTAATTCTCAACTGCCCAAAAAAATTGATTTTTGGTGCCAGGAAAACCAAAAGAAACAAATTCATTTTTCAACGGATTGTGTTTTTTCTGGAAATAAAGGAAATTATAACGATCTTGATTTACCCAACGCAAAAGACGATTACGGGAAATCTAAAGGAGAGGGAGAATTAAACTCTAACAGTACACTTACTATAAGGTCATCTATGATTGGAAGAGAAATCTATAATAAAACTGAGCTTTTAGAATGGGTGATTTCAAATAAAAATAATAAAATTAAAGGGTTTGATAATGTTATATATTCCGGGGTAACAACTCTTTGGATGTCATATACCGTGAATGAAATTATTAAAAACCACCCTGATTTAAATGGGATATATAATATATCTTCTCCAGCTATTTCAAAGTATGACTTGATAACTAAAATCAATACTTACTTTAATTTGAATATAGAAATAGAAATGGATTCCTCGTATTACTCTAATAAATCCTTAAATTCGAATAAGTTTTTTTCAGAAACAAATTTTAAAAAACCCAATTGGGATGGGATGCTCAATGATTTGTATTTAGATAGTGAGAAAAACAAAAATTTATACAACTTAACATGACTAAAGTAGTTACAATAGTCGGGACTCGACCAGAAATAATTAAACTCTCACGAGTAATTGCAGAACTTGAAAAACATGTAAACCACATACTAGTTCACACAGGTCAAAACTACGATTATGAACTAAATGAAATATTTTTTAATGATTTAAGGGTTAAAAAGCCAGATCACTTTCTTAATTGTGTTGGAGATACCACTGCAGAAACTATCGCTAATATTATTTCTAAATCAGATAAAATTATTGAAGAGGTTCAACCAGACGCCGTATTGCTTTACGGCGACACCAATTCTTGTCTCTCAGTAATTTCAGCAAAAAAAAGACAGGTTCCAATATTTCATATGGAAGCTGGGAATAGATGTTTTGACCAGAGAGTTCCTGAAGAGTTAAACAGGAAAATAGTAGATCATTTAAGTGATATTAACATGCCACTTACAGAACAAGCTAGAGGTTATTTAATTAGTGAAGGGATAAGACCTGAGACTATTATTAAGACAGGATCTTGCATGAAAGAAATTTTAAATTTTTATAAATCTGAAATATCAGAAAGTCAGGTGTTAAAAAATTTAGAATTAAAAAAAGGTAATTATTTTATTGTTTCTATTCATAGAGAAGAAAACGTAGATTATAAAAGCAATCTTGAAAACTTACTTCACTCATTAAATGCAGTTGCTGAAAAATATCGGTTACCCGTTATTGTGAGTACACACCCAAGAACCAAAAATAGAATTGAACAATTAGATGGAGATATAAAAGTCAATTCTTTGATCAACTTTATGAAACCAATGGGCTTTTTTGATTATATAAAATTACAGCAAGAGGCTAAGTGTGTTATTAGTGATAGTGGAACTATAACTGAAGAATCTTCAATTTTAGGTTTTCCAGCTATTATGATAAGGAAAGCCCATGAAAGACCAGAGGGAATGGATGAAGGAACTTTGATCATGTCTGGATTAGAAAAAGAACGAGTGCTTGAGTCCATTAATGTGATGGTAAGTCAGAACAAAAAATTTACTTCTAATATCATAAAAGATTATAATGTTGATAATGTTTCTATTAAAGTTACACGCATTATTCTTAGTTATATTGATTATGTAAACAGGACTGTTTGGAAAAAAGATACAGTTACTAAGACGTTTTAGAGCTATGAATATTCTGGTTGTTTCTCAATACTTTTACCCAGAAAACTTTAAAATAAACGACCTTATTTTTTCTTTAAAAAAAAGAGGTCATCAAATTACTGTTCTCACAGGGAAACCAAACTATTCTAAAACTCATTTTTTTGATGGCTATGGTTGGAAAAGTGATGATTTTGAAACTATAAATGATATTCCTGTCCATAGAGCTAATTTGTTTTCAAGGAGAAATGGAGGAGCATTTAGATTATTTTTAAATTATATTTCATTTGCGTTTTTAGCTTCTTTAAAAGTTAGAAAAATAAAAGGCCCCTTTGATGCCATTTTTGTTTATCAAACATCACCTGTTACCGTTGGAATCCCCGCAATTTTCGCTAAAAAACTTTTTAAAACTCCTATTTATTTTTGGGTTCAAGATCTCTGGCCTGAAAGTTTAGCTGCCGCTGGAGGTATTAAAAATAAATTCATTTTAGGATTTTTTAATTCACTTACTAAATGGATTTATAATCAATCAAAAAAAGTTTTAATCCAGTCTGATGGTTTTAGAGAGTATATTTTAAATCAGAGAATTGCAAATGATAAAATCATCTTTTATCCTAACCCCACTGAAGATTTCTATAAGCCACTCCAAAAGGTCAAAGAATATCAAGAGTTTTTTCAAAATGAATTTTTTAATATAGTTTTTGCTGGAAATATTGGAGAAGCACAAAGTTTCAAAACAATTATATATGCAATTAATAATATCAAAGAACTTCCTGTTAAGGTGATTGTTTTAGGAGACGGAAGGTATAAAGAAACTGCCTTAAATCTAATAAAAGAAAAAGGGTTGGAGTCATATTTTAATTTTCTGGGATCTTTCCCCCCAACTGAAATGCCTAAATTTTTCTCGCATGCAGATGCTCTCTTAGTTTCTCTTAAAAAAGATAAAATTTTCTCACTCACCATACCTGCGAAAATTCAATCTTATTTAGCATGTGGAAAACCTATTATTGCTTCTATTGATGGAGAGGGGGCTAAAATAGTTAATGATGCTAAGTGCGGCATAACTTCACCAGCAGAAGATTCAGTTAAATTAAGTGAGGGCATAAAAGAAGTAATGGCTTTGGATGAATCTAAGCGAAGTGAAATGGGAAATAATGGAAGGGCCTACTACGAAAAAGAGTTTGACAGAAATAATCTTTTAGAAAAGTTGGAAGGCATATTCAAATCTTAATATATACCATTTTTTAAAGGTTTGTTAGGAAAATTGTTAAAAAGTTTAGTGTAATTGATTTTTAGACTGTTACACCTTTGGCCTAAATTTGCAGAATGCCATTTAATCCAAAAACAGCAAAAGCAGCAGGTCAAAAAAGTAGGCGGGGTCCGTCAAAATTACTAGACCCCAACATTAAAGAAAAAATGGAAATTCTTTATGAAGGGGTTCTTGATCATTTAATCATGCATCAAGAAGATCTTTCTATGTCGGATAGGGTAAAACTTCTTCAAAGCCTTTCAAATTATATTCTTCCTAAAACCAAATCTGTTAGGGACGAATTTACAATTGACAAACTTATTGAAATAAAAAAAGAAGGAGGCTGGAGCGATACTCCAGATCCTACAAAGTAGCCGCTACTTTCATAAAAGCGTCTGCGTAAGTATCCTTATTAACCTGCGAGCCAATATAACTTAAAAAAGTACTTTCTTTTGAATGCCCAGTAATTTGCATCAAAATTGGAGTTTCAATTTTTCCAAAGTAGTTTGTTGCAAAAGAACGTCTCAAATCATGAGAAGAAATAAGACTATATTTTGGGTGAGTGCCCAATCTTTTTCTTTTGGTCTTAATGCATAATTTGTAACCACTCACCATTTCATTTATCTCAGCTATTTGACAAATTTGCTTTATTTGCCTATTAAACAATTGAGCTGAAATTGAGTATGGAAAATTATTTTTTAAAATTTGAATGACTTCTTTATCTACCACTCCAACAGTGACATATTTATCGGTTTTTTGCTGACTAATATCAATGTAAATACCGTTTTCTATAAATCTGAGCTGTGATGGTTTAAGTGCCAATAGATCAGAAACCCTCTGGCCTATATAAAGCCCAATCAGTATCCATTTTCTTGCATTTTCAAGAGTGGAAGGTAAATCTCTAAGTGCCTTTATTTGTTTTATTTCTTCAAATGATATGGTTTGTAATACTCGATTTTTACTTTTTTGAGTAAATGATTCTATGTGTCTGGTATATGGATTTACATTAATACTCATTCTTTCAGCTTCTTTACAAATCATTTTTAGAAGCTTTAATTGAAGGCCAGCGTTATTAAGTGAATACTCTTTTTCAGTTAAAAGCCACTCTTTAAAAGCATTAACTAACATGTGATCTATTGTATCTAACATGATCGATTG
>Ga0209654_1001282_pt1 | contig 20460 bp, 17 predicted proteins | sample SaaInl1SG_22_DNA_FD_184646 | JGI IMG/M metagenome (GOLD analysis project Ga0209654, IMG submission 184646) | Marine microbial communities from expanding oxygen minimum zones in the Saanich Inlet - ESP_161SG_22_DNA (SPAdes) (version 2) | ecosystem: Environmental > Aquatic > Marine > Intertidal... | reverse complement strand
GTTTGAAGCTTCGGTAATTAAAAACCTCGGCACCTCCGAAACCGTTCACGGATAAACACCCACCGATTCGTTTTTTTTTGTAAATTAGCCGTAGAAGCGTACCCAAATCGATTCTACAACCATGAAAAACCTACGGCTTATACCCCCTTTTCACAGACAACATTTTGATTTAAGAACATACTTTACTGGATGTACTCTACATGCATTACGCCCTAGTTTTGCAACACACCTATTGGAGCAAGGGGTAAGTTTAAGAAATATTCAAACTTTACTTGGACATTCTAGTTCAAAAACAACGGAACGTTATACCCAGGTTTCGATACGTGAAATAGGGGGAATTGTAAACCCTTTAGACACCTATTATAATTTACATAGTGGCACAATACATCTTAAAACAGGATGTATTGTGCTACCCAAACAACGATATAATGAAAATAAACACCATAAAGGTGTATATATACAATAGTTGTAAACCATTTAATCAAAAACATTACGAATGAAAAAAATGAAATTAACCTACGGCTTATTAGTCATTTTAGCGATTTTCACTTCTTGTTCAAGTGATGATGACAATAACGATGGAGGAACCGACGGAAATTTAATCGGAACTTGGATTGGAGTTTCAAGTACATTTAACGGAGAAAATTCAGGTGTTCCTGACAATAATATAGTAAAATTCACATCTGACAATCGAACGGAATTTATTTACGAAGGATTTGGCAATAACGGACAAGACATCTCTGAATTCGGAGATTGGTCAAAAAGCGGAAATACTCTGACCATAACTTGGAACGATGCTGACCCTGGACTTGAAAATTATGTTCTAACCATAACGGAACTGACCGAAAATTCTCTGAAATGGGAAACCACGATTAGTGGAGAAGGAACATTAAAAGAAACATTTACAAAAGAATAAATATTAATAAAAAACGGTTTACAACACCGTGTATAGCTCATTGCGGCTGAATTCCTAATCGGAATTCATTGCAATTTGCTAACTTTCAGTTACAGGGGAAAAATCATAGCTGATTTTCCGCAACGAGCGATACACAAACACGTTGGATTACATTCAGCCGTTGGCTGACCAAAGTTGCTACATCCCGAGTACTCGGGATTCCCGCCCCTTTGGATATGTAATCCAACGTCCCGCTAAACCAAATTGCAGCATGAGCAACAAGACCAACAGACAGCCAAAGACTGGCATCGAGCAAAACGCAATCCAACAAAGGCTAAAACGCAATTTGGCAAGGTTCTATGGTCTTTGTGAATTTGCGAGTAAACTCGAAATTCAAAATCCCGAACCTCACTGCGTTTAGCAGGGCGTTACGCTCATGGCCAAGAACATAGAGTGTCTAGAATATGAATTAAAACGTGCCTTGGAGCAAGACCGCCATTGTTCTCTTTTTTAATGCTTATCAATTAAACCCCTACACTTATCTATTGGTTTGGGGGAAAATGGTGGAAAGTTGCACTTCTCAAAAATACACTCTACCGCATGTAGTTTCTTATTAAATTTTTCAAACAACTCGATTGGGTTTCAAATATTTCATGTTATCTCTATATTTGCATCTTAAAAAATCAACTACAATCCGCGATACTTTGCGTTTACTTGAATTTAAGATATGAAAAAAACATTTATTGGATTGCTTATCGGTCTTTGTACAACTTTTGGAATGGCACAATCGTCTAATTTGGGAAATTGGCTGCTATACTTTGGAAATAAAAAAATAGACAACCGGTGGAATTGGCACCACGAAGTTCAATATCGAAACTATGATGCCATAGGCGATTTGGAGCAATTGTTGTTGCGAACGGGAATGGGATACAATCTAAGCGAAAACAATAACAATCTTTTACTGGGCTATGGATTTATAAAAAGTCAAAACTATACGCCCGAATCTGATGGAAAAATCACAATTAATGAACATAGAATATATCAGCAGTTCATTACGCGTCAAAGTTTTGGAAGAGTAAAAGTGCAACATCGCTATCGGTTTGAACAACGTTGGGTTGAAGACCAGGATTTTAAAATGAGATTTCGGTACTTCTTGGCTTTCAACATTCCCCTCAACAAGCCTGATATGACCGAAAAGGCTTTTTACCTTTCATCATACAACGAAATTTTCATAAACCACGAAAACACCGTCTTCGACAGAAACAGACTGTACGGTGGTATTGGCTACAAACTGAACAATTATTTTCGTTTCGAATTGGGGTATATGAACCAGTTTTTGAACAATAATAATCGAGACCAACTAAACATGGCTACCTTTTTTTCCTTTTAAAAAAAAACAATATATTCGTTAGCTTATAAAAAATAACACATGAAAAATTTGTTTTCAAACTTTAAGGGCGATCTTTTTGGAGGAATTACTGCTGGAATTGTAGCGCTCCCCTTGGCATTGGCATTTGGTGTATCATCAGGGCTAGGACCAGATGCTGGGCTATACGGCGCCATTTTTATCAGTTTCTTTGCCGCACTTTTTGGGGGAACTCCCACTCAGATTTCTGGACCTACTGCACCAATGACAGCAGTAAGTATGGTGGTCATTGCAGGAATCGTCGCCGCAAACGATGGGGATGTTCAAAAGGCCTTGCCTTCCATTTTACTAATTTTTCTATTGGCTGGTCTGATTCAAATCATTCTAGGATTTGTGGGTATTGGTAAGTACATTCGGTACATCCCCTACCCAGTTGTTTCAGGGTTTATGACTGCTATTGGTGTTATCATATTGTTTACGCAATTGGCTCCTTCTTTTGGATACAACCCCAAAGAAGATACCGAATATGTCAACATGTTCAAAGCAGAAGCTGAAAAACGCATTTTAGAAAATATTTTACAGGATGAAGCTGGTGAAGGAATTTTGGTGCTAGAAGATTTTAGAGAAACCATTACCCGAGCCGAAAAAATTACTCCAGATGATATTCTTCGCGAATCTCAAACACTCGCCGCAAAAGAAGCTTCTGGTGTGTTGGGGTCTATCAAAGTTTTTACGCGTATTGTAAGAAACGTAAATTGGCTAGAGCTCGGTTTGGCGTTGTTTACCATTTTTATTATTTACGGTTTCAAAAGAATTACAACCAAAGTTCCTAGTACATTAGTAGCCTTAGTAGTCGTTACTGGAGGTGCGGTAGCTTTGGGACTCGATTACAAACCCATTCGTGAAATTCCAAGTGGATTTCCAATTCCCAATTTTGAAATCTTTCAGTTCTTTAGTCTAAATGCAATTTCCCCTCACATATTTACTGCCATTGCTTTGGCATTTCTAGGCGCCATTGACTCATTGCTTACCAGTGTTGTGGCGGATAATATGACCAAAACCAAACACAGCCCTAACAAAGAATTGGTAGGGCAAGGAATTGGAAACAGTATAGCCGCCGTTTTTGGTGGTCTTCCCGGCGCTGGAGCTACCATTCGTACGGTTGTAAATATCAACGCAGGAGGAAAAACAAAACTTTCAGGAATGATTGCGGGAATAATGTTGCTGGTAATTATGCTTGGATTTAGCTCTGTGGCTTCCAAAATACCAGCGGCTGTATTGGCCGGAATTCTGGTAACCGTTGGAATCGGTGTGATGGATTATAAAGGATTAAAAGCCATTCCTTCGCTACCCAGAGATATCAAAATAGCCAATATTCGATTGAGCTCTGAAGTCCTAATTATGATTATCGTTCTGGTTTTATCTTCTCTTTGGGATTTGGTATATGCCGTAGGAATTGGACTGGTAATTGCTTCTCTTATGTTTATGAAAAAAATAGGAGACCTCACCGCCCAACGCTCGGATGTAAAGTCCTTAAAAGAAGAAAATTGGCCTGACGAAGTAGGTTTGACAGATGCTTTGAAAGAAAAAGTATTTATCAAACACATCAAAGGACCCTTGTTCTTTGGATCTACTAGCGACTTCCAAGTTTTAATCAAACAAATTCCAGATTCTGCTTCTACCATTGTAATTCGTATGGATCGAATGCAATATATGGATCAAACGGGCTTGTATGTGTTGGAAGATATTATTGTAGATCTTAAAAAACAGGGTAAAAACATACTCTTTGTGGATGTTCTCAAGCAGCCTCTTTACATGATGGAGCGAATTAGAATGATTCCTCAACTCATTGCTAAGGAACATATTTTTGAAAACTTTGGTGATTGCTTACGTTGGATAAAAAAACACACGGATAAGTAGGTTTAAAAACAATCAAGGTTGTTTTCACAAATCCTTTCCTCAACCCTATTATAGAAACTACTGCGCCAAAAACTTAAAATAGTTTTTGAGTAAGTCCGCATTTTTTTCGGTAGGTGTAAAAATTTCCAAGAGTTTGGGTTGTGAAGACGGTTTAAAAAAGCTCGAAAGTGCCCGTTTCAATCCCCATTGAGATCGTGCATTTTGATAACGAAACCCATGCATTCTTGCCAATTGCTTGGCGGTTAAAGTGTGTTGGGTTTCAAAAAAAGTAGCGAAAGTCGAATCTGCTTTGGCTCCGGGTAAAATTCTGAAAATACCACCCCCACCGTTATTAATCACTACAATCCTAAAGTCGTTTCGAAGGTGTGTGTTCCACAGTCCGTTGCTATCGTATAAAAAACTCAAATCGCCCGAAACCAACAACGTTGGAGTTTTGTTCACAACCGAAGCTCCTACAGCTGTAGAAGTACTCCCATCAATACCGCTTGTTCCACGATTGCAAAACTGAGTGTGCGTAGGATTGTTATTAAAAAGCTGCATATAACGAATGCTAGAACTGTTTCCGATTTGAAGATGATATGCGTCGGGAATACGTGCGAGCAATATTTCAAAAACTTTGAGATCCGAAAAGGGCGTTTTTTTCATAAAACGCTCGTGCGCCTGAGTACGCTCTTGCTGTAACGCCAACCAAAGCGATCTGTAATCACTCCCAACTATTGACTTGGGCAATGTACTAAAAAAAGTTGTGGGATTCACTTCTTCGTGCAAAACGCCTTGATAAAAAGTGTCATAAGCCTCCCTCTCACCAACATGAAAATGCTGTTGAGGCGGATAATTTCTCAATGCGGTTTTTATTTTTTTAGAAACAATCATCCCTCCAACTGTAATCAACATATCGGGGCGCAATTGACTCCAACTTTCTGGCGGTTGCGATTGGAATTCAATGGGAGCAATCAGCGTATCAATGCTTGAAATAAAATGAGCATGATGCAGATTGGAAGTAGTTTCTGTCAAAACAATTATCGAAGGATCTGCTGCCCATTGATCAAGAATTTCTTTGGAAAGCGTATTGGGCGAAAGACAGCCTACCAAAATCATTTTTTTCGAAGCCCGGTTCCAAAGACTCGAAAAAGCTTTAGAGGGAAAAGAAACCGTTTTCTTTTTGGAGTTCTGAGAAAATACTGGCAATGCAACCGTAGGCTTATCGATGGTATTGTAAAGTGGCTCTTCCATCGGAATATTGATATGAACCGGCTTTTGGTGTTCAATAGCAGCCGAAAGTGCTTGATGAATTTCCGAAGCATTAATCGTCTGAACTGCTTGTTGCATTTCAGCCAATTGTTCAGGTTGATATGGAACGGGAATTAGCTGTTGCTGATTGCTCTGAAGAATTGCATCTGTATGGTGAATTACATCTTGTTGCAAAGGTGCTGAATATACCAAATGTCTGTCAAAAACGTGATCTTGTCGAATGGTTTGTCCGTCTCCAATATCAATGCGATAAACGGGGCGATCGGCCGATAAAACGACCAAAGGAATGTTGCTGTAAAACGCTTCTGCGATGGCAGGATAATAGTTGAGCAAAGCCGATCCAGAAGAGCAAATAACCGCAACTGGTTGTTGAATTTGCTGAGCAATTCCCAAAGCAAAAAAAGCAGCAGAACGTTCGTCAACAATGCTATAAGCAGTAATGTCAGGATGCGCAGTAAAACTCAAAGTCAAAGGGGCGTTTCGCGACCCAGGAGAAATCACCACATGCCGAATTCCTTTATCAAGACACGATAGCAAAACGGTTTGTGCAACAGGGATTTCTGAATACTTCATCTTAGATCACAAAAATACAAAAAACACCCGTCAAATAGTAGCAGAAATCAACCGAAGCATGGTTTGAGCTTTTTGTTGGGTTTCCTCCCACTCCAATTGTGGGTTACTCGCTGCAGTGATGCCACTGCCCACATACAATGTTACCTGCTGCGGTTGCCATTGCAAGCAACGTAAATTAACAAATAAATGGGTCTCTTGATCAGAGATAGGTCCTAAATAACCACTATAAAACGATCGATCATAGCCTTCGTTTTTTTGAATAAAATCAAATGCTTTTTTCCGAGGAACACCTCCAACGGCCGGAGTGGGATGCAAAGCGGCTATCAACTCCCAAACCGAAGCCTTGGTTACAGTGGCTGTAATTTGAGTTTTTAGATGAAAAAGACTTCCCGCTTGAACGGTTTCAGGGGCAGCACAAAATATGGATTCGTTCCCTACTAATGAGCGCAAGGCTTTGTCGATGCTATGCGTTACCAATTCTTGTTCGTGTATTTCTTTCTGCCCCCAGCTCACTGCTTTGATATCGGTTGTTGCAGCGGTTCCTGCCAAAGCCATAGTTGTGAGTTGTTGGTTTTTTAGATGAAATAGCGATTCCGGAGTTGCCCCCAACCACAGCCCTTTTTTTGGATGGTACCAAACATAACAAAAAGCCGAAGGGTAAAGCGACAATGCTTTTTGAAAAAGCTTCCAAGGATTAGCAGGGTCTAAAGAAAGTTCAATCGCTCGGGAAAGAACCACTTTTTGCAAGTCGGTATCTTTAATTTCTTGAATACACTGAGTCAACAGTCCTATGTATCGTCGGTATTCGTTTGTATTGTGAGGCACATTAATTGCTGTGGAGGACTGGATATTCGTTTGCGGATTCATTTCTGTTTCTACAACCTCATCATCAATGATTATAAATGGCAATTTGTTGGTGTCAAATTCGCCCATCACAAACCCCGAAGCGGATGATTGAGATGCGGTATGAAGCACCGTATCCTTTTGAAGAAAAGCCGTTACTCGAGTAGTGTGAGGCTTTCTAAACACAACCAAGGGTTGTTGTTTTTCCCAATGGTCTTCAATTCGGTTGAAAAAATCCGTAGAATTCAAATTACTGTTTTTTGGGAAGCGTAATAGTGGTTAGCTTGCAGGAGGAAACCAGTTGATCGTTTTCATCACAGACACGGATGTCCCAAAGTTGCAGTGTTCTTCCCAAATGAATGGCTTTGGCAGTAGCAATAACAAATCCGTCGCTAACACTTTTGAGATGATTCGCAGAAATTTCAATTCCTCTAACAAAATGAGTATCGAGATTGGCACGAATGGACGAGGCAGCACTTCCTACACTTTCAGCAAGAGCCGCAGTCACTCCTCCGTGAAGCACGCCATCGGGCTGATGCGTATCGGGAGTTACAGGCATTTTGGCTACCAAATAATCATCTCCAACTTCAATATATTCAAGATTCAAAACCCGCATAAAGGTTTGGGTATTTCGTTCGTTGAGCCGTTGTAAAATTTCTTCCGGTTTCATGGTTCTTTTTTTGTAAAAATAAGAAATAAAAAACGCGCTAAAAAATTAGCGCGTTTTCTATATAAAATAATGATAATCAATTATTTAACTTCTTCAAAGTCAACATCTTGTACATCATCACCTTCTTTAGCTGGTTCGGCGGAAGCAGCTTCTCCTTCTTGAGGTGCTTGTTCCGCTTGAGCCTTGTAAAGCTCTTCAGAAGCATTTTTCCAGGCTTCATCAATTTGCTCCAATGCAGGTTTGATGGTTTCAGCATCTTTGGATTCGTGTGCTTTTTTCAAAGCTTCCAATGCTTCTTCAATCGGTTTTTTCTTATCATCCGATAGTTTATCACCAAATTCCTTAAGTTGTTTTTCGGTTTGAAAAATCATCGCATCAGCATTGTTCAATATATCTACTTGTTCTTTGGCTTTTTTGTCAGCATCGGCATTGGCTTCGGCTTCCTGCTTCATTTTTTCAATTTCCTCTTCAGTCAATCCAGAGGAAGCTTCAATACGAATATCCTGAGATTTTCCAGTAGCCTTATCAGCTGCCTTTACCTTTATAATTCCGTTTGCATCAATATCAAAAGTTACCTCAATTTGGGGTACACCTCGCTGAGCGGGTGGAATTCCATCCAAATGAAAACGACCAATGGTTTTGTTATCCGTTGCCATCGAACGTTCTCCTTGAAGTACGTGAATTTCTACTGATGGTTGATTGTCTGCTGCCGTCGAAAACACTTGAGACTTCTTGGTTGGAATCGTGGTATTGGCGTCGATAAGTTTGGTCATAACGCCTCCCATCGTTTCAATTCCAAGGGATAAAGGGGTAACGTCTAACAACAATACGTCTTTAACATCTCCCGTAAGAACACCTCCTTGAATAGCCGCTCCAATAGCCACTACTTCATCAGGATTGACTCCTTTGGAAGGTTTTTTTCCGAAATATTTTTCAACTTGTTCTTGAATTACCGGAATTCGAGTAGAGCCTCCAACCAAAATTATTTCATCGATATCGCCAGTAGACAAACTTGCATCTTTCAAGGCTTTTTTGACAGGTTCCATTGAACGCTTAACCAACGAATCTGCTAGTTGCTCGAACTTAGCACGGGTAAGTGTTACCACCAAGTGCTTGGGACCAGAATCGGTTGCAGTTACATAGGGAAGGTTGATTTCGGTTTGCGTAGAAGATGATAATTCAATTTTGGCTTTTTCAGCAGCTTCTTTCAAACGTTGTAAAGCCATAGGGTCTTTACGAAGATCCATTTTTTCATCTTTTTGAAAAGTTTCTGCCAACCAATCGATAATTACTTGGTCAAAATCGTCACCACCCAAATGGGTATCTCCGTTAGTAGAAAGTACTTCAAAGACTCCGTCTCCCAATTCAAGGATAGAGATATCAAAAGTTCCTCCTCCAAGGTCATAAACCGCTATTTTTTGTTCTTTTCCTCCTTTGTCCAGTCCGTAAGCCAATGCAGCCGCAGTAGGCTCGTTGATAATACGATGTACTTTAAGACCGGATATTTCACCTGCTTCTTTTGTGGCTTGACGCTGAGCGTCATTAAAATAAGCAGGAACAGTAATAACAGCATCGGACACGTCTTGACCTAAGTAATCTTCGGCCGTTTTCTTCATTTTCTGAAGAACCATAGCAGATAACTCTTGCGGTGTGTAAAAACGACCATCAATATCGACTCTAGGCGTGTTGTTGTCTCCTTTAACTACTTTGTAAGGGACGCGTTCGGCTTCAGTTTTGGATTCCGAAAATTTGTTGCCCATAAAACGTTTGATGGACGAAATTGTTTTGGTAGGGTTGGTAACCGCCTGTCGTTTTGCTGGGTCACCCACCTTAATTTCTCCTCCTTCCACAAAGGCAATTACAGAAGGTGTGGTTCTTTTTCCTTCGGCATTGGGAATAACAACTGGTTCGTTACCTTCCATGACAGAAACACACGAGTTGGTAGTTCCTAAGTCAATTCCTATAATTTTACTCATAATATAGTTTTAAATAATATATTTCAATGATTTGAACTCATTTAGTCAATCATTGTGCCAATTCTAAACAACTGACAGGATGTCATAGTCTCGAGCATACCGGGTCATTGGACTCATTACAAGGCATTGGGCGAAAAGAAATTAAGATGTCGAAGGTTTTGGATTAATAATGTATTTTTACTGAATCAAAAGCACAATGTATGTCAATTTCAAAGAAAGAATACAAACGAGTTACCACAAACTCTTTGATTGAAATGAAGTCAAGGGGTGAGAAAATATCAATGCTTACTGCCTATGATTTTTCTATGGCAAAAATTGTAGATCAAGCAGGAATGGATGTGATACTGGTTGGAGACTCCGCTTCGAACGTTATGGCGGGTCACGAAACCACTTTGCCCATTACATTGGATCAAATGATTTATCATGCCTCTTCTGTTGTTCGAGCTGTACAACGTGCACTGGTTGTTGTTGATCTTCCTTTTGGAAGTTATCAGTCCGACCCAAAAGAAGCATTGCGTTCTGCCATTCGAATTATGAAAGAATCAGGAGCACATGCTATTAAAGTTGAAGGAGGTTATCAAATCAAAGATTCCGTAAAGCGTATTCTCAATGCTGGAATTCCAGTGATGGGGCATTTGGGACTTACTCCTCAATCGATCTATAAATTTGGAACGTATACGGTTCGAGCTAAAGAAGAACAAGAAGCCGAACAACTTTTAAATGATGCTCAAATGCTTGAAAAATTAGGCTGCTTTGGGATTGTTCTTGAAAAAATACCCGCTCAATTGGCCGCAAAAGTGGCTAGAAGTGTTCAAATTCCAATTATTGGGATTGGTGCGGGAGACCAAGTAGACGGACAGGTATTGGTCATTCACGATATGATTGGTATGACTACTGAATTTAGTCCTCGTTTTTTAAGACGCTACCTAAATCTTTTTGAAACCATGACAACAGCCATTACAAAATACGTTTTGGATGTTAAGAGTAATGATTTTCCAAACAGCGAGGAGCAGTATTAATAGTGTCATCTAAATCCCTAATTCAAAACGCTATTTTGTTTGAAGACAATCATCTGATTGCCCTCAACAAGCAGCCGGGACAATTGGTTCAAGGAGACAAAACCGGAGACGATCCTTTGAGCGAGTTGGTCAAAGAATACATCAAAATTGCCTACTCAAAACCTGGAAAGGTGTATTTGGGTGTCATTCACCGATTGGATCGACCCACAAGTGGAGTTGTTGTATTTGCTAAAACTTCCAAGGCGCTAACACGAATGAATTTGTTGTTTTCAGAAAAAAAGACACAAAAGACCTATTGGGCAGTTGTCAAAAACAAACCCCCAGAAGATCAGCAACTCCTCACCCATTATTTGGTGCGAAATCCCAAACAAAACAAATCCTACGCTTATAAAAAAACAGTTCCAAATAGCAAAGAAGCCATCCTATCCTATAAAATTGCGGTTTCTCTTCAACGCTATTTTATGTTGGAAGTTGAATTAATGACAGGCAGGCACCATCAAATTCGTTCACAACTTTCACATATCGGATGTCCCATAAAAGGAGATTTAAAATACGGCTTTGATAGAAGCAACTCGGACGGCAGCATTCATTTGCATGCGCGAAATTTAACTTTTGTACATCCTGTTACCCAACAACTAATAAGCATTGATGCAGCTCCCCCAAAAGATCCCATTTGGGACGCTTGTTTATCGGTTTAGTTCGAGGGATTTTTTTCGAATGGATTCCGAAATCGGTTCATTGTTGATTTTACTTTCAAGCCACGCTAAAACGTCCAAATATAAAAATGCTCGTTTTTCGTAGGGGTCGTTCTCATACTTTTTGAATTCCTTGTATAACTTCTTAAAAGCACCTTTCAATTCGCTTGGATACAAAGATCCTAAACTCTTTAAAAACCGAATCATTTCTCGCTGTACGTTTTGCAATTCATTCATCTTGATTAGAAACTTGTATGTACTTCGTAATTGAACATCCAGATGATAATCCATACCTGCCTCGTAATGAGCTACCAAACTGAGTACTCGAGCAAAACACATAAGATCCTCCCGCATGGTTAACTTTTTGTTTTCAATGATTTTTTTGAGGTATGTAATGCAGTTTTTAAAATCCCCCAACCCAAAATAAATACAAGCAATTTTGTAGTAAAATACCATAACATGGTGGTCGTCAATTTGATGCGAATATTCTTTCAATCCTTTTAGGATTTGAGGAACATACTCCAAACCTTTGTCAAATACACCGTCTAAAAAGCAAAAGTTCAATCGGTGTTGATGCAAACACATGAACACCAAAACTTTTACATTGTCATTCTTAGGGAAGGATTCTCGATTTACTTCTTCTTCCAAGCGCTCTAGCGTAGTCTTAAATTTTGTTTTGTATTTCAAAAAATACAGCGACTCTAATAAATATTGGTTCCCTTTTAAATAAAAAACAGGATTTTGCGCAATCATGACTGGGTGATCATGAAACAACTCGACCCATTTTTGGGAATATTTGAACGAGCTTATAAAATCTTGCACCAAAATACTATACCACAGATGGGCTTTGTAAACCCACAATTTTTCTCTAAAGTTTAAGTCGGCAAGGGTATATTTGGGAAGGCGTTCAAAAAAGTATTGCGTAATTTTTCGATATTCATCATCGTTCCTAACATAACCCGTTCTCAAAATCATATTGTACAATTGAAGGGATAAATTGGACAACTGACTCGTAAGTGTATTTTTATCATTGAGTAAACGCGCTTCATCAACCAATTGATCCGATCGAGATTGTACGCTTCGGGTGATGTATTGACTTTCTATGATTTTTTCGAATTCAACAATTTCATTGGCAATCATATTTTCTTGCGATTCAAAAGCCAATGATTTCGCTTTATCCAAAAGCTTTAGGCTTTGTTTGTAAAGGCCCTTATGATAAAGAATGGTGGCAAAATCGAGTTGTTCACGGATTTGAAAGCGACTGTTATGATGAATTGGATTCAGTCGTAAGCTTACTAAAATTTGCTTGTACAAATGCGCTTTTAAGTTGGATAATTGTTGTTTTTTAACGATTTTGCTACCCAATATGGTTGGCTCATCATAAGCCTTCATTTTTTCTAACAAATTAAAAAGCGATAGAAATTTAGAATCGGTATTGACTCCCAATCGACCTACATACAATTTAAATTGTCGCTTTTCTGATTTTGAAAGCGACTTGATCAAAATAAATAGCGAATCTTTCTGTATGTTAGTCATTGTATAATTATTGATTTAAACAATTGATAATAAGCACTTTAAATAAAACAATGTATTGATGTACATTGTAAAAAAAAACAAATAAAATAGGCGTTGTTTTTTTCTAATAGCCTATATTCGTATAACCGTTTAGCAAATTACGGAAATAAATAATGAATACTGAAAAAGTTCAGATTTTTGACACTACTTTAAGAGATGGAGAGCAAGTTCCTGGTTGCAAACTTAACGCTAATCAAAAACTTATTATCGCACAACGTCTTGATGATTTAGGAGTTGATATTATCGAAGCGGGATTTCCAATTTCCAGTCCTGGAGATTTTAAGTCTGTGGAGGAGATTTCTAAAATTGTGAAAAATGCTATTGTTTGTGGGCTTACTCGATCTGTACAAAAAGACATTGATGTTGCGGCAGAAGCCTTGAAATACGCTGTTCGACCTCGAATTCATACTGGAATAGGTACTTCAGACTCACACATCATTCACAAATTCAATACCACTCGTGAAAAAATCATCGAACGTGGAGTTGCCGCTGTCAAACATGCAAAGTCTTATGTAGAAGATGTAGAATTTTATGCGGAAGATGCTGGGCGTACTGAGAACGAATATTTGGCACAGGTTTGTGAAGCTATGATTAAGGCAGGTGCAACCGTTTTGAATATTCCTGACACAACAGGCTACTGTTTGCCAGATGAATACGGAGCTAAAATAAAGTACTTAAAAGAAAATGTAAAAGGAATTCACAAAGCTGTGATTTCGTGTCATTGTCATAACGATTTGGGGCTAGCAACAGCAAATTCGATTGCTGGAGTAATCAATGGTGCTCGCCAAATAGAGTGTACTATCAATGGAATTGGTGAGCGTGCAGGAAACACATCCTTGGAGGAAGTTGTTATGATTATGAGACAACACCCCTATTTGAATCTCGATACAGGGGTCAACTCAAAATTGCTTTACAGCACCAGTCAAATGGTTTCTGAAAGCATGGGGATGCCGGTTCAACCCAATAAGGCAATTGTTGGTGCCAATGCTTTTGCACACAGTTCAGGAATTCATCAAGACGGAGTGATTAAAAATCGTGAGACCTATGAAATCATTGATCCGCACGAAGTGGGTGTGACCGAATCGGCCATTGTTTTGACAGCTCGAAGCGGTCGTGCTGCTTTGGCCTATCGTGCCAAAAACATTGGTTTTGAATTGACCAAAGACCAACTTGATGTGGTTTATGAAGAATTTCTTCGATTTGCGGATATCCGAAAAGAAGTGTTGGATGAAGACATTCCTAAAATCATTGAATCCAGTAATATATAATAGTAATCTAGCTGTTGTTCGTTCAAAACATGATTTGTATTTCTTTTAATAACAAACCATCAAAAAAAATTATTCCATGAAAAAAACCCTCTTTGATAAAGTATGGGACTCGCATGTCGTAGAGCGTTCCGATAACGGGCCTGACATTCTTTATATCGACAAGCATCTGATACATGAAGTAACAAGTCCTCAGGCGTTTAATGAACTAGAAGAACGTGGAATACCTGTTTTTAGACCCGATCAAATTGTAGCCACAGCAGACCATAATGTTCCTACTCAAAATCAGCATTTACCCATTAAAGATGCACTTTCCAGAAAGCAAGTCAATCAGTTGACAATTAACTGTGAAAAAAATGGAATTACTTTATACGGCCTAGGTCATGAATATCAGGGTATTGTTCATGTTATCGGACCCGAATTAGGTATTACACAACCTGGTATGACAATGGTTTGTGGAGACAGCCATACTTCAACCCACGGAGCTTTTGGCTCTATAGCTTTTGGTATTGGAACCAGTCAAGTAGCACAAGTGTTTGCTAGTCAATGTCTATTGTTGAGCAAACCCAAAAGTATGCGAATTACCGTAAACGGAACGCTTAAAAAAGACATACAACCGAAAGATGTGATTTTGTACATCATTTCAAAACTAGGAACTGATTCTGGCACAGGATATTTTGTTGAGTATGCAGGTGATGTATTTGAAGATATGTCCATGGAAGGACGTATGACTGTTTGCAATATGAGTATTGAAATGGGAGCTCGAGGTGGAATGATTGCTCCCGACCAAAAAACATTTGACTATGTTCAAGGAAGAGAATTTGCTCCCAAAGGGGCTGATTTCGATAAAAAGGTCGCCTATTGGAAAACATTACCTACCGATGAGGGCGCATCCTTCGATGCTGAATTTAAATTCGATGCTGCTGATATTGGACATATGATCACTTACGGAACCAACCCTGGAATGGGAATGAAGGTGACCGAAAAAATTCCTGCCTTGAAAAACGATTCGTTTGAGAAATCACTGAAATACATGGGATTCAACAAAGGAGAATCATTAATCAACAAACCCATTAACTACGTGTTTATTGGAAGTTGTACCAATTCTAGAATTGAAGACTTTAGAATTGCTGCAGCTTACATCAACGGAAAACAAAAGGCAAAAAATGTGCATGCATTGATTGTTCCAGGTTCTCAACAAGTGGATGCACAAATTCGAAGAGAAGGATTGGATAAAGTTTTTGAAGAAGCGGGATTTGAGCTTCGTCAGGCTGGATGCTCTGCATGTTTGGCGATGAACGACGATAAAATCCCACAGGGAGAATATTGTGTTTCAACTTCCAATCGAAACTTTGAAGGAAGACAAGGTCCTGGAGCGCGAACTCTCCTGGCTAGTCCATTAATGGCTGCGGCTACGGCTGTTGCTGGTAAAATTATAGATTTGAACGCATAACTATGGAAGCATTTAAAAAGCTTAGCTCAACCGCAGTACCTATACAAATTGAAAATATTGATACGGATCAAATTATCCCTGCTCGGTTTCTAAAAGCCACCGACAGAAAAGGATTTGGTGACAATGTTTTTAGAGATTGGCGCTACCACAAAGACGGAACTGAAAACCAAGAATTTCCTCTAAACGACACTACTTATAGCGGACAAATTCTAATTGCTGGCAATAATTTTGGATGTGGGTCCAGTCGAGAACATGCAGCATGGGCTCTTACTGGATATGGATTTAAAGTAATTATTTCAAGTTTTTTTGCAGATATTTTTAAAGGGAACGCACTTAACAACGGCTTGCTGCCTATTCAAGTTTCAGAAGCGTTTTTGAAAGTTTTGTTTGAGACAATTCAAAAGAATCCAGAAACCCATTTGCTGGTCGATTTGGAAAACCAAACATTGAGTATCGAAGGGTCTGATCGTTATGAAACATTTGAAATCAGTGCTTATAAAAAACAATGTATGATTAACGGATACGATGATATTGATTATTTGGTCAACAACAGAGATAAAATTATTGCTTTCGAAAAAAAGAACTCATGAACAAAAAAATAGCCGTATTGTCCGGTGATGGTATTGGTCCGGAAGTTACCGATCAAGCTATCAAAGCGTTGAACGCAATTGCTAAAAAATACAATCATCAATTTGAATACAATACTTCATTGGTAGGAGCTGTTGCTATTGATGAAACAGGAGATCCGCTGCCTGAAGACACCCTAACCAACTGCAAAGAATCCGATGCTGTTTTGTTTGGTGCTATTGGGCATCCAAAATACGACAACGATCCATCTGCCAAAGTTCGTCCGGAACAAGGCTTACTGAAATTGCGAAAATCTTTAGGACTGTACAGTAACATTCGCCCTGTAAAAGCCTATTCGACGCTTATAGACAAATCACCTTTAAAAATTGATCGCATTGAAGGAACCGATTTTGTGATTTACCGTGAGCTAACTGGAGGTATTTATTTTGGAGAAAAATATTTGTCTGAAGATGGAAATACAGCTTCCGATTTGTGTTTGTATACACGAGTAGAAATAGAACGAATTGCTAAAATGGCTTTTAAAGCTGCACAAAACAGGCGAAAAAAATTGACTTTAATTGACAAAGCCAATGTATTGGAATCTTCTCGCTTGTGGCGAAAAGTAGTTAGCGAAATGAGTGCTAACTTTCCCGATGTAACCCTTGACTTTTTGTTTGTTGACAATGCGGCAATGCAAATGATTCTTAATCCTTCTCAATTTGATGTGATTTTGACAGAAAACCTTTTTGGAGATGTAATTTCTGATGAGGGAAGTGTTATTGGCGGATCAATAGGATTGTTAGCGTCCGCTTCTGTAGGAGATCAATTCGCTATGTTTGAGCCCATTCATGGATCATTCCCTCAAGGAGCTGGAAAAGATATTGCCAATCCAATAGCCGCTATTTTATCTGCCTCTATGTTGTTGGAACATTTTGGAATGTTTGAAGAAGCCGAATGTATTCAAAAAGCTGTTGACAAAGCGTTAGAGTCTAACGTAACTACTTCTGATTTAAATCCATCAAGTACCTATGGAACAAATGCCGTAGGTGACTATATTGCTGAAAGCATTGCTAAAAACTAGATTTTAAAAGTATATAAAAAAGAAAAGAGAGGTCAATTGACCTCTCTTTTTTTAGTGCTAAAAAACAAACGGCTTATTCGCTATCCATTTTCTTTTTAAGATCTGCTAATACATCCAAATCACCAAGGGTTGATTTTTCATTATTAGAAGCCTTTATCTTCTTGGCAGCTGCCTTCACAATTTTCTCTTCCTGTTCTTTGAACATGGCTGTATGTGACATAACTACACGTTTAAAGTCTTTGTTAAATTCAATTACTTTAAAGTCAGCAGCTTCTCCTTTTTGCAGTTTATTACCGTCTTCCTTTTCTAAATGTCTGGAAGGTACAAAGGCTACTATGTCTTCGTTAAAAGTAATGGTAGCTCCTTTGTCAACAATCTCGGAAAGTTCTGCACTGTGAATAGTTCCTTCAGCAAATGTAGTTTCATATGCATCCCAAGGATTTTCCTGTGTTTGCTTATGACCAAGGCTTAATTTACGACCATCAACATCCAATTCAAGAACAACAACTTCGAGTTGATCCCCTACGGTAACAACCTCAGAAGGATGTTTCACTTTTTTGGTCCATGATAGATCAGAAATGTAGATCAACCCGTCAATACCTTCTTCCAATTCAACAAAAACACCAAAATTGGTAAAGTTGCGAATGATTCCAGTATGCTTGGATCCTTTTGGATACTTCGAAGTAATATCTGTCCATGGATCAGGAGTTAATTGTTTGATCCCTAACGACATTTTTCGTTCATCACGATCCAAACTTAAAACAACTACATCAATTTCGTCTCCTACGCTAACAAAATCTTGCGCAGAACGCAAATGAGTTGACCAAGACATTTCAGAAACGTGAACAAGACCTTCTACTCCATCAGAAATTTCAATAAACGCACCGTAATCAGCAATTACAGCTACTCTTCCTTTGGTTTTGTCTCCAATTTTAAGGTCTTCGCTCAACGCATCCCATGGATGTTGACTCAATTGTTTCAATCCTAATTGGATTCGAGATTTGTCATCATCAAAATCAAGGATTACTACATTGAGTTTCTGATCGAGATCCAACACCTCACTTGGATGACTAATTCGGTTCCAAGACAGGTCAGTAATATGAATCAATCCATCAACACCTCCAAGGTCGATAAAGACACCATAGGAAGTGATGTTTTTAACAGTTCCTTCAAGAACTTGACCTTTTTCAAGTTGACCAATAATTTCTTTTTTCTGGATTTCAATATCGGCTTCAATCAATGCTTTGTGAGAAACAACAATATTTTTGAATTCGTGATTGATTTTAACCACTTTGAATTCCATATTCTTGTTAACATATTGATCGTAATCGCGAATAGGTTTTACATCAATTTGAGATCCTGGTAAAAATGCTTCGATTCCAAATACATCGACAATCATTCCTCCTTTGGTTCTGCACTTGATAAATCCAGTTACGATTTCTTCATTGTCATGAGCGCTATTAACACGATCCCATGCTTTGATGGTTCTGGCTTTTCGGTGAGAAAGAACAAGTTGCCCTGTCTTGTCTTCGCGAACATCTACCAATACTTCGACTTTGTCTCCAACTTTTAGGTCAGGGTTGTAGCGGAATTCATTAAGTGAAATAACACCTTCTGATTTGGCATTAATGTCAATAATAGCCTCGCGATCAGTCATATGAACAACAACTCCTTGAACGACTTCGTCATCGGCAGTATCCACAAAATTTTCTTTAACGAGGTTTTCAAACTCCACCAATTTGTCATCTTGAACAGGATCAATACCCTCTTCATAGTTGTGCCAGTTAAAATTTTCTAGAAATTCTTCGGGAGTTTGTTGAGGTTCAGTAGCTACTGCTTCTTCCTGAACTTGGTTTTCTTGAACTTCAGGGGTTTCCTGAGATTCAACGGGTGTAGTTTCTTCAGCCATGCTGATTTTGTTTGTATTTCAATCATTTGTGAGAGAATCAAGAACTATGATTGAAAGTGATTATATGTTGTCAACCCTCCTGAGTTCTCTCCAAATCTTCTCAAAAGGTGTGCAAAAATAAGTGCTTATTTATTGATAACCAAGTTTTTTTGTTAATTAGTAAAGAATGAATACTTTAGGAGGTAGTATTATTTTCAATCAACTCCAACACTTGATCTAGCAGCTCATTCACAGAGCGGTTTTCGGTATTAATTTCCAATGCATCAGAGGCCTTAATAAGAGGGGAATCTGCTCGAGAAGAATCGAGATGATCCCTGGATTTGATATTAGAAAGTACTTGATCGAAAGAAACGGAAATTCCTTTTTGTTGCATTTCTTCGTATCTTCTTTGAGCTCTTACCTTTGCTGAACAACTGAGAAACAATTTCAATTCGGCATTGGGAAAAACGACCGTTCCGATATCGCGTCCGTCCATAACAACGCCTTTGTCTTTTCCAAAATCGTGTTGTAGGCGAACCATTTCTTTTCTAATTTCGGGCACGGCAGCTACCCTACTTACCGCATTGGACACTTCCATAGAACGAATTTCATTTTCAACAGAAACTCCATTTAAAAAAATAGTCTGGTCGTTTGTTTTCTCGTTCAATGCAAATTTCAAATGAATATTGGGTAGAGATTCAATCAAAGACTCTTTATCAAAGCGGGATGCATTCAACCAATTGTTTTGAATTGCATAAAGGGTTACACATCGATACATGGCACCCGAATCTATGTAAATATAATTGAGTTTGTTTGCAATTTGTTTGGCCAACGTGCTTTTTCCAGTTGAAGAAGTACCGTCAATGGCAATGTTTATTTTTTTCATGGATTCATGTCAATAGTTACTCCAAATACGCTTGCATTTCCAGCGGTAGTATAGCGCGCATAGCTATAATGAAAGCGAAATCTTTTAAGCGTTATACCCAACCCGGTAGAAAATCCTGAAAAATTTCGCTGCTCTAAAATACGCAATTCCTCTCCACGACGAAAATTATATCCCAATCGAACTGAAAACAACCTATCCGGAAACAACTCTGCCCCTAGTACAAGATGCTGTAGTGTTTCTTTTAAAAACGAATTGTTCTCAGAACTTGCCCCTCCATCTATTGAGGAAGTAATTCGATTTTCATTTACATAGGAAAGATTCCAATCCTGAAGATTTTGAAAAGTAACATGCCAACGTAGCGGAAGAAACTCAAGTTCTTGGGACAGTCCAATTAAAATTTCTAAAGGCAACGATTCCTTTAATCCACTGTAAGTGGTGAGCTGGGTTCCTAAATTTTTAACAACCAATGCGGCTTCAAATTCTATGGATGGAATTTTGTAATAAACCCCTAAGTCAATTACCATTCCAAAGGATTGG
>Ga0209654_1001279_pt1 | contig 20486 bp, 16 predicted proteins | sample SaaInl1SG_22_DNA_FD_184646 | JGI IMG/M metagenome (GOLD analysis project Ga0209654, IMG submission 184646) | Marine microbial communities from expanding oxygen minimum zones in the Saanich Inlet - ESP_161SG_22_DNA (SPAdes) (version 2) | ecosystem: Environmental > Aquatic > Marine > Intertidal... | reverse complement strand
GTCAATAGTCTGAGCATTTCTTTCGACGAGGAGAAAAAATAATTCATACCGAACTATTTGATTATTAGCTAGTAGTGAAACTAGTCAGAGAAAAAATCAAATTTTCTACGAAAAACTATCGCAAAGACCTTGCAAATACTAAGAACGTGTCTATATTTGCACCCGCTCAGGGCGATTAGCTCAGCTGGTTCAGAGCACCTGCCTTACAAGCAGGGGGTCACTGGTTCGAATCCAGTATCGCCCACAACATAACAAAAGCAAAAAAGCCATCTACTTTCGTAGTTGGCTTTTTTCATTTTACACCTCTCGGAACACTCTCCACAGAATGACACCTTGAAGTAGCGAGCTCTGATCTAATCAAAAATACTCTGAGCCAACTTGGGCTCTCTCGACTGCATTATTCGATAGGTTTCTCCGACGCGAATGACCGTCCACTTTTTAATCTTAGGAATGAAAATAAACGGCTCAAAAGACTTATTAATCTTGCTAACTGTAATTCGTAGTTCCTCCTCAAATTGAAACTCATCTACAATCTTCGAAGCATCCTTTTGATTAAATCCTTCATTGGTATTCAAATCACTCAATAGTAATTGAAGAAATTGCTGACGATGGTTAACAATAGTACTTTGCGAAATGCCTTCGGGGTTCGTTACTAGGAACTGGTATAATACTCTCTGCTTGAGGTTGAGTGGTATATAAATAGACAATTCCTTAATCTCTAGTTGAGCCTTTTGCTTGTTGAAAAACGGAATGAAATCAATATTTCGGTATGTCGCTTTTTGAAGAGCTATTAAATCCTTTTCTAACGACTCAATGCCTCTTAAATAGATACTAATGAAATACCTCATATCATGAGCTATTTTGCTGGTATCTGAGGACCATTGATCAATTAATCGTCTTAATCGTTTGGGATTGGTATCTCTAAGAACCATGGCGGGATGCATATTTAAATGATCCCTGATTTCTGTTTGGTTATCCTCAAGTAAAAATCGAAAAGGTGCCGTCCATAAAAATTTAGCCAAATGAATGTGCAGCTCATTTTGAACATTCAACAATGACGACAACTGAATAAAAAAGACATTCTTATATCTAGAAAGTTGCCCAGAATTAATCAATTCCAAATGGGGGTTCGGGTTAAGGTACACCCCCAAGGTTTTACTTGTATCAAACTTAAAATCTGGACGATCCATCTCATACCAGTAATCCTCAGCTTCATCTTGGAGCCAATTTTGAATCTTACCTATTCGCGTTTCAAAACTTTTCGAATCATCGATGTAATCAAATTTTGCATTGAACCCGCGGTCAGAAGAAAATGGTTCAAAGATTCCTTTGAAGAAGCTACTTTGCGAGATATACGATTGACCTGAGCTACTCTCTTCTATTTCTCCAAACCGAGGATCCTCCTCTGGAAATTCCACAAGAGTGTACTTGAATTTATCCGTCCACTTTGAACGAACTAACTCTATAGCACTATCTATCAGAGTACTTCTCTCCCGATATTCAGGGACAAGTACTAATATGTCAACTATTGTTTTAGAATCTACTTTCACTTTGCAGTTTTATATTTACCAAATATAGAGACGAAAGCGTACGAAGTATTAAAATCTTATAGGAATTATCTATTTACTGAGTCTTAATACTTATAACTTTCAAAAAACGTCTATCATCATTTTGAACCTTCTTGTTCGAGATGAAATTGGCATCTAATCTTACCAAGTACTTTATACTTTTTATATTTAAGAATGCGCGCATTCCTATACACACTCTTCATGGTATTAGCTTCAATGCTCTGTTCAGGACAAACGAAAGTGCTATTCATAGGAAATAGCTATACCGGCTACAACAGCTTACCCACTATGGTAGAGAACGTGGCGACATCAGCAGGGTATAGCTTTTCGAACTCCAGCTTGACGCCTGGCGGAGCCACACTCTACCAACACAGCCAGAATACATCGACTTACAATCAAATGGCCAGTAAAAACTGGGATTATGTGGTCATACAGGCTCAGAGTCAAGAGCCTTCATTTCCAAACAATCAGGTGGCTACGCAAACGCTCCCCTATGCCGATCAACTAGTAGACAGTATACGCAGCATAGTACCATGTGCCCAACCCACCTTCTTTAGAACTTGGGGACGAGAAAACGGTGATCAGTGGAATTGTCCCTATTTCCCTCCATTGTGCACCTACGAAGGCATGGACTCCCTGCTTCACCTTCGTTATAGAATGATGGCCGATTCCAACGATGCCTACCTCAGTCCTGTCGGTAGCGTTTGGAAATATATCCGAGATACAGATAGTACTATAGCGCTCTACACTTCTGATGGCAGCCACCCATCGTTAGCAGGCTCCTACGTCGCTGCGTGTACTTTTTTCACTGTATTCACCCGCAGCAATCCTATGAACATTACGTTCGATGCGAATCTAGATACAGCAGTCGCAAGTACTATCCGTGAGGCTACCAAACTAGTTGTTTACGACAGCCTTTCACGATGGAATGTTGGGAAGTTTGACCTTAGCGCTGCATTTACCCATCAGATGGTTAATGACTCCTTGTATTTTCAAAGTACAAGTGCCAACTATGATTCGCTCTGGTTCGACTTTGGTGATGGTAATGGGACCCACCTAGATTCTGGTCTTCATGCTTACGCTGTAGATGATATGTTCACAATCACTCTTTATGCATACAAATGTGGCCAAGTAGATTCTGCCAGCATTACTGTGCAATCCTCCTTCCCTTTCTCCTTGGCAGAATTTTCCAATGAATACGTTGACGCCATTTTATTGATTCAAGAATGGGATGATCAGATAAATTCCATCATACTGTACGATGCGAACGGGAGAAAGGCTGCAGAGTTTATCGACAGTGCTAACCTAGACGGGCTACCCAACGGACTCTACATAGCAGAGATTCTCTGGAAAGAGCGTCCTTCGACCAAAGCTAAGGTGCACATAACAAGGTAAGACCGAACCTTAATAGCTCTGTGAATGTTCATGATGCATGCAGATTATTCTTTCCATTTTTATTGCGCTCATGCAGCCTACAACTACCCTCTTTGATTTCACACCGTCCTCTTCTCTAGCAAGCTGGTATGTGGTAAACGACGGTGTCATGGGCGGCCTAAGTGAAGGTACACTTGAATTAACTTCAGAAGGTCATGGGTCTTTCAAGGGCAAAGTACGGCTAGAAAACTACGGTGGGTTTACATCCATCCGATGTGCTACAGGCAAGATTGAAACGCCAGAAGGCGCTATCGTTCGAATGCGCGTAAAAGGCGACGGAAAAAATTATCAGTTCAGAGTGAAACACATAGCTCGCGATTACCAGAGCTACATCACCACCTTCTCAACTTCAGGGGAATGGGAAACCATAGAGATCCCCTTAGGCAAATTGTATCCGTCTTTTCGAGGCCGTGTTCTTGATATGCCCAATTTCAATCACAGCAGCCTCACCGAGTTCACCTTTTTGATAGCAAACAAAAAAGCCGAGACTTTCGAATTATTAATCGATTCTGTGGAATTGGTCCAATAGTTATTCCTGAACGTCACAGTCCTCCGGCCAGGTAGGATCGCCAAAAATTTCAGTCATAAAACTTGGGGTACATCTGCCATTTAAAACACCAGCCGCTCCACGGAACATTCCGCTAGAGTTGAAGGTCCAAGCAGCATTACCCTTGGCATCAAGTGCAATCAAACCACCATTTCCGGCATCTGAGTTGAGTACACCAAAAATGACTTCACGCGTACTCTGCTCCAAAGTCAATCCTTGGTATTGCATGCGTGCATTGACTTGGAACGCCACGTTGTTTCGGATGTAGTATTCCCCATGGCCGGTGCAGCTTACTGCCGCCCCGTTATTATCTGCATAGGTTCCCGCACCTATGATAGGTACGTCGCCCACACGGCCGTATTTCTTGCCCATCATACCGCCCGTAGAAGTACCGGCGTACAAGTTGCCTTGTACATCTTTAACCACCACCCCGACGGTGCCGTTCTTTTTCATCTGTTTCCAACGCTCGTACTGCTGCTTGCGCTTCGGTGTTAAAAAGTATTCGTTATCCACAAACTCGTGATCCTGAGTCTTGGCAAACTCCTCTGCCCCTTCGCCAATGAGCAATACGTGTGAAGTTTCCTCCATGACCGCCCGCGCTAACTTCGCAGGATTCTTGATATGCTTTAACCCCGCTACAGCTCCCGCCATTTTGGTGGAGCCATCCATGACCGAAGCATCCAGTTCTACTTCGCCTTGATCATTGAATACAGCACCTTTACCTGCATTGAAATGAGGATCATTCTCGAGCATGGTGAGGCACTCCACGACGACGTCCATCCCATTGGTCCCGTAGATGAGCATATCATATCCCACCTTCAGCACAGCCTGCAGGGCTGAATCGTACTCCGCGATTTGCTCGTCGTTGTAATACTTGCGCTCTATCCCTCCGGCTCCTCCGTGAATAAGAATGACCGGCCCATCAAATTTGAACGTTTGATGATTCTGTGCGGTAAGCAAGGAAGGCAATAAGGCGGCGAAAAAAAGAAGGTGTCGCATAAGGTGGTATTGTGCTTTGTGGCTCGAGTGTCGTCCTAGAGCTGTCCTAAAATACAACGAGAATTGGCCCAAGAAAAACTTGATTGCTCCGTAAAATGTTAGTAGGATTGTAAGACAACAACACATTTACATCATGGTCCAAGATTACAACGCCTACACCGCCACCGACAGGCAGGTATGGAACGCCCTTTACTCGCGCCAACGAGAGAACCTCAGCGACAAGGCCGATCCACGATATTTGGCGCGCCTGGACCAATTACTTCCGATAATGAACGCGGACAAAATCCCGAATTACGACGACCTGAATGCCGCACTTGGGGCCGCGACGGGCTGGAGCATTCATGTAGTTCCAGGGTTAATCCCGGTAGAAGAGTTTTTCGAACTATTGGCCCAGCGGAAGTTCCCAGCATCGACTTGGTTGCGAAAGCCGGAGGAATTAGACTACCTCGAAGAGCCTGATATGTTCCACGATATTTTTGGCCACATTCCGTTGCTCCTTGACCCGCAATACGCACAGTTCATGGAAGATTTCGGTAAACACGGGGTGGCGAATTTGAAAAAATCCCACGTCATTCGCCAGTTGCAGAACTTGTACTGGTTCACCATCGAATTTGGCGTGTGTGAGGATCCTACGAAGATTTACGGGGCTGGTATCATCAGCTCCTTTGGCGAGACCAATCATATTTACGACTCAAAGACCGCTATTTATCCTTTTGAATTGAACAAAGTACTGGACAACAGCTTCATTAATAGCGAAATTCAAGGGCATTATTACAAAGTAACAGACCTAGAATCCGTTTACAATATATCTTTTGAGAATATAGCTTGATTCGAGTTAAACCGTTTTCATGATGCGATGCATCGTGCTCTTACTCACACCGAAATATCTTGCTATCTCGGTTTGAGAGCAATATTTTTCTATGCCTGGGAATCTGTCTTGGATGTATTTCCAGTATTCCACCTTATCCATCATTTTCATCTTCAACAAGCGAAGTTTTCTCATTTGAACGAAGTGTGAGTTAATGTGCAAAAGAACATTTCGCATCGATTCGTTTTTGATGACGAAATCCTTCCACTCTTTATGGCTGAGTCTATAGGCAGTACCAGGGGTATACATGATTGCATCTGTTTTTGACGGTCCACCCCATAACAAACTATTTTCGTCACAAATGAATATTCCCGGCTCGGTCATTCCATTTAGCATCTTCGTGCCGTCTTCAAGGAGAATACGGTCAAAGCCATAACCAAAATGGATGTACCATAGGTAACCTTCCTTATCTCCCATGGTCCATAGATTTTCATTCGCCTCGAAATGTAAAGGACCTTCAAAAAGTGCCGAAAATTTCATTAAAAAAGGTGTCGATTCCGGCACCCCTGTAATTTGACCTAATCTACTCGCAATTACTAAATCCCCTTTCTTAGCCATCGTTGAATACCGTTTTGATAAACGTCTTTAACGACGATTTAGAGATATCGAGAAAGTTGGCAATATCTGCTCTAGGCACTAAGGTCAACAATCGTTTATTTGATTTTAGCCAATCCAAACTGTGCGACTTGCGATCTAGTCCAAGATTATTGATATACTGCTGATAGGTGTACGCTGCCATTAACGAGGCCTGTACATTCAATGCACTTGCTAATTGAGGATTATCACGCTTCCAAGCCTTGGATTTAAGAGGTAACAAAATCATTTCGACTTCCTCGTAAATCCACCAATAACTGCCTTGTTTATTGTACATCGGATCTATCTCTGCCGTCAGAAACAAATCACCTTCTTCATAGAAGTGAGAAAGAGCATCACGGCCCTCAAAGTCATGTTTAACGCCAATAACACCTCGGACCAATACACAGGCGCAATCGTGTATATTAATTCCTTGAGGTTGAAACACCCCCGGTTTTAACGAAAGTGTGTGAACATGGCGAGAAAGTTGAGCATTACGCATTAGACCGCGCTGGTCAGGATGCAATAAATCAATCAACTTATCCTGCAGTAATCCTACGTTTACATGGACATGGGTCAAAATGAAACAGTTTCAAAGTGTTAGCAGAGTGTATTCCTAAGTTAGGATAAAATTTCCACAAAAAGTACTGATTATCAAATTTTTAGGAAGTATCCCTAATTATCACCAGAAAAATAATTGGGTCAAAATGGAACAAAAAATGATTTTCAATTCAAGAATTTCGAATGAAATCATAAAACAAATACACCTATGAAACGAATTTTACTCTCTCTCGGAATTGCGTTAAGCTTTACCGCACAATCTCAAATCTGTACACCAGATACCGTACATCCGTCGATGGCATCTGTTGGTTATCCATCACTTGAATGGTCGGGTCTCTGGGTAAATGGTGAAACACCATCTTTTGCCTGTGACAGTACTCAGCCAATGATGAATCTCGAGGCTGTAGTTGGACAACCTTTTGAAATCACCATGACTGCAGCCTTGGGAGACACCTTCCCGAGCGGTGGACTTCTTTTACCGACCGTACAATCTGCATTCTTATATACCACAACGATTCCATCATGGCTGACTTGGGAGCTTTCAGACAGCATAACCTACCCAGGAGGAACACCAAGCACATGTATCAAATTATCCGGTACTCCAGCTTTGGCAGATACTACGTTCTATATGAGCGGTGTTGGTGTAGAAAGCGGCTTTTTTACAAGCTGGTTCCAAGTACAAGGAACTTACTTTGGCTTCCCAGCGATCGATACTTTCGGCTTCTGTCATAATGTAAGAGTTTTCAAAGATTACACAGATATCGATGAGACCGAACTAGCAACCATGACTGTTGCTCCAAACCCAGCAAATGATTACCTAAATCTAAACTTCAATAAAGCTGTTGTAACTGAAGATTTCCTTGGGCGAATTAAGGTGTACAACGTCATAGGTAATGAGGTTCACATAGTTCCTAATATGGAAGCCTCGAATTCTGTTGGTTTCGATATATCCGCATTGCCAGGAGGGAATTATTGGATAACAATAGATATCGGAAGAGGTATGCTTCGAGAAGAATTTATAGTGGTGCATTAAGCACTTGCGAACCATGTTAAGCTTACTACTCGCAAAGAAAAACCTCAAGCTCATTTTTGGGCTTGGGGTTATTCTATCACCAATATTTTCAGACGCACAGTTTGCCTTTGAAGGTCCAATACCCGCAATTACCTCTGGTTATGGTTCTTTCGGGAATACTACATTCACAAGTGAATTTTTTCAATTGATTCCTGATTCCACCATGGAATGCAACGATACCGTACGATGCATAATCACCTACCCTACGAATATCAGCAGCCCGACCCCTACTGTTTTTAAATTCCCCGGGTCGTCAAATCGAAAACTGAGTGATAGCGTCTATTGGAACGAAAGCAAGTTTTATCGTGAATTCGTAGCAAGCAATGGCTATGTCAGTGTAACCATGCAATGGAACAACGAGAACGACTACGGCTGCGCATATTATATGTTGGAAGAAGCCGCGCAGAAATATGGACAATACATCGATACAACGAGAGTTGGTATCCATGGAATGAGTCAAGGTGCAGGAGTCACAAATTGGCTCAGTCTTAAAAAATACATCAATGACGGTTGGGGAGCCAATGGACGATTCTCCTGGCCAGATGCAGGTGCAAGTTTTATTGGCTGGGTGGACGATTGGCCTAATGACATTTACACCCAAACCGATAGCGGACTCGCTGCAATGCCCGATGATGTTCTTTATCTCATGACGATATCGGATTGGGACCAAACCCCTGACCCAAGAACATTCATTGATATGTACAATTTTATGGGGGTTCCCGATAGCAACAAGGAGTTCTTCATAATCCGCGGCGACACTATCAATAATTACATCTACTGGGCTACCCACTTTACCAATAATACCTGGGAGAATGATTCTAGTCAATTTTATGTCTATATCACCAAACACGATGCTTTGGATTATTGGCTCGGCTCCCGCCTACTCCATGCATTAATGGAAGCGGCCTGGAATAATGATCCTATAGCTCGAAGGATTTGTATGGGGAATGGAGATACGCTCCAGACCAAGATAGCTGGAGGCGCGATGCGTGGCCCAATCGTAACAGATCAGCCTTGGATGACCATGATCGCCTCTTGGAATTCAGGACAGGGGTATATGAATCCTTGCACTGTACCATGGAACATGAGACAATATGTAACAGCGGACGCTTGTTTTAATTTAAGTGTACCTGAGGCGGATAATCATCCTCAACTCAAAGTATACCCAAATCCTGCAGGAACTTTTAATAAGATCACAATCGAAAGTGACCTAGAGATCGAACACGTTTTAGTGGTCAACGAAATAGGACAACGAATTGCTGAATTCAAATCGAATTCATTTCAAATAGATCAATCAGGAACATTTTACCTCGGAATAACCTTTGTCAACGGACGGCGTACCGCCGTAAAATTGAATGTAAGTGATTAAAAACTTGTTGATCTAGGCAGAAGACCCGCATATCGCGGGTCTTTTTTTTATCTTGAGGCCAGTAACACAACAACCATGGGAAAATTTAGATACCTCTTTGTTTTCACCTTACCGCTTCTTGCTATTGTAAGTTTTCACTCCTTCGGTATTTGGTCATATTTACCGGTGATTGAAGCCTTTGTGTTTATACCAGTTATGGAATTCTTATTTCCACCTAACACTAAGAACCTAGATGACGATCAACGAAACGAAACCGCTTTAGATAACTTTTACATCTGGGCGCTTCGATTGACCGTTCCTGTTCAAATCATCTGTGGGATATATCTCCTTGTTCAAATCTCTATGCCGCTAGATACAGCAACGCTCGCTGGTAGAATTCTATCCTATGGCATTATGTGTGGTGTGGTAGGGATCAATGTTGCACACGAACTGGGTCATAAAACCAATAAAACAGATCAATTTTTAGCAAAAGTATTGCTGACCACTACGCTTTACACTCACTTCTTCTTGGAGCACAACTTTGGTCACCATAAAAATGTTGGGACGCCTGAGGATCCTTCTACAGCGCGTCGAGGTGAGTGGGTATATACTTTTTGGCTGCGTTCTATACTCTTCAGCTACTTAAGTGCATGGGAGATCGGCACGCAACGTAGCAAAGGCAACCTACTTAAAAATGAGATGGTGCACTATTCCTTAGTTCAATTGGCACTCATCGCTATCATATTTATAAATTTTGGCAGCATAGGATTGATCGGACTATTTGGGTCAAGCGTAACAGGCTGGCTTCTTTTGGAAACGGTACAATATATCGAGCATTACGGCTTAGCTCGAGAAAAAGTGAGCGATCTCCGCTACGAAAATGTACGTCCTACGCACAGCTGGAACAGTGATCATATGTGGGGGCGCGCCATTCTCTTTGAATTGAGCAGGCATAGTGACCATCATTATTTACCCAACAAGGAATACCCCCTACTCGACCATCACGACGACAGCCCACAACTACCTACGGGGTACCCTGGTATGATGATTTTAAGTCTAATTCCTCCTTTGTACATGTGGATAGTTCATCCTCGAATTCCCGCACTTTCATAATTGAACAAAGGAGCTATCCATGTAGTTAAAGGATAAATCCTTTAGGCATGAAAAAAATCACAATAGCTTTTCTTTCAGCAGTACTCTTCTACGGCTGTGAAATCTCAGGACCTAATACTTGTGGTGATGGTATTCAAAACGGAACCGAAACAGGAATAGATTGCGGTGGCGATTGTCCGCCTTGCGCCGCTTACAATATAGAAGGACATGCGCAAAAAGGACCTTTTCTAAACGGCAGTTCAGTTCTGGTGACCGCTTTGGACACCTCCCTAAATCAAGTTGGTATTACTTACAATACTCAGATTCTTGACAACAGTGGCTACTTCTTTGCCAATGGGCTGAATCTGGCATCTTCATTCGTCACCCTCCGTGCTGATGGCTTTTACTTTAATGAGGTTTGTGGAGAGCCTAGCAATGCTCAAATCACATTGAATGCCATTACTGATCTCAATAATGTACCGGCAGTTAATGTGAATACCTTAACGCATCTAGAGAAAGCGCGTGTAGAGTACCTCGTAGCTAATGGATCTTCTTTTGCTCAGGCCAAGAAACAAGCGCTGAAAGAAATCCTCTATACCTTCAGTATTGACACCACTGGTACCATACCATCCTCGGAAACACTGAGTATCGCTAACTCCGGGGCTGCAGATGGGGTTTTAATAGCCATTACCTCCATACTTCAAGGGTATCGAAGCGAGAGTGAATTCTCAGATCTGATGGCCAATTTTGTCACCGACCTAAGAACAGACGGAACCTTGAGCAGTTCAATTATTGCTTCCGAGCTTATGGCACATGCAAAAGTTCTCGATACCAATGCTATTCGCCAGAACATTATTGACCGCTACGCAAGTATGGGTATTACTGTAAATGTACCTGCTTTTGGCGAACACATTCAGAACTACATTGACAATAGCCCACACACTGTGACCACCACTGTTATTGAATATCCGGAAGATGGTCCGAATGGAAAGAGCATCTTAAATACCACAGACAGTATTTACAACCAATACGAGTACTATGGTTTAATGACTACTCGACCGAACGATTGCGTAAGCCTTAAGTTAGTCATAGAAAGACAATTCTTTGGCTGCCAATACGGTTGCTGGTTCTATTCTGTGAGTAGCGTACAAAACTGGAACGTGAGTAGCTACGACCAGTCCACCAACAGCCAAACCTTCATTAGTACTGGTTTAGAGACTGACTTAGAAATGGGCTTCGAACCAGGATGGTATACAGCTAGTATCTACCTAAATGACAACCCTATACCATCTCGTGTTAAAGAATTCAGGGTCAACTAATCCTCTGCAGTGCCTTGAACTTATTGTGAATGAATAGCATCAGGACACCAAACGAAACCCCGAGAATAATCAACCCTTGGCTGAGTAGTCCTTCTGCGGTAAAAGAAAGCTTCAAGAGGACTGTCGAAATCACAAAAGATGAATTCCTGATAATGACCGGAAAGTTGTCAGTGTATAGCAGGGAAAGCAACAAAATGATGACGTCTGAGATAATCAAGAAGTTGTAGAACTCTTCGAAGAATATCGCATTAATCTCAATCATGTTAGCCTGATCGATATGATTGAAGGTTGGAATGACCCATTCCACGAAGCTTTGGATCCCCAAGATGATAAATAGGAAGAATAGCCCGATGCTCAAGTAGTGCTTCGACTTTACAAACCTCTTAATGTTTTCTCCAAGCTCCTTCTGTTCCTGTTCCTCGAATGCATCATAGCGTAATGAACCACTGAGTCTGTAAAATGAATAAATCAAAAAGAACAGCAACATCACACTGAAAAGATCCACGTACAGATGGACATTGTGATCGCTGAGCCAAAATTCCGATTTCAAGTCAAGCGCAGCCATGTCTTTGAACAATCCCCGAATCAAAATCAGTGCGATCACTTCGTATTGCTTAGCAATATAGAGCGTCGTACTTCTCCTCAAATAGTAGATCATCAAGTATGCCTCATAAACCAATAAAATGGAGAACGGAGTATAGATGGCGCTAATAGGGTCCTTCAATAAAGAAGCATTGATACCTCCTGGGATGAAGTCGCGGAGCAAGTGTAAAATAAGGTGGATGATGAAACTTAAGATAGCAGCATAGAGCATCCCTCTACCAAGGGACTTTCTAAAGCTATAGGTAAAAACTGGCAAGTGCATAACATGATGTTGTTCATAATCAACAAGTTATATGTGATTTAGTTCAAGAGGAGCCCTGGTGGTTTTTTACACCTGCCCTAAAGAATAAGCAAGTAAGTATAGCTACCTTTGCCGCGCATAAAATGCCGAATCATGCTAAATGTATCTAACGTCACGCTTCAATTTGGGAAGCGTGTACTTTTTGAAGATGTAAACATCAAATTCCACGGTGAGCGCTGTTATGGTCTCATCGGAGCCAACGGTGCCGGGAAATCTACTTTCTTAAAAATTCTAAGTGGTGAGGTAAGTCCTAATTCAGGAAATGTAAGTCTTGAAAGCGGTAAGCGCATGTCTGTACTTTCACAAAACCACTTTGCTTACGACGAAGAAACGGTATTGAATACCGTGATTCAAGGAAATGAGCCTCTATGGGAATTGATGCAGAAAAAGGATGCCATTTACATGAAGCCAGACTTCAATGAAGAAGACGGCCTCATTGCAGCCAATCTTGAAGTTCAATTTGAAGAAATGGACGGATGGAATGCTGAGAGTGATGCAGGGAACCTTCTGAGTGGCCTGGGGATTTCGACGGATGACCATTATACCCTCATGAAGGATATGGAAGGTTCAGCGAAGGTAAGAGTTCTTTTAGCACAGGCTCTTTTCGGAAACCCAGATATTCTAATCCTCGATGAGCCTACCAATGATTTGGACCTTAAAACCATTGGGTGGTTAGAAGATTTCTTAATTGATTTCAGAAACACGGTAATTGTGGTGAGTCACGACCGTCACTTCCTTGACACAGTTTGTACACACATCGCAGATATTGATTTTAAGAGAATCAAACTCTATACTGGGAACTATAGCTTTTGGTACGAAAGCTCGCAGTTGGCTCTTCGTCAGCGCCAAGCAGCGAACAAAAAGGCTGAAGACAAGCGCAAGGAACTACAAGAGTTCATCTCTCGATTTGCTGCAAATGCCTCTAAAAGTAAGCAAGCGACCTCTCGTAAAAAGATGTTGGACAAAATTAACGTAGATGAAATCCAAGCTTCCTCGCGTATGTATCCAGCCATCATCTTTGATCAGGAGCGCGATGCAGGGGATCAAATACTTGAAATAGACAACCTAGCCTCTCACGATGAGCAAGGAAATGTTTTGTTCCAGAACCTTAGCTTCAAGCTGAACCGTGGCGATAAGGTTGCCCTTCTTTGTGATGACCACAGGATTCTAACTGCACTTTATGAAATCTTAGCCGGCAACCAACAGCCTAGCTCAGGTACGTTCGCCTTTGGACAGACCATCAAGCATGCCTACCTACCTAACGAAAACGCTGATTTCTTTAATACAGAGGATAACCTTATGGATTGGCTCAGAGAATACAGTCCTGAAAACAAAGATGAAGTATTTGTCCGCGGATTCTTAGGTAAAATGCTCTTCTCGGGCGAAGAGGTTTTCAAAAGCGCAAGCGTTCTTTCAGGGGGTGAAAAAGTACGTTGTATGCTCAGCAGAATGATGCTTCAACAAGCCAACCTATTGTTCTTGGACGAGCCAACCAATCACTTGGATCTTGAAAGTATCCAAGCGTTGAACAATGGAATGAAAGATTTCAAAGGAACATTGGTCTTTAGCTCTCATGACCATACGATCAATCAAACCGTAGCCAATAGAATTATTGAAATCTTCCCGCACGGTGTGATGGACAAAATGGTCGAGTACGACGACTACATATCAGATGCGAAAATAACTGCACAGAGAGCCCAAATGCTGGGTGCTTAGATGTGGGATTCAAGCAAAATCAATGCGGCCAACGGCCGCATTTTTTTTTACCTTCAAGCCGCGAAAACACAAAATTCATGAAAAGAGCACATTTACTTTTAGCCGCAACTCTATTGGCTACAGCTTCATTCGGTCAGAGGATGAAGAAGGAAAAACTCACTGTAAAGTATATCCAACCCCCAACTATACATTTAGAGGAAGGTATGGGATACCACAGTGAGGTATTCTTAGATTATAAAGCGGAGATTGATGCGGAATTGGCCGCAGCTGAAGAAGAATACCAACAAGCACTTGCAGAGTATCCAGAGAAAGAGGCTGCTGCAAAGGCGGCTCACGATGAATTGGTCGCAAATTATGAGCGTGCCTTAGAAGAGTGGAACAACAAAAGCTCAGTAGGTAAAATAATCGAGAAGCAGGTACTAGAAAACTCTAAGCCTCAACCCCCTCGCCCTTATTACCCTCCTGGCAAACCTTATAAAAGACAGGTGACTCACCAGAAACTCTTCAATGAGAGCCAATTGGCTAGTACCTATTGCCGTGTGGATGGCATGCAGGAAGATGCGAATGGCGTGGGTATTGAAGTACACCTTTTTGGGTTTGAGAACGACGATCCAGTTGCTGAGAAGAAGGAATTTAAGGAGTACAACAGTAAGACAAAACAAAGCACCACCATTATCAAATCTCAATGGGTCTTTAACTACCGCCATAGTATGTCACTGCGCGTAGTACATCCAAACGGCACCATTATTCTTGATGAAGTTCCAAATAGTATTTCAGATTACAAGAGGTTTGAGAGCCCGCTAGAGAAACGCAGCTACCCTAGCACTAGTGCTCAAACATTCATTGATAAACTTCAAGGAACTGCCGTAGAAGATAATCTTGGTACTATCCAATGGTTGATCAACGACAAGCTAGGAACTACCGAGCAAGCACGCGACACAGAGGTTATTTATGTAAATAACAAGAAAGGTGGTTATGACGACCTTGAAAATGCCATGTACGACGCTAAGGAAGGGTACGGAATGCTACTCTCTCGTCCTGACGAAGCAAGAGCGAAACTCTTGAGTGCTATTGAGGCATGGGAAGCCGCTATCGAAGAAGGCGATTGGGACGACAAAAAAGCCCGCGTTAACAAGAAAGTGATTCCAGATTTGTACAACAATGTAATGCTAGCATGCACGCTAGTAGGAGAATATGACCGTGCCGACGATCACTACAGTGCCTCTTTGCGCTTGGATCTAGCTAACAAGGATGAGAACAACCTAAAGGAGCTCAAACTCTTGAACGACGACCTAAGAGCGCGTTATCAGAAGTAATCTTACTCTTTAAATCTTTGAAAGCCATCCTCTTCAGGGTGGCTTTTTGTTTTCCAAACCCCTACTTTTGCCGCTTCAAACACTCTCGCACTTATGAAGCAGTTCTTCAACAACTTTGTCGGCAATCCAAAAAATGACATCCTCTCAGGGATCACCGTTGCTCTTGCACTAGTACCAGAAGCTGTAGCTTTTGCATTCGTAGCAGGAATCGATCCGCTCGTAGGTCTTTACGGTGCCTTCATGATGGGATTAATAACTTCACTTTTCGGAGGTCGTCCAGGGATGATTTCTGGTGCCACTGGTGCAATGGCGGTGGTAATGGTTCACCTCATCCAGAAGGGGAATGAAGTTGGAGCCGGGTTAGCCATGGACAACTTAGGTTTGAGCTGGCTGTTTATCACACTTCTTATTGTTGGCTGTATCCAAATTCTGGCGGGATTATTCAAACTAGGGAAATTCGTTCGTCTCATTCCGCACCCAGTAATGATGGGTTTTGTTAATGGTTTAGCCATTGTGATCTTTTTGAGCCAATTAGGCATGTTCACTCGAGTAGTTGATGGACAGAAAGTTTGGATTCAAGGAAGCGAACTGTACACCATGATGGGGCTTGTTGGATTGACTATGGCTATTATGTGGCTTCTTCCGAAGCTAACGAAAGTTGTGCCGGCCGCACTTACCGGTATCATAGTAGTTGCTGCCATAGCTATTGGAGCAGGACTTGATGTAAGCACAGTAGGCTCTTTCATACGCGAAGGCGGCGGCGACGGACTTCAAGCAGGCTTACCCACTTTACAACTAGAAATATTTGATGTTCTCGACACCGTGCAAGGTCATTGGGGCACCGTGTTTTCTACTGCATTACTTCTTGCAGCTGTAGGACTTATTGAATCGTTGATGACACTAAACCTTGTTGATGATTTGACTGAAACCAGAGGCTCGGGAAACCGCGAATGTATCGCCCAAGGGAGCGCCAACTTAATCAACGGCTTGTTCGGGGGTATGGGTGGCTGTGCGATGATTGGTCAAAGCATCATCAATGTTAATTCTGGAGGTCGAGGTCGACTTTCAGGGGTAGTTGCAGCCCTCGGCCTATTATCATTTATCCTCTTCGGAGCTCCTCTTATTGAACAAATTCCTATCGCAGCATTGGTTGGGGTAATGTTCATGGTAGTCATTGGAACGTTTGCTTGGTCGAGCTTTAGAATCATCAGGAAAATCCCTGCAGCCGACGCTTTTGTACTCATCGCAGTGAGTGCCATCACTGTCTGGCAAGATTTGGCCATAGCAGTGATTGCCGGTGTTATCATGAGCGCCTTGAAGTTTGCTTGGGACAATGCTGTTCGTATTCGTGCTCGTAAACGCATCAAAGAAAATGGCACCAAAGTCTACGAAATCTGGGGGCCGCTATTCTTCGGTTCGACGCAGAGCTTCGCAAGCAAGTTTGACGTAAAAAATGACCCCGCTAAAATTGAAATCGATTTTATCGAATCTCGTGTAAGCGATCATAGTGGTATTGAAGCTTTAGAGCGCGTGATGGACAAATACATCGATGAAGGCAAGGAAGTTCTACTAACGCATCTTAGCCCTGAGTGTCAAGGGTTGCTCAAAAAGGCAAATCCAAACTTTGGGAAATACATACAGAGTTCTATCGAAGATCCACGTTACCATGTAGTGACTGATCTGATGGACGCCGAGGTTTAGTCCGCTTAGAATTTCTTCTATAGAAAAAGCCCCTCAAACTTTCGTTTGAAGGGCTTTATTCATTCTTAGTGACCGTGGAAGGATTTTTACAAGATCCTTTGAGCTCCGAATTCCGAATCAATAAAGCCCTTACGTGCCTGCGGCACAAGGGTTCTTTTCTTTTGGCTAACCTTTAGGAGCAAGCTCGAAGGTTTGCCAAAAGAAAAGCCCCTCAAACTTTCGTTTGAAGGGCTTGCTTCATTCTTAGTGACCGTGGAAGGATTCGAACCTTCAACCGCTTGATTCGTAGTCAAGTACTCTATCCAGTTGAGCTACACGGCCATTTCCCTTTCGGGAGGGCAAATATATAGTAAAATCTTAGGGTGGTACAAGCCTTGAGGCAAATTTTGGAAATAATTTTTTGCTTGGCTTTAAGCTGATGGTATACCTTATTGAATCTCAACAGTTAAGCCGACATCCATCATAAGGTCTGCCTTATTTCTTAACTGATCATAAGAGCCTGACATCACTTGACATTTGCCCTTATAGTGTGTAATCCATGCACATTGTTCTGCCTGTTCCTCAGAGTGGTCACAAACCGTACATAGAACATCTATAACAAAGTCAAACGAGTTCTCGTGGTCATTAAAAAGTACCAAGGATTGCTCCTTGAGAACTACAGAATCGTGGCTTGGTTGAAACTTTTCTTGTGTACTCATATTTGTAAAAATACGCCGTTTACGGATTGTTAATAGCTCATTGTGCAAGTAGTTTTTCAAATGAGTGATTTATACTAAATTTGAGTTATGACTAGTGCAATTAAAAGCGTTCGAGCTTCTCATTTTAAAAATATCTACTTCATTTCCATGGCTTTAAACACCATCTTGAATGTAGTAGTAATCACTTCCGTAAGTTATGCCTATCAATACTCTGGACTTCTGTTCAGTGTAGTTTTCTTCTTTGGATTGATAGGCTTATCACTTTCAAAGCTTGGGATACACCCCTCTTTAAATGCTAAAGTTTTCCTTTTGTGTTTAATCCCAGAATTTTTAAACCTATTTGCCTTAGATCATGGTAATCTTGCATTAATCGCTTTAGCTGGCACGGCTGTTGGATTGGCCATAACACCTTTGGCAAACTTTGGGACTATACGGTGGACTAGCGTATTGGCTATCGGAGCCTTAACCTTAGCGAAGCTAACTGAATTAGGGACTCGTTTTGAGGATCTGCTGTTTCAAAGTGCCGGGTTCTTGGCTCTATTAGGGTTATCAGCTCTAGTTATTCTTAATGTCTTTTCTGTGCAAAGTGTACGCAATACAGAAATGAAAGATGAACTCATTGATTTAGATGAGTATCAAAACAATATGAAGTTTTGGCTAGACCCTAATTTCAAATACAGAGTGAAACTAGAAGACGGTGATTTCTTAACAAAGCGCCTTCTCGAACCTATTGAAGCATCCTATCCGTTCCTAAGAAAGAATGCTCATAAAGGACTTTCCGAACGATACCCGTTGATACAGATTGTCACTAGAAAAGCCGTGCCTTACCTTAAAGCGAGTAATGTCCAAATTAGTGCATCAGAGGAGGAAAAAGCAAAGCTTTACACCAAGCTTCTAGGTTCAGATTACACCTGGTTTACACACATGCACGATAGCAGCAGCTTTGCCATTGCTCCCTTAAGCATGGAATCTCATTTATCGTTAGAATCGTTTGAGCCTGTAGAATTTGAGACTATTGTTTCTGAGGCTGAATCGACGCTCCAAGAGACTGAACAACCAGTTCATCAATCTACACCTGTAGCTATAGAAGTTGAGCCTATTGAAAGCAAAATGAATGAGCAGATAATAGGTGAAGAGATTCTGGAGGAAGCCAAAGGAATACTTAAGGAAAGTGATTCGGACGCAATGATTGCTGAGCAAGAGGAAGACAATCAACTTAAACTTGTTGATGAAAAGTTTCGCGCCAAGCGTGTTTTCACGCCAACTGCCGGTCGTCCTTTAACTAAGTTACGTAAAATTAATCCTGAGGGTGGATCTACGGATTTCCAATGGAACGTTCCAAGCAAATAGCCTCTTACTCCTTGATGCCGAATCTGCGTTTGAGTAGCATAATTTTACCCTTACCAGCGAGGTTGTAGGTAAACGCGGGCTGATCGCCCTTCGCTGCTACACTGCGGTCTTTAGGGTCCTTCGCAAGAATATTCGCATTGAATTCTTCATCACTACTTCGCAAACTCATCACCGTTCCTTTGAAAGCGATGTAGAAGAAATCAGTTCCGTTGTCCAAATACAGTGTTATTTCGCTACCGCGACGGCGTTCTTTGATTTCAACCAAACAATCGACCTCAGCAAAAATTGGCACGTTGTAAATATTCTGGATAAAGGCCTTGCCGTCGCTTCTGAAACTTTTATAGCGCCCACTGTATTCGAGCTCAATGCCACTCATAACAAGGCTTTGGCGGAGTTCTTTTGGGAATCGGCCCTCATTTTCTATGGTGCTCAGATCTTCTTGGAATTTTGCCCCTTCTTTCTGTCCCAATATGCCGTAAATGCCTTGAACGTACGCTTCATCGTCGCTTCTCAGGGTTCCCGATCCATCAGAGAACAAACCTCCTACTAGCTCCCAAGCATCCTTATCTACAGGCGCATCCATCGTCCAAACTGCATCGATTGTTACATCATCTTCATTTAGATCGTGACGTACTTCACCGGCCATGGCCATATTTAAACCTCCAGAATTTTTCAATACATTGATGGGACCCGTTGCGTATAGATCACAATCGTAATTGTGGAAGACGAGATATGGATCTGGAATAGTGTTGTCCTTGAGTTTATCATAAGTCGTAATCACATATCCCTGCTCTTGGTTGTCGTAAAACAACACCCCTGAGGCTGATAGGAGCTCTATATCCGCACGGTCTGCATATTTCGACAGGAAGTTACTATGTCCACCCAAGCTGTCCTGAGAGATATAGATACCGTTAAAGGTATTATCGCGCAGTTGCGTTGGATCATTTTCTGGCAATTCAATGACGATATCAGTAGGGTCGATGTAGCTGGCAATATCAAACCAGGTGGTTTGTAGGTTCTTACAATCGTTTTGGATGAGTATTGATCCTTTAAAGAACATTGGCTCTTGGTCAGCTTCAAGCTGCACTTTTCCTCGATACCCGAAATATGGGCTCAGGAAAAATTCGTCCTTCTCCTCTATCTCCGCAAGACCTATAGTCATACCTGCTGTATCAGGTTTGATGCTCTCAAACTCTATGGGCCAGGTTGAGCCTTCTTCATCGAGGTAATCGTACATACCGTGTGCGGTGTAGCGATAATGCCCTCTAATTCTTGTCGTTGCCTCGTAGAAAGAGTGAAGTTTTGAGTAGCGATTGGCTATAATCTCAGAATTCTCCAAAGGATCCATGGCCGCATTCATACGCACCACCACGTAGCCGCTATCAGGTATGATACGCGCATCAGCTACATCAATTTCAGG
>Ga0209654_1001276_pt1 | contig 20497 bp, 12 predicted proteins | sample SaaInl1SG_22_DNA_FD_184646 | JGI IMG/M metagenome (GOLD analysis project Ga0209654, IMG submission 184646) | Marine microbial communities from expanding oxygen minimum zones in the Saanich Inlet - ESP_161SG_22_DNA (SPAdes) (version 2) | ecosystem: Environmental > Aquatic > Marine > Intertidal... | reverse complement strand
GCTTCTAATATGCGTGCCAATGTAAATTTCAATATTCTTGGTAATGTTGCTGAAAATCCAATTGATGAAATATTCTATGAAAATCCAGGACGTTCATTTGAGGTAAATACAGATGATGGTAATGTAGTGATTACGGATCCAAACAGAGTAAGAATTTACAACGCTGAATTTGATTGGAATGCTAAAGATTTCAATTTAAGAGGTTTTTATAGAACAGGACACTATCACTGGGCATATGAAGGGGATTTCTTTAACCTCTATAGAGAAGCCAATTATGGTCCAAATTTAGATTTGTATAACGGAGAAATTTCAGGTATTGAATTTGACGCTAAAGGAACTCTAAATGGTTTAAAAGCGGCTTTTGGCCCTCAACTTTGGTGGGGAGCTAACCCTGCCATACTCTTAAAGTACGGAAAAAGATTAGGAAACTGGGATCTAACAACCGTTTACCACGAAGATATTGATGATGTTGGTAGTGCAGTAACTTCAATTGCAATTCCACTTCCAAAAACTCGTAGACTTACCTTACATGCCACAAGAAAATTTGGCAATTTTATTTTTGATGTTGGGGGTATCTGGGGTGGACAACCTTTAAACGGTCGTGAATTTCAAATCGCCGAAGGAACTACGGATAATTATGTAATCTACACAGATAAAATTAATGAAAATGACAACTGGGGTGCAAAAGCCAAGTTAACCTATCAAAAAGGAGCTTTTATGTGGTATGCACAAGGGGCTAGCATGGGCTTAGTAGCCAATGGTGGATCGGATCAAACCCAAACATTTACTGGATGGAGATTAAAAGATTCTGGAAGTGGTAACCAAAATAATTTCCTTTCAGGGTTTGCATATACTTTTGGAGATTTTCAAATTGCACCTAATTTCTTGTGGCAAAAACCAATTGTTGCTGCCATGCCTAACGATTTAAATGGAGGACCTGGACGTCTAAGAAACGTTCAAGATGATCCATTTGCAGTCAGAGGCAACAGAGAAACTACAGCTGGAGAACTCTTATTAACATACGATCCAACTCCAGGAACATGGATGTATGAGTGGGATAACGACCGTGCTGAAGATGCAAAATTTGCATTCAACCTTGGTTTTGTTTTTCGTCATCACCCAACAGCTCAAGATGCAGCCGTTGGTTTCTTAGCGAATCGTACTTCTTTTGCGTTCCCAAATTCAGCTCCTGCTCAAGATTTATGGGAAGCACATTCACGAATTGTTTCTAAACTAAATCCTGACCTTGGATTTATTGCTAATTTTTATGCTGGTAATGCACAAGCAAACGGTAGTGATGATCGTTTAATAGAACGAGTTGGTGGAGATGTTCGATTAATCTATAACAAATTAAAGCTAACATATTCTTTTAAATTTAATGATTGGGGTCCTTTTGATTACCACCGCGATTTTAACTTAACATATCCTGTACAGACAATGTTAGACCTATCGACAACCCTAGGAAAACCAGATTGGTTTATCCTTCCAAATACACAAGTTGGTATACGTGGAACATGGCGTTCTTTAGATGAACATTCGCCACGATACTCCCCAACGTTTATTCCTCCCAACACCTATCCAGCAGTACCGCCTATCAGTTCTGTAGGATTTCCTAATGGAAGTGAATGGGAAATTAGAACCTACATTCATATTAATATTGGAAAATAAAACACTGTAAAAATGAAAAATATAAAATTTATGTATTCAAGAATCACACTTCTCACTGCTTTACTTTTTGTGATATTAATGAGTTGTGAAAGAGATATTTCTGATCAAACGGAATTTGCTACCCTTTCCAAAACAGGCGAAATCTTCACGGACTCTCCTGTAGGACTCGGAAGTGATTTTTACTTTCCATACACAGGTTCTAAAGCAACCGCATGGTCAGTTGACGAAAATGAAGGCTATGAAAGTCAAGCTTCCATGCGATTTGATGTACCAAACGCAAATGATCCTGATGGAAATTATGCAGGAGGTATTCTTAGAGTCGATGGCTCAGGTCGTGATCTTACAGAGTTCGATGCACTTACCTTTTGGGCAAAAGCTTCTCAAGGGGTTGTCATTGGAGCTATTGGATTTGGACAAGACTTTGGGTTAAACCAATATGAAGTAAGCGAAACCAATTTAAGCTTCAGTTCAAACTGGACAAAATTCGTTATTCCAATTCCAGACCCTTCAAAACTTTTTGATGAAAGAGGAATGTTTTGGTATTCGGCAGGGACTGAAAACACTGGAGGATCTGGTTACACCTTTTGGATTGACGAATTAAAATTTGAAAGACTTGGAACCATCGGTCAACCAAGACCTGCTATCTTAAATGGCGAAGATCTTGTTCAAGATGCCTTTTCAGGAATTGATTTAGAATTATCAGGCCTTACACAAACTTTTAATTTGGGTTCTGGACTTAACAAAACCATTAATGTAGCACCAAGTTATTTTGACTTTACATCTTCCAATCCAAGTTCTGCATTTGTTAATCAGTTTGGTGTTGTTAGTGTTAGTGTTGGTTCATCAGTAATAACAGCTAGTCTAGGTGGCGTAGAAGCAGAAGGATCTTTAACATTAAACGCTACGGGTGGTTTTGAAGACGCACCAACTCCAACAACAGATTCTGATGATGTCATCTCTGTTTTTAGTGACGCTTATGAAAATGTTCCTGTAGAGTTTTACAATGGCTATTGGCAACCGTATCAAACAACTGAAGGAGGAGAAGTTGTTATAAATGGACAAAATGTCATCCACTATACGAACTTTAATTTTGTGGGGACCAAACTTGTAACTCCTTTAGATATTTCAGAAATGACCCATTTTAGTATAGATATACTAATGCCTGTAGACTTGCCAACCGATATTGACATGCTTGTTGTTTTAAAGAATGAAAATACAGAACAGACTACTTTACAACAGCAGCGTATTGGAGGTCAAACATATCAGTGGTCTGACCAAACAGGGGATATCAATGATACTGAAAGTAATGCGACTTTTGAAGTAGGAGGCGTATGGAAAACCATAAAAATTCCTCTTAGGCCAACTTCAGAAACTGGCTTGGATAAGACAGGGGTTAATATTATCATCATTGAAAATATAAAATCTTCTAATGTGACTGAACTTCACGTCGATAATATGTATTTTTTTAGAGAACAATAATAAAGAAACAACAAAACAATAAAACATGAATAATATAAATAAACATAAGATGAGGGTTCAAACAGCAGTGTTAAAGACCTTTGTTTTTGCACTAGTTTTAACACTTACGAATTGTTCTAACGACGAAACTCAAACAGTTGCGACTTACACAAATTTGGTTATGTCAGATGAATTTGATGTAGAAGGTGCTCCCAATCCTGAAATCTGGAACTATGATATTGGAACAGGTGTCAATGGATGGGGCAACAACGAATTGCAATATTACACCGATCGTCCAGAAAATGTAACGGTTCAAAATGGGTTGTTAGTAATTTCTGCTATTGAAGAATCTTATAACGGTTCTTCATATACATCAGCCAAGCTACTTACCAAAGGAAAATTTTCTCAAGCTTATGGACGTTTTGAAGCCCGTATTAAAGTTCCTGGTGGATCTGGACTCTGGCCTGCATTCTGGCTCTTAGGAGATAATTATGATGTAGACGGATGGCCTCAATGTGGTGAGATTGATATTATGGAATACCGCAGACAAGAACCTACTAAAGTAAGTGGTTCTATTCACGGACCAGGTTATTCTGGTGAAACAGAACCTCAAGGTCAAGTAACTAAAAGTTACGATCTAGGAAATGACCGTTTTGATGCTGGTTTCCATGTGTTTGGAATCGAGTGGGGTCCAGATTATATCAATTATTATATTGATGATGTATTATACAATCAAATTACACCTTCAGATATTGAAGTCACTCCAGAAGATGCTATTTACACATTAAACGATGGAGTTCCAGCAACTGGTGACACTGAAGCAATAGAACCAACTGATGTGACTGGAGATTGGGTTTTTAATAAACCGTTTTACATCATCATCAATTTAGCCGTAGGAGGTAATTTTCCTGGTAGTCCTGTAAGTGGAGAGACGTTTCCACAAAACATGCTAGTTGATTACGTAAGAGTATACAAATAACAGAAATAACTAATACAAAAGACAATGAAAAATTTAATTAAAACATTAAAAAAAGTATCACTACTTATCTTAGCAATCAGTTTTATTGGTTGTGACGATGATGAAGCCGTATTACCACAACTTACAGCTGGTTTTACGTATACGATTAATTCGAGTACAGGAACTGTGACCTTTATTAATACCTCAATAAATGCCTCCATGTATGAATGGGATTTTGGAGATGAAAGCACTTCTAATCTTATCAATCCCGTAAATGTTTATGAAAATGGAACTTACTTAGTAGTATTAAAATCATCAAACGTTGCAGGAGCATTCGATATCTTTTCTGATGAAATCACAATTAATGTTACTGAAGTCGAAGAAACTTGTGATGCTGAAACTGCAGAGTCATTATCTGCTTCCGACTTTAATATGACATTTATGTCTGACCCAACTGCTAGTATTATTTCAGATGGTGCAGGTTTTTCTTGGATCGACAATCCAGATTTTGAAAATGATGTAAATGCATCGTGTAAAGTGGGACAGATCAATAGAACCAGTGCTGCACAGTATGCAAACAATCAATTAATTTTAGATGCGAAATTAGATTTCGATTCAAATTCAGGATTTAAACTAAAAGTATGGTCACCAACTGCAAGTACACCTGTATTATTAAAATTAGAAGATCAGACTAATTCAAGTATTTTTAATGAAGTTTCAGCTACCACATCGGCAGACAGTGCTGGAGCATGGGAAGAGCTTACCTTTGATTTTGAAAGTGCAGATTCTAACAAGTTTGATAAAGTTGTAGTATTTTTTGAATTAGGTACTTCAACTGAACAAACATATTATATAGACGACCTAATGCTTTATGGCGAAGGTAACGGCGGTACCGGCGGCGGCGGTGGCGGTGACGGCACATGTACTCCAGAAACAATGGAATCTTACAATGCTGCAAACCTAAACATGACCTTTCAAACAGATCCATCTGCAGATTTTATCTCTGATGGTGCAGGTTTTTCATGGGTAGATAATCCAGATTTTGACAATACTGTAAACACTTCATGTAAAGTTGGTAAAGTTGTAAGAGGTAATAACAACCCTTGGGATAACAATCAATATGATTTAGATGCAAAACTAGATTTTAATGCAAATACAGGATTTAAAATTAAAGTATGGTCTCCAAGACCAAATACTGAAGTGAGATTAAAGTTAGAAGAAATTGGAAACGCTGGTAACAATTCTGAAAAGTTTTTAACAACCTCAGTAACCAGTGGATGGGAAGAATTGACATTCCCTTTTACAGCTGCAGACAGTGATAAATTTAACAAAATTGTAATTTTCTTTGATTTAAATACAACGAGCACAGATACCTATTATTTTGATGACTTAAAACTATACGGCAGCGGCAATAGCGGCGGCGGCGGCGCTGGTGGCGATTGTCCAGAACCCCCAGCAGGTGAGTTACTAGCTAATGGAGATTTTGAAGCGGGTGATGTAGGTTGCTGGCAATTTTTTAATGGCGTAACTATTTCAACGACCGTTAACAACGGAGGTTCTCAATCAGCTCAATTACAAGGTTCACCTGGTGTAGCTGTAGGTTTAAAAATGGAACGATTTGGAACAGGTGTAGTGACTCCAAACACATCTTATACAGTTGAATTTGATATCCTTGCTTCTGATGTATTGGGTGAAGGTGGACTTGTAAAAGCATTTACATTTTCTGAAGGTGCAGACGGTGGATCTGTAGCAGCAACGCAACACATTCTTACGGATAACACTTCGTCTGTATCAACAACAGCTTGGGAAACTAAAACATTTACGTTTACAACGGCTGCAAATGCAAATCAAGTTGAAGGAGGCTTATCCTTTTTAATTGAAATTGTTAATAGTGCAGCAATATTGTATGTCGATAACATATCTGTAAGAGAAACACCATAATATCATTTATCTATATAAATGAATTAAAACACTAAATAAAAAGGTTGGGATGAACAGATTTACTGCCTAACCTTTTTATTTTAAAAAATAATAGATTACGTTTAAAAACAATTAATTATAAGTAATTAAAAGATATTAAAAATAATAAAGCCTCATATAAAACCATTAAAATGAGGTTTGTTGACAAAAAATTAAATGACAAAAAAAGCTATTTTTTCAGTGAAAGATAAAGATGTAAATCAAGGAGGAGAGATCAAAGGAACCTTAGTAAACATAGACAACGAAGTCTATTACAAGATTTCGAATAGTGATAAAATGAGACCATTTTTTATGAGCATCGTTAGTGATTCTAATCACTGGATGTTTATTTCAAGTAATGGAGGCCTAACTGCTGGAAGAAAAAACTCTGAATTTGCTTTGTTTCCGTATTATACAGATGATAAAATTACGGAATCCGCTGAAATCACAGGAAGTAAATCTATTTTTCAAGTTGTCAAAAATGATCAAGTTCATTTATGGGAACCTTTTTCTGATCGTTTTGCGGGAACGTATAGAACCACTCGAAATCTATACAAAAATGAGTATGGCAACAAAGTCTTATTTGAAGAAATTAATCACGATTTAGAGCTGACTTTTCAGTACCAATGGAATTCTACAAATACATTTGGATTTATAAAAAAATCGAAACTTATCAATACTTCAACATCTAAGGTTGAAATTAATGTATTGGATGGAATTCAAAACATTCTACCCTACGGAGTAGGAAGCGATTTACAAAACGCAAGTAGTAATTTGGTTGATGCATACAAACGCAGTGAGTTAGATAAAAGTTCTGGTTTAGGAATCTATGCTTTAAGTGCGATCATTGTAGATAAAGCAGAGCCTAGTGAAGCCCTAAAAGCCAATATCGTTTGGTCTTTAGGTTTAGAAAATTCTAAACATTTATTATCGTCATTACAACTCGATACCTTTAGAAAACAACACCCTATTTCAGGAGAAATAGATGTTAAAGCCGAAAAAGGTGCTTATTTTGTGAATTCTCAAATCGTGTTATCATCCCTCGAAAATAAAGAATGGATGCTGGTTGCAGAAGTGAATAAAAACCATTCATCAATTGCAAAACTAATTAATCAAATTAAAGCCAACGATGGTTTATGGGAACTTATCAATCAAAAAATTGAGAAAGGAACAGCACGATTAATCGCTTTAAATGCAGCTTCTGATGGATTACAGCTTTCAGCAGATAAATTTAGAGATATACGTCATTTTTCAAATACCTTATTCAATATTATGAGAGGTGGAATTTTTGATGATAATTATCAGATTGAAAAATGGGATTTAAAAAATTATCTTCTAAATGCCAATAAAAAAGTTGCAAGAACTACTGAAACAATTATTGAGAAACTTCCAGAAAAATTCTCACTTTTAGTTTTACAATCGCTCGCTAATGAAGTTGATGACATGAACTTTAGACGCTTATGTTTTGAATATATGCCATTAAAATTTAGCCGTCGTCATGGAGATCCGAGTCGACCTTGGAATAAATTCTCCATAAACACCAAAAGTGAAATTGACGGTTCAAAAATATTAGATTACGAAGGAAATTGGCGTGATATTTTCCAAAACTGGGAAGCCTTAGCGCATTCCTATCCAGCGTTTATTGAAAGTATGATTCATAAGTTTTTAAACGCAACTACTTTTGATGGTTACAACCCCTACCGTGTTACCAAAGGTGGTTTTGATTGGGAAACTATTGAGCCAGACGATCCATGGTCGTATATTGGATATTGGGGAGATCATCAAGTGATTTATTTACTCAAATTTTTAGAGTTTATTGAAAGTCATCAACCAGGAAAATTAGCAACCCTTTTTGATAAAGATTTTTTTGTCTATGCCAATGTTCCTTACAAAATTAAAAATTACAAAGCCCTGCTTGAAAATCCAAAAGACACCATTGAATTTGATGAAGCATTAGATCATAAAATTAGAGAACAACGTACAGAACTGGGAGCAGATGGTGCTTTACTTCGCGATGAAAATCGATTCATTGTAAAAGTTAATTTCATTGAAAAAATATTAGCTACAACTTTAGCGAAACTCTCAAACTTTATCCCTGAAGGTGGAATTTGGATGAATACGCAACGTCCCGAATGGAATGATGCTAACAATGCCTTAGTAGGAAGTGGAGTTTCTATGGTAACGTTGTATTATTTACGACGTTTTCTAAAATTCTTTGATACTGTTGTGGTGCAATCCGATTTAGAAACTGTCGAAGTTTCCAAAGAGCTTGTGACATTCTTCAAGGCTATTCACACAACGTTATTAGAGAATAAACAGTTACTTTCTGAGCGTATCAATGATACAGACAGAAAAATGATCCTAGATGCCTTAGGAAATGCAGGAAGCAATTATAGAGATCAAATTTACAATACAGCTTTTTCAGGTAGAAAAAATGAAATTGCTATTGATGATATAAAATCATTTATTGAGGTAAGTCTCCAGTATTTAGAGCACTCAATTGAAGTAAATAAGCGAGAAGATAACTTATACCATGCCTATAATTTGATGACTATCAATGAAAATAACAGCGTTTCAATTTCATATTTAGACGAAATGTTAGAAGGACAGGTTGCGGCATTAAGCTCAAAATATTTATCTTCTAAACAGTCCTTATCTGTTTTGGATGCTATGAAAACCAGTAAACTGTTCCGTCCCGATCAGTACAGCTATTTACTATATCCAAACAAAGAACTAAAAGGGTTTATTGAACGTAATACAATTTCAGAGTCTGCTGTAGCATCTTCCAAATTATTAGAACAACTCGTATCCGACGGAAATGTGCAGATTGTAGAGAAAGACGTTAATGGAGATCACCATTTTAATGGAAACTTTAAAAATGCTAATGATTTAAAAGCAGCTCTTTTAGAACTTTCAGGAACATCTTATGATGCACTTGTCAAATCAGAAACACCAAAAATTCTTCAAATCTTTGAAGAAGTCTTTAATCATAAGGCTTTTACAGGACGTTCAGGAACCTTTTATGGCTATGAAGGTTTAGGGTCTATTTATTGGCATATGGTTTCTAAATTACAATTAGCAGTATTGGAAACTTGTAATTCAGCCATTGATTCTGAAACTGATGCAGTTACAATAGGCAGTTTGTTAGATCATTATTATGAAATTAATGCAGGAATTGGTGTTCATAAATCACCAAAACTATACGGTGCATTTTCAACCGATGCATATTCACATACACCGGCAGGAAAAGGTGCACAACAACCTGGAATGACGGGACAAGTAAAAGAAGATGTTTTATCTCGTTTTGGTGAATTAGGGGTAGAGGTTTCCGAAGGAAAACTCGGATTCAATCCACGTTTATTGCGAAAAGATGAGTTTTTACAAGAAAGTAACATCTTTAATTACATAGCAATCCCTTCAAAAAAAGAAAGCATTTTGATTTCTAAGGACTCTTTATGTTTCACCTATTGTCAAATCCCTGTAATATACACCATTGCTGATGAAGATAGTTTAACGGTTGACTTCAGTAACGGAACCTCCAAAACGTTTAACAACTTAAGTTTAGATGTAGAAATAAGCAATCAAGTATTTAATCGCAATGGTGAAGTTGTTCAATTAAACGTACAAATTACAAAAAATCGATTAAAATAATGTCTATATGAGATTATGAGAAAAACATCACACATATTAAAATTAATACTGCTTGTTTTTCTTGTAATGTCTTGTAAAGAAAGTAGACAAAAAGAACTCACAGCAAACGATCAAACAGAAAAAGAAGTGACTGCCAAAGATATATTAGGAAATTCAAGCTATTTAGCCATTTCTTATGGTGGGTATCGAAAATCATCAAGAGATTTTCAACCGTCAATAGGAGAACTAAAAGAAGATATGAAAATTCTCTACGCAATGAATATCCGGATATTACGAACGTATAATGTTCAATTAGCGCATGCATCTAATATTTTAAAAGCAATCCGCGAATTAAAAGACGAAGATCCCACTTTTGAAATGTATTTGATGTTAGGCGCTTGGATTGATTGTAAAAATGCTTGGACCGATAAACCTTTAGATCACAACATAGAAAGCGAAAACAATGCTGCAGAAATTGATCGTGCAGTTTCTTTAGCACAAGAATATCCTGAGATTGTAAAAATCATTGCTGTAGGTAATGAGGCCATGGTAAAATGGGCTACCTCTTATTATGTACAACCCAATGTTATTTTAAAATGGGTTACACATTTACAATCCTTAAAAGAAAAAGGAGATTTATCAAAAGACCTATGGATAACCAGTTCGGATAATTTTGCTTCTTGGGGCGGGGGAGATCCTCAATACCATGTAGAAGACCTTACAAAATTAATAAAAGCTGTGGACTATTTGTCTGTTCACACCTATCCCATGCATGACACCCATTACAATCCTGTTTTTTGGGGTGTTTTTGGACAAGAAACAGAACTGTCTAGTTTAAAACGAATTGATATTGCCATGAATCGCGCCAATGAATACGCCATTTCTCAAATAGACAGTGTAGCACGCTACATTAAAAGTTTAGGAATACATAAACCAATCCATATTGGGGAAACAGGATGGGCAAGTGCTTCAAATGGGTTCTATGGTTCGAAAGGTTCAAAAGCTACAGATGAGTATAAAGAATCCATTTATTATAACAACATTCGTCAATGGACGAATGAAAACAACATGTCATGTTTCTATTTTGAAGCTTTTGATGAACCCTGGAAAGATGCCCACAACAAGGGAGGATCTGAAAACTATTTTGGGTTATTTACAGTAGATGGAAAAGCAAAATATGCCCTCTGGGATTTGGTAGATCAAGGTATTTTTGATGGATTAACCCGTGGAGGCAACCCTATTACAAAAACCTATAATGGCAACAAAGAGGCATTATTACTTGAAGTTGAATTACCCCCAACAAAAAATAAACTATAAACCACCTAAATCAAAAAAATTTGAAAACGTATCATTTTTTAATTTTATCTATAATGTTCACAGCTTGTACGTCTAAAAAACACTTAGAAGTTACCGTTTATGAAACTTCTGTTAATGGGAACAAGTTGACTGAAGTCTCAGAATTTGAAACTTCTGAAAACCCTTCTAAAATTCAACTTAACCCAGATAGAACATTCCAAACCATCACGGGTTTTGGGGGATCATTTACGGAATCTTCGGCCTATTTACTAAATCGTTTAAGTAAAAAAAATAGAACTAAAATACTTGAGGCTTATTTTAGTGAAAAAGGGGCAAACTACTCATTGACCCGTACACACATAAGCTCCTGTGATTTTTCATTAAATAATTATACATACGCACCAATAGCCGATGATCTTGAGCTTGAACATTTCAGTATCAAAGAAGATCAAGACGATTTAATTCCAATGATAAAAGAAGCCATGGTGATTTCTAAAGATGGATTTAAAATTATCGCCTCTCCATGGACTGCTCCACCTTGGATGAAAGATAATAACAACTATGTAGGAGGAAAACTCCTTCCAGAATATTACGACTCCTTTGCATTATTTTTCTCTAAGTATTTAGATTCTTACAAAGCAGAGGGTATTGATATTTGGGGCATAACTCCCGTAAATGAACCACATGGAAATGGTAACAACTGGGAAAGTATGCATTTCTCACCAGAAGAAGAAACAGATTTTGTTCAAAACTATTTAGGTCCAAAATTGGAAGCCGAAGGAAAAGCAGATATTAAAATCTTCGGCTACGATCAAAACAGAGATGGTTTAAAAGAATGGGTCGATGTTATGTATCAAAATGAAGCCTCCTCTAAATACTTTGACGGAACTGCAATACATTGGTATGAAAGCACCTATGATTTTTTCCCAAAAGCCTTGCAGTATGCACACAACAAAGCACCTAACAAATACCTCATAGAAACGGAAGGTTGTGTAGATTCAGAAATTCCAAAATGGCAAGATGACAAATGGTATTGGTCTAAAGAAGCAACAGATTGGGGTTACGACTGGAGAGAACCTGCTAAAAAATATTTACACCCAAAATATGCCCCTGTTAACAGATATGCAAGAGATATTATTGGCTGTTTAAATAACTGGGTTGACGGATGGGTCGATTGGAACATGATCCTGGACAGACAAGGGGGGCCAAACTGGTTTAAAAACTGGTGTGTAGCCCCAATTATCGTTGATCCTGATACCGACGAAGTCTATTTTACTCCCTTATATTATATAATGGCACATTTTAGTAAATACATTCGACCTGGTGCTAAAGTAATTGGGTTAGAAAATTCGGATAAAGATTTACAAGTTACTGCTGCCCAAAACCCTGACGGTTCAATAGCAGTTGTGGTCTTTAATGAAGGGGAAACATTAAAATCTTTTGAACTCTCTTTAGGAGAAGCTTCAAAATCAATATCAATACAACCACAAGCCCTACAAACTATAGTATTACCATTAACATACTAACACTCTAAAACCAAACCACTATGTCTATTAATTCAAAAAAAGTTCCTTTCGGGCAAAAAGTTGCCTTTGGTATAGGCATGCTTGCCAATCAAATGTTTCCAGCCATTTTAGGGATATTCATGGTTGTCTTAGTAGAAGATTTAAAATTTTCTGGACTAATGTGGGGAATGATATATTTGTTTCCAAGATTATTTGATGCCATATCAGATCCAATTATGGGTTTTGTTTCTGACAACACAAAATCTAAATGGGGACGCCGCCGCCAGTATGTATTAATAGGTGGAATTATTATGGGAATTGCTTACGTTTTTATGTGGCAGTTATTTAAAGAAAATTCTTTACAATTTAATTTTTGGTATTTCTTTTTGTGGTCCATTGTCTTTTATTTAGGGCTCACTTTTTTTAGTGTTCCTTATGTAGCCATGGGCTATGAAATGAGCGACGACTTTCATGAGCGTACAAATATTATGGCTATTGCCCAATGGATAGGGCAGTGGGCATGGGTAATTGCACCATTATTCTGGATAATTATGTATGATCCTGAGTGGTTTCCATCTGCAGAAGTGGCCGTTAGAGAATTAGCAATATGGGTTGCCATCCCTTGTGCGTTTTGTGCTATTGTCCCAGCTTTATTTATAAAAGGAGAATCAACTCTTGATAAAGATTACGAACCTTTAAACTGGTCAAATATTGGCAATAGTCTAAAAAAAATATACATCAGTTTTGTAGAAGCTTTTAAAATTAAAGAATTTAGGAAACTCTGCGGGGCTACGTTTTTAATTTTTAATGCTTTTAATACGGTTGCTTCGCTCACCTTCTTTGTAATTGTATATAAATTATTTAATGGAGATGCTGGAGCATCGGGTATGTGGGTCTCATTATTTGGGTGTCTGGGAGCATTAGGAACTACATTTATTGTAATCCCTATTGTTTCTTGGTTATCAAAAAAAATAGGGAAGAAGAAAGCGTTTATGACTTGTCAGAGTATTTCAATTATTGGGTATATATTGCTTTATTTTTTATTCATCCCTGGAAAACCTTGGATGTATATCATAGCACTCCCATTCTTTTCTTTTGGTATTGGAAGCTTGTTTACGATTATGATGTCTATGACAGCAGACGTTATTGATATAGATGAATTAAATACAGGAAAACGAAGAGAAGGTACCTTTGGAGCTATATATTGGTGGATGGTAAAAGTCGGTTTTGCAATAGCTGGCGCCTTAAGTGGTGTAATCATATGGCTTGTTGGTTTTAATTCAGATTTATCAACCACTGACCAGCAAGAAGCAGTTAATGGATTACACGCGTTCTTTTGTTTTTTCCCAATGATAGGGACACTTTTTGCGATGTATGTCATGAAAGATTATAATATCGATGAAAAACGCGCCCATGAAATTAGAAGCACCTTAGATAAACGTAAAGCAAATTCTGAGAACTTAAACACATATTATAAAGCAAATAAACTCCTCGGATTTTCTAACATTGACCTTAATGTAAGTTTAGATACCGATACTGATTTCACCTCCAAATCAGATGCAGAAATTAAAACCCTTTTTTCAAACACATTGAATAACGGTCTTCACGGCTTGTGTTTTAGTCCGTACTTAGAAGGGCAAAATATTGGAGATCAATTATCTCAGACTCAAATCAGTAAACGGATGGAGGTCATTGCTCCTTACACAAATTGGGTGCGATCTTTCTCATGTACTGAGGGCAATCAACATACGCCTAAAATCGCTAAAGCAAAAGGATTAAAAACGATGGTTGGTGCCTGGATTGGTAATGATGAAAATCAAAACGAAAAAGAGATTATAGCACTGATAAAGCTTGGAAAATCTGGTTTAATAGATATAGCAGTTGTAGGAAATGAAACCCTACTGCGTGGAGAACTCAGCGAAGAAAAACTGATTGCATACATAAACAGAGTAAAAAAAGCATTGCCTGGAATTCCTGTGGGTTACGTGGATGCCTATTACCAATTTGTAGAACGTCCTAAGCTGATTGAAGTATGTGATGTTTTGTTAGTAAACTGTTACCCATTTTGGGAAGGTTGTAGCATTGATCAATCATCAACGTATCTAAAGCAAATGCATGCGATTACACAAAAAGTATCCAATGGGAAGCCTGTTATTATTACAGAAACAGGTTGGCCAAATCAAGGAGATCAGACGAAAGATGCATACCCTTCGGAAAACAATGCGATGAAATACTTTATAAATACCGCTAATTGGGCGCGACAAAATGAAGTACCACTGTTTTATTTCTCTTCATTTGATGAATCGTGGAAGGTGCATCACGAAGGCGATGTTGGTGCCCGTTGGGGACTTTGGGATAAAAACGAGCAATTAAAATTTAACTAATAATAAAAACTCAAGATTATGTCATTTAGAGAAGAATCTTATTATAAACCTAAAAAAGATTACAGTCAGATTTCTACCAAAGGAATAGATGCCTCTCAAGATACGTTAGAAGATTTAAAAAGCTTATGGCGTAAAACCATACAAGATGGTTTGTACGGTATTTGTTTTAGTATGTACGAAGATGGTCAAAAACCTGGGGATGATATTAGTATGGATCAAGTTGAGCGTCGTGTTAGGATTTTAAAACCCTATGTAGGTGCTATTCGTTCATTTTCATGTACGGAAGGCAATGAATTCGTGCCTGTAGCAGCCAAAAAGCATGGTTTAAGAACATTAGTCGGAGCATGGCTTGGGGATGATAAAGAAGAGAACGAAAAAGAAATTGCAGGTCTAATTGCACTCGCAAAAGAAGGTTATGTAGATGTAGCTGCAGTAGGTAATGAGGTTTTGTACCGTGACGATTTAACCTTAGAAGAGTTGATAGGTTATATGAAACGGGTCAAAGAAGCCTTAGCAGGACTAAATATTCCAATAGGATATGTAGATGCTTATTACGAGTTTTCTCGTCATCCAATTATTGTTGAGAATTCGGATATTATATTAGCCAATTTATATCCTTATTGGGAAGGTTGTCCTATAGATTATTCATTAGGCCATATGCAAGCTATGTATGGAGAAGTCGTAGATTCAGCACAAGGCAAACCTATTATCATTACAGAAACAGGCTGGCCAAGTCAAGGCGGGGGTCTAAGAGGTGCAATTGCGAGCAAAAAAGCTGCAATGAAGTACTTTATTGACACCATGCGATGGACCAAGGAAAATGACATTCCTAATTTCTATTTCTCATCTTTTGATGAGTCATGGAAAGTTGGTGCCGAAGGGGATGTTGGTGCCTATTGGGGGCTTTGGGATAAAAATGAGCAATTAAAGTTTTAATCTCCAAATTTGTTTTCAGACACTAAGGTTTTAAGTTATGCATAACTTAAAACCTTTTTTTTGTCGTTATTCCTTAATATTTAGTAGATTTAAATTCTCAAATTTACTAATATGCTCAAAAAAATCTACGGAAGCGCCGTCTTTGGCGTGGAAGCTCATACCATCACCATCGAAGTAAATGTCGATAAAGGCATCGGATACCATTTGGTAGGATTACCCGATAACGCCATCAAAGAAAGCAATTTTCGGATTGCAGCAGCCCTTCAAAACAATGGGTATAAAATTCCTGGTAAAAAACTTATTATTAATATGTCGCCCGCCGATATGCGCAAAGAAGGCTCTGCCTATGACTTGCCCTTAGCAATGGGGATTCTGTCCGCTTCCAATCAAATCAAAGAGATACACATCGAACGCTACATCATCATGGGAGAACTCTCCTTGGACGGAACGGTTCAATCCATTAAAGGTGCACTGCCCATTGCTATTAAGGCCTTAGAAGACGGTTTTGAAGGATTTATCTTGCCAAAAGAAAATGCTAAAGAAGCCGCCATTGTTGATGGTCTTAACGTATATGGGGTCGAACACATTTCTGAAGTCATTGCTTATTTTGACAGTAATAAACCCTTAGAACAAACAATTGTTGATACCCGTGCTGAGTTTCAAAAAAACCTGGATCATCCCGAATTTGATTTCTCTGATGTGAAAGGTCAGGAGAGCATCAAACGTTGTATGGAAATTGCGGCTGCTGGTGGGCATAATATCATCTTAATTGGTCCACCCGGAGCCGGAAAAACCATGCTTGCCAAACGCTTGCCTTCCATATTACCTCCGATGACTTTGCATGAAGCTTTGGAAACCACCAAAATACACTCGGTAGTGGGGCGTATTGGTGCTCAAAAAGGGTTAATTGCACAACGCCCATTTCGATCTCCACATCACACCATATCAAATGTTGCGCTGGTAGGAGGGGGGAGTTATCCGCAACCAGGAGAGATTTCATTGTCTCATAATGGCGTATTGTTTTTAGATGAATTGCCCGAGTTTAAACGGGAAGTCTTAGAAGTGATGCGACAGCCTTTAGAAGATAGAGAGGTTACAATTTCACGTGCTAAGTTTACAGTCACTTATCCTAGTAGTTTTATGTTGGTAGCCAGTATGAATCCCAGTCCAAGTGGATATTTCAATGATCCAAATGCGCCAATGATGTCTTCAGCAACGGAGATGCAGCGTTATTTGGGTAAAATTTCGGGGCCATTATTGGATCGTATTGATATTCATATTGAGGTGACACCTGTTCCTTTTGAAAAATTATCGGACGAGCGAAAAGGAGAGTCGTCTGTGGATATTAGAAAGCGAGTTACCAAGTCGCGCGCAATTCAAACCAAGCGCTTTGAAGATTCGGAGACTGTGCATTACAACGCACAAATGAATACCAAACAAATTAGAAAATACTGCAAACTCGATGCCTCATCGATGCAGCTTTTGAAAACCGCAATGGAACGCTTAAATTTATCAGCCCGTGCCTACGATCGCATTCTAAAAGTAGCCATAACAATTGCCGATTTAGAAGCCAAAATTTCAATAGAAAGTTCCCATATTAGTGAAGCTATTCAGTACAGAAGCTTAGACCGTGATGGCTGGCTGGGGTAGTTTTTCATATATTAAACTAAAGATTTTATTAAAAAGGCTAACTATTTGGTTTTTATTATTTTATAAATTAACTATAAGAAAAAACTATGACGATAAATGTGTTGTTTTAATGCTTTTTAGCTCAAGAATTTAAAGAGTCGTTTCAGGTTTTTGAGTTTGTTTTTATAGGGGGCATAACGGAGCGGAATGTCAAGCCAATTTGCTTTAATAACAATGCCTTTTTGGTGTGAAAATGTATCAAATCCAAGCTTTCCGTGATAGGTTCCAATACCACTTTCTCCGACCCCTCCAAAGGGTAATTTAGAGTTTCCAAAATGAATCATTGTATCGTTTATTGTACCCCCACCAAAACTATAGGTTTCAATCATTTTTTTGTAGAATGAGGTGTCAGTTGAAAAGACGTAAAATCCAAGAGGTTTGTCATAATGGCTTAAAATGGATTGGATGTCATTTTCAGTTTCATAACTCAAAATAGGCAGGATAGGACCAAATATTTCACCTTTCATCACTTCCGAATCTATAGAAGGCTCGTTAATTAGTGTAGGAGCAAGGTAGCAATCTGAGGCATCGTATGTGCCACCAAAAATAACTTCAGAGTCTTTGAGCATAGTGGTCAACCTTAATAAGTGGGCAGAATTGACGATTCGAGGGTAGTCTGCAGAGGTTTGTGGGTTTGTGCCGTAAGCTTTTGTGATTTCAGATTTTAAATCAGAAATTAATTGTGCTTTTATCGAGCTATGAACCAATAAATAATCAGGTGCAATACAGGTTTGACCTGCATTGACAAATTTACCCCATACCAATCGTTTTGCAATCAGTTGCGTATGCATGGTAGCGTCAATGATACAAGGATTTTTTCCACCTAACTCAAGGGTTACTGGCGTTAAAAACGGAGCCGCTGCTTTGGCTACAATTTTTCCAACCGCGACACTTCCTGTGAAAAAAATATAATCCCAGCGTTCCTTTAAAAGTAAAGTCGTTTCTGGAACACCCCCTTGAACAACCTTAACATGTTCAGGAGTAAACACAGAACTTAGAAGGTCTTCTAATAACTGCGAGGTGTGGCTTGTGTGTTCACTCGGTTTTAGAACCACCGTATTACCTGCAGCAATGGCAGCAATCAGAGGAGCCACCGCCAACTGAAACGGGTAATTCCATGGTGCGATGATCAGTACGGTTCCGTAAGGTTCACTATAGATGTAATCTCTTGAGGGAAAGTTGAGTTTAGATGCGCTTACTCTTTTAGGCTTCGACCATGAGTCAATATGTTTTAAAGTGGTATCAATTTCTGAAATGATAATACCAACTTCACTTAAATAGGCTTCAAATTTAGATTTTTTAAAGTCCTTGTAAAGTGCTTCGTAGATAGCTTCTTCTCTAATTAGAATTTCTTTGCGTAGCTTAGTGAGTAAATTCTTAAGTGCATTCACATCACGAGTTGCTCGAGTTAGGAAATACTGTTTCTGTGTGTTTAATATTAATTTTGCTTCCATAATTTATACGTAATTTATACATTCCTTCCATAGCACTTCATTCGGAGGGGGTGCACTAACATTTATTAATTGATTATTTACAGGGTGTGTAAAAATAATGTTTCGTGCATGTAGGTGGATGCTTCCATCGGGGTTACTTCGGTCAAATCCATATTTCAAATCGCCTTTAATAGGACTTCCTATGGTAGATAGTTGACTTCTTATTTGATGGTGTCTTCCAGTTTCAAGGTTTATTTCCAGAAGTTGGTAGCGATCTAAGCTGTGAATTACATCGTAGTGTAGAATGGCTTTTTTACTTTGATGCACTTCTTTTATGTATGCTTTTGATTTATTGTTCTTTGGGTTCTTTTTAAGCCAATGAATCAGTGTATTTTTTGATTTTTCAGGCTTGTTTTTGACGATTGCCCAATAGGTTTTTGCGATTTTTTTGTCTAAAAACAATGCATTCATTCGCGATAGTGCTTTAGAAGTTTTTGCAAACACAACAATTCCGGTAGTAGGGCGGTCCAATCGATGCGTGACACCCAAATAAACAGCGCCTGGTTTGTCATACTTCTTTTTTATATATCCTTTTACAATATCACTGAGTGGGATGTCTCCAGTTTTATCGCCTTGAACAAGATCCCCCGAACGTTTATTGATAATAATTAAATGGTTGTCTTCATATAGAATTTGAAGGTTGTCAATATTTGTAACAATCTTACCCATCTATCAATACTGTTCATTTTTATTAGGAAAATCAGAAGTTTTTACATTGTCCACGTATTGAGAAATAGCTGTGGTCATTTCTTCGTGTAGATTCATGTAGCGACGTAAAAATCGTGGATGAAATTCTTGTGTCATTCCAAGCATATCATGCAATACCAATACTTGTCCATCAACACCTCCACCAGCTCCAATTCCAATCACTGGGATACTGATACTTTGGGCAACTTGTGATGCCAAAACGGCTGGAATTTTTTCCAAAACCAAAGCAAAACATCCGAGGCGTTCCAAAAGTTTGGCATCCTCAATTAAACGTAAAGCCTCTTCTTCTTCTTTAGCTCTTACGGTGTATGTTCCAAATTTATAGATGGATTGTGGGGTGAGTCCTAAGTGACCCATTACAGGGATTCCGGCATTCAATATCTTTTTTATGGAGTCTTTAATTTCTTTGCCACCTTCTAGTTTTACGGCATGTCCACCACTTTCTTTCATGATCCGAATTGCAGAGCGTAAGGCTTCTTTTGGATCACTTTGATAAGTTCCAAAAGGTAAGTCAACCACCACCAATGCACGTTCGATTGCACGCACTACAGAAGACGCGTGGTAAATCATTTGATCCAATGTAATTGGAAGGGTGGTTTCATGACCTGCCATGACATTACTAGCAGAATCGCCTACCAAAATAATGTCAATACCTGCGCCATCTACAATTTTAGCCATGGTATAATCATAGGCTGTAAGCATGGATATTTTTTCTCCCAAGGACTTCATCTCTACTAACGATTTGACCGTCACTCTTTTGTACTCTTTTTTTGATATTGACATAATTGGTTATAATTTATGATAGAGTGTAAA
>Ga0209654_1001275_pt1 | contig 20510 bp, 18 predicted proteins | sample SaaInl1SG_22_DNA_FD_184646 | JGI IMG/M metagenome (GOLD analysis project Ga0209654, IMG submission 184646) | Marine microbial communities from expanding oxygen minimum zones in the Saanich Inlet - ESP_161SG_22_DNA (SPAdes) (version 2) | ecosystem: Environmental > Aquatic > Marine > Intertidal... | reverse complement strand
ATTAATAAATTAATTTGAAATAAAAATTGAGAATAGAAATTATTCTCGATTTGTCTTACTGGCCTGATATTTCGGGGTTATTTCAGCATCTCATTTAATTGGTGGAGATTCTGAACAACACTTCGACTGCGCTCAGTGCGACCGTTCAGAATGACAAATAATTTTGAGAAATTAAGCTAAAGGTCCTGCTCGGACTTCTGGATTATTATAAGATGTGTTGTCTGATTCAAATACTACCGAACGATTAGCATTGTATGCTACTCTTAAATCGAATGTGATTTTACCTGCCTCAACTAAAACTGGAAACTTTAAAACGTCAGGGTTAAATGAGCGATCGCTCTTAAGGTTTATTATTGTGACTTCTTGAGCCTCAAAATCCCAAGAGGTAGAAGTTCTTGGCTCAATTTTTAAAACATCAAAATTATATTTCTTGTCTTCTTTTTGATTAGGTTCAGAACTATCACTTAAAGAAACACCAACTGTTTTAGAAAGTAGTTCTTTTATGTTTTTTGTAGCAGACTCACTATAAAAAGATATGCGATACAAGGCGTTATCTGAAGTAATAGTAATGCCATCTACCCCAATCTTTTCTAAAGAAATAGAAATTTCTTCTAATGATTGTTGAACATCAGAATCTGAAAGTGATTCTTCAAACTGAAGAATAACCTCTTGATTTGCCTTAGGTTCTTGATATTGTTGAATAGCTCCTAAAAGAGTTAAACTCAATACAAAACTTACTATGTACCATTTTCTTCGCACACGCCAAATATAAAAAATAAAGACCGCAAAATAGCAGTCTTTATAATAGAAATATTTAAGTGTTTTAATCTACATTTTTGTGTAGCCTTCTGGAGGCGTTAAATTAAACTTATCATCGTCAACTGGCTGAGGGTCAATCTTTGTGACTTCTGTTGTGATTACAATTTCAGAACCCATTTGACTCATAGTCGTAATCATGTACAATGGAAAGCCTTTTACCTTATTACCCAGTATTGCTGTTTGTTGGGTCATGACACGGTCAATTTTATCTGTAACAAACATTTCCATTTTCATTTCACTTCCCTGTTGGTTCATTGTAACTATAAAATGCTTAAGGTCATACCCTAAAACATTTTTTGTCTCCGAACCTTCTTCGATGGTAATGTTCTTAAGCATTTCTTCTGTAATCTCAATTTTTTGAGATACATACTTTTTACCCATACCTGGAACATCCATAAGCTGTAACGACATGCTTGCGTCAGAATCCATAATTACGGTAACGTCTCCAGACATTGGATTAGAAGATTCTGTTCTAGACTTATTTCCATCAACGTAAGTAGTAGTGATTATTTCTCCTAATGATGCTAAACTCGCATTGATTACTTCATTTGGGGAGGTCATGCTTTGTTTCATTATAATTACACCCTCAGTAAATTTATCTTGAGAAGTGGCAATTAAAGCTAACATTAACACAAAAAGGGTAACTAATTTTTTCATTGTTTTTAGATTTAAAAAAGCCTCATCAGTGCCAACAAACACTAATAAGGCTTGTAATTATTACTTTAATATGCGGTTATAATTCTAATAACCCATTTGTTTTCTTTACGCCTTCAGCACTTTGCGCCATATGAACTTTTTCAGCATCACTTAAAGATACATCTACGATTTTTTCAATACCGTTTCTACCTAAAACTACTGGAACGCCAATACATAAATCATTTAGGCCATACTCGCCATCTAAGAAAGTAGAACATGGGAATATTTTCTTTTGGTCGCAAGCGATAGCTTGTACTAGACCAGAAACAGCTGCACCTGGCGCATACCATGCCGATGTTCCTAATAACTTGGTAAGTGTTGCTCCACCAACCTTAGTATCTTCTGCTACTTGTGTTAAGCGCTCATTAGATAAGAACTCAGAAACTTTAATACTATTTCTTGTTGCATGAGATGTTAACGGGACCATACCTTTGTCACTATGTCCTCCAATTACCATTCCATCTACATCACTAATAGGAGCTTCTAGAGCTTCTGCCAATCTGTATTTAAAACGGGCTGAATCTAATGCTCCACCCATGCCTATGATTCTATGTTTTGGTAAATCTGTAGTTTTATGAACCAAATATGTCATTGTATCCATTGGATTACTTACAACGATGATAATTGTATTTGGAGAATGCTCTACCAAACTAGCAGACACTGATTTTACAATACCTGCATTAATACCAATTAATTCCTCGCGAGTCATTCCTGGTTTACGCGGAATACCTGATGTAATTACACAAATATCACTATTTGCTGTTTTAGTATAATCATTTGTACTACCTACAATCTTAGTATCAAATCCATTTAGAGATGCACACTGCATTAAATCCATGGCTTTACCTTCAGCATAACCTTCTTTAATATCTAAGATGACAACTTCTGAAGCAAAGTTTTTAATTGCAATATACTCTGCACAACTTGCACCAACAGCACCAGCACCAACTACAGTTACTTTCATTTTTATAGTTTTTTTTTAAAATTATTAAATATATAGGCTGCAAATTTAAGCTTTTACCTAGTAAATTCCATCTTTTATTTAATACTTATAATAGTATTAACAAATAAAAAGAGCTACTTACAAAGTAGCTCTTTTAAAACTTATTAATTCATAATTTGTTATGCATCAATATTTGCATAAATAGCATTTTTTTCAATGAACTCACGACGTGGTGGTACTTCATCACCCATAAGCATTGAGAAAATACGATCAGCCTCAATACCATTCTCTATCTGCACAAGACGCATTGTTCTGAACTCAGGATTCATCGTTGTATCCCAAAGTTGCTCCGCATTCATTTCTCCCAAACCTTTGTAACGTTGAATTTTAGACCCATCTCCAAATCCTTCAACAATAGTATCACGTTCTTTATCTGACCAAGCATATTGCTTTTTAGCTCCTTTTTTGACTAAATATAAAGGTGGGGTAGCTATATAAATATGACCATTTTCAACCAATTCCTTCATGTATCTAAAGAAGAATGTTAATATTAAAGTGGCAATGTGACTACCATCAATATCGGCATCACACATAATTACCACTTTATGGTATCTTAATTTAGATAAATTTAGTGCACGAGGATCTTCTTCAGTGCCTATGGTTACACCAAGTGCTGTGAAGATATTTTTAATTTCTTCATTTTCAAAAACCTTATGTTGCATAGCTTTCTCTACATTAAGAATTTTACCTCTTAATGGTAAAATGGCTTGAAATGCTCTATCACGACCTTGCTTTGCCGTACCTCCTGCCGAGTCTCCCTCAACTAGAAATACTTCACACTTTGCTGGGTCTTGCTCAGAACAATCACTTAGCTTCCCTGGCAAACCACCGATACTCATAACGGTTTTACGCTGAACCATTTCACGAGCTTTTTGAGCAGCGTGACGTGCTTGAGCAGCCAAAATTACTTTCTGAACAATAATTTTTGCATCATCTGGATGCTCTTCTAAATAATCAGTTAGCATCTCTGATACGGCCTGAGAAACTGAAGCCGAAACCTCACGGTTACCTAACTTTGTTTTAGTCTGACCTTCAAACTGAGGCTCCTGTACCTTTACAGATACAATGGCTGTTAAACCTTCACGGAAATCGTCTCCAGAAATATCAAACTTCAATTTATCCAACATCCCTGAACCATCAGCATATTTTTTTAATGTATGTGTTAATCCACGACGGAAACCAGACAAATGTGTTCCACCTTCATGGGTATTGATGTTATTTACGTATGAATGTAAATTTTCTGAATAGGAGGTATTATATACCATGGCCACCTCAACAGGCACACCATTTTTTTCACCTTCAAAAGCAATAACGTCCTTCATTAATGGCTCACGATTTCCATCTAAGAACTTAACAAACTCTGTAAGTCCATTTTCGGAATGAAAGGTTTCGCCTTCAAACTCACCATCTTCCTTTTTTGAGCGTCTATCGACTAAATGAATTGTAATACCTTTATTTAAATAAGCTAATTCACGCATACGACTTGCAAGCGTATCATAGCTATACTCTAAGGTTTGTGTAAATATGGTTGAATCTGGTTTAAAAGTAACTGTTGTTCCTCTCTTATCTGTTGTACCAACCTGCTTAACAGGATACATGGCTTTACCACGCTCGTATTCTTGTTCATAGATGTTACCTCCTCTAAAAACAGTTGCCTTTAGATGTTCTGAAAGTGCATTAACACAACTTACACCAACACCGTGAAGACCACCAGAGACTTTATAAGAATCCTTATCAAACTTACCACCAGCTCCAATTTTGGTCATAACCACCTCTAGAGCAGAAACACCTTCTTTTTTGTGCAAATCTACTGGTATTCCACGCCCATCATCCTCAGTAGTTATAGAATTATCTTCATTAATGGTTACCGTAATATTATTACAATGCCCAGCTAAAGCTTCATCGATGGAGTTATCCACAACTTCGTACACCAAATGATGTAACCCTCTTGTCCCTACATCTCCGATGTACATCGAGGGACGCATACGCACATGCTCCATACCTTCTAAGGCCTGAATACTATCTGCAGAATAATTGTGTTTGTTAAATTCTTCTTTCTTTTCGCTCATTATATTTTTGACTTAGATTTTATACTTTAATGTATCACAAAAAAAGACGCCTGAGCGTCTCTTTTGAGTACTATCAAAGATAAGAAAATAAGAGGTGTTTTAAAAGGATTTTATGCCTTTTGAGTAGAAATTATCAACATTTGTTAATTACTCAAAAGTGTCTTAAAACGGCTAAAAAATAGCTTAAAATTGATTTTGATGGTTTTTTTTACCTCCGATTTTTTAGCGTAATGCAAAATCCCGTAAAAGCGATATTTTAATTTAATCCCACCTTGCCTTTTACAGAGCCAAAGAGCTTTTTAGAGTCAAACCCTACACCATCTTTAAATACAATTTCTAAATTTCTAATATTTTTAATATTAGAATTTAAATCACCATTTATGAGCAAGATATCTGCTTGTTTGCCAACTTCAAGAGTTCCTACAAATTTTTCTTGTTCCAAAAACACGGCACCATTAAGTGTGCATATTTTGATGGCCTCTTCAACTTTAAATCCTGCTTCCACAAGTATTTCTACTGTACGTTGATTCGCATAACCAGCAACGGTTCTTCCGGCTCCAGTTGGGTCTGTACCCGCAACAAGCAAACCTCCTTTTTCATAAAACCGTTTTATCCAAGCTAAATTTTTATTAAATCTGACTAGACTACTTGAATCTCTCCCTTGAGCACGTTTATGACTCTCTATTAAACCTTCTTGGATTTGTGAGGCTAAGGCTCCTAAACCTCCACCTGGCACAATCTCCCTGTCTGTATAAGGCTCAAAAACATTTGGTGTCGTAGTGATTGTTGTTTTATTCTTGATTAATAAATCTATAAGTGCATTTATAGTATCTCCATCTAATGGCTCGTTAGTTAATCCTTCTCTAGCAGAAAAGGGATCACAAATATTTTCTTCTTTATCGTTTGAAAAATCACTAGCTGCCATAAAGCCATGCTCTAAGTTATCAATACCAATATTAGAAGCTTCCTCATAAGTTAATGAGCATAAATGACCTGTAACCTTTAAACCGCGCTTATGCGCCTCTTCGACACAAATCCTTAAATCGTCTTTTGTGATATTATTATAAACCTTAAAAGATGTTACACCTTTATCTGCCCAATAATTTACAATCTTAGATACTTCTCCAGGACTATCAATAAATCCTAATTCTGGAACTTTAGGTCCTTCTCGCTCTATAAAAGGTCCCGTTACATGCATTTTTGGCCCGGTCATTTTTCCTTCATTAATCCATTTTTTTACATTTAAATCTGTTTGTGGCTGAATACTTCCACCAGTTCGCATAGAAGTGACACCACCTGCTAAGTACAATCTTGGAAATGTAAACGTCATTTGACCAACACTAAACCAATTTTCAAAAGGCATGGTGTAAAACATATGTTCATGAAGCATAACTAAACCTGGTATCACTGTCTTTCCCGAGCCATCTATAACTTTTATATTGGGAGATAATGTAATACCACTTCCTATCTCCTTGATTTTTCCATTTGAGATAATAAGAGTCTGATTCGTTTTGATTGGACTTCCCGTTCCATCAATGACGTTGACATTGGTAATTGCAAATTCTAAATCGCTTACTGTTATAAATCGCTGCACTTGTGTTGAGAATTCTTGAGCATTTGTCTGAAATAAAAATGTTAGTAACACAAGAATTGAAAAAAATTTCTTCATTATAAGTTTAGTTAAAATTGAAAGATTTACTAAAAGTAATGATTTATAAGAGTTTAAAATAAAAAAAGGCCAGCTTTACAACTGACCTTAAGCCTATAAAATTATAATAAAAGATATTTAGTATGAATCATCATGAACATTAGCAATTGCTCTTCCTGATGGCTCATTCATGTTTTTAAATGCTTCATCCCATTCTAATGCGGTAGCTGTACTGCAAGCTACACTTGCTTCTTGAGGCACACTTAATGCCGCTGTGTCACTAGGGAAATGTTCTTCAAAGATTGAACGGTAATAAAACTCCTCTTTATTTGTTGGAGTTTGAATAGGAAATCTGAACTTAGCATTTGCCAATTGCTCATCTGTAACTTCTTTTTCTACAATATCCTTCAGTGTATCAATCCAACTGTAACCAACGCCATCACTAAATTGCTCTTTTTGTCTCCAAGCTACGCTTTCTGGCAACATGTCTTCAAACGCCTTGCGGATAACCCATTTTTCCATACGCTCACCATTGATCATTTTATCTTTTGGATTGATACGCATAGCGACATCAATAAATTCTTTATCTAAAAATGGTACACGTCCTTCAATTCCCCAAGCCATTAAACTCTTGTTGGCACGTAAGCAATCGTACATGTGTAGTTTATCTAATTTACGTACAGTTTCTTCATGAAATTCTTGTGCGTTTGGCGCTTTATGAAAATATAAATAACCTCCAAAAATTTCATCTGCACCTTCTCCAGACAATACCATTTTAATACCCATAGACTTAATAACACGAGCCATTAAATACATTGGTGTGGACGAGCGAATGGTTGTAATATCATAAGTTTCTATGTTATAGATAACATCTTTTATCGCATCTAACCCTTCTTGAATAGTGAATTTAATTTCATGATGCACTGTACCAATGTGATCGGCAACTTTTTTTGCTGCAGCTAAATCTGGAGAGCCCTCTAATCCAACAGAGAAACTGTGTAACTGAGGCCACCATGCTTTTTCTTTATCATCGGCTTCTATACGTCTTTCAGAATACTTTTTTGCAATAGCTGAAGTTACTGAAGAATCTAACCCTCCTGACAGTAAAACACCATAAGGCACATCACTCATTAATTGTCTATGCACCGCATCCTCTAATGCTTGACGCACTTCAGTAATACTTGTTTCGTTTTCTTTTACAGCTTCATATTCATTCCAATCACGTTGGTACCATTTTACCAACTTACCATCACTACTACTCATGTAATGCCCTGGAGGAAACAATTCAATCTTTGTACAAACACCCTCAAGAGCTTTTAATTCTGAAGCGACATAAAATGTCCCATCTTTATCCCAACCCATGTATAAAGGAATTATTCCCATATGATCACGAGCAATAAAATATTCATCTTTTTCTACATCATAAATGGCGAAACCAAAAATACCGTTCATGTCATCTACAAAATCATGTCCTTTTGCTTGGTATAAAGCTAGGATAACTTCACAATCACTTTCAGTCTGAAATTTATAATCTGGAAATTTAGAACGCAACTCTCTATGGTTATAGATTTCTCCATTTGCAGCAAGAATTAGTTTTTCATCTGCACTAAACAAAGGTTGTTTACCAGATGCTGGATCTACGATAGCTAGCCGTTCGTGAGCCATTATCACTTTTTCATCACTATAAATACCACTCCAATCTGGACCACGATGTCTTATGGTTTTTGCCATTTCTAATACTTGAGGTCTCAGACTTTCTGATTTCTGCTTTATATCAAAGGCGCATACAATTCCGCACATAACTTTTACTTTTATAAATTATTATTAAGCAAATATGTATTTAAACTTTCAAATAATAAACATTAAATGGTTTATTAGCTACAATATGTAATTAAAAAATAATTATATCCTATTTTATGAAATCAAACAATTGCATTTCCAGTCATTCTACTATCAATCTGTAAATTTTAATACTTTTTTACGACATACACCTCTAATTACTTACTAATTTTAAACCATAAAAACTTTATTATTACTTATGAAAAACTCAAGACTATTTACAACGATTGCTTTTGCATTTATGATGTTGGTATCTTTTAATGTAGATGCCCAAAAATTTAGACCGCTTGATAAAAGTCCATTAGATGCTGCATCTATAGGACGTGGTAACAAACAATTGGCTAAAGTCTATTACAGTAGACCTCAACTTAAAGGAAGAACTGTCGGTACAGATTTAGCACCTTATGGAAAAGTTTGGAGAACTGGCGCTAACGAAGCTACACAACTTGTATTAAATGTAGACATGAACCTTAATGGTACTAAAATAAAAGCTGGAACTTATTCTTTATTTACGATTCCAGGTGAAACGGCGTGGGAAGTTATTGTAAGCTCTGATGTGAATAACTGGGGTGCCTCTGGGTACAAAAAAGACAACACAGTAGCGAGTATCAAAGTTCCTGTGACTATGGGAGATGAATCTTTAGAGGCGTTCTCTATGGCTTTTGAACCTTCTGATGATGGCGCTCATTTACACATGGGCTGGGATAAAATTAGAATTGCTGTGCCTTTTACGAAATAAGCTGTTAGCTGTCAGCTAAAAAACAATTAAATCCAATTGAAATGTATTTCAATTGGATTTTATTATTAAACCAGTTTACATTTTTGACTATAATGAGTGATTTTATCTATCTTATTTCAAAAACACCAACAATTAGCTTCTATAACCTAGATACTGAATACTAAGGAATATTTAAATATTTATGTGTTTGCAAAGAGACTTTCCATTTAGGATTGGCCATCACATAATCTACAATCTGTGGCATCATTTTATCTCGCTTAGACCATTCTGGCTGCAGATACAAAATACATGCTTCATTTACCTGTGCAGCTTGTTCTTCAGCAAATCTAAAATCGTCTTTATTATATATGATACATTTTAGTTCGTGAGCCTTAGCAAAAACTTCTTCAGTAGGAAGTTTATTCTTTTTTGGAGAAAGACAAATCCAATCCCAATCACCACTCAATTTATAAGCTCCAGAAGTTTCAATATGCGTTTGCACGCCTTTAGCTTTTAATTGTGTTGTAAGGGGGTTCATATCCCACATTAGTGGTTCTCCTCCAGTAACAACAATGGTATTGCTATATTTTATGGCATTTTCAACAATTTTTTCAGTTTCAGTAGGTGGATGTAATTCTGCTAACCAGCTTTCTTTAACGTCACACCAATGGCACCCCACATCACAGCCACCAATACGCACAAAATAAGCAGCAGTGCCTTTATGAAAGCCTTCACCCTGAATTGTATAAAACTCTTCCATTAAAGGTAAAAGCAATCCTTTGTCAATCAATTCTTGTCGTTCTCTTCTCGTCATAGCGTGCAAATATAAATATAAGTATGCAGTTTTCAGAGGCAGTTTTCAGTATTTCACTCAAACGAAATTTCTCTGGCAAAGGCGTGAGGAGGCAAAGTACTTTATAAACAGCTTTGCGCCTTTGCTAGATACTGAATACTGCGACGGTGACCGTCATCTAAATACTATGACTGCCTACTATTTAGCCGCTATAACATCAATCTCTATACTTGCGCCACTAGCAAGACCTGAAGCAGCAAAAGTGGTTCTCGCTGGTTTTTTTAAAAAGTATTGCACATAAACCTCGTTAAATGCACTAAAATCATCAATGTCTTTTAAAATTACAGTACATTTCACAACATTATCTAAACTAAGATTGTGATGTTTTAATACATCCTCTATATTTAAAACCACTTGTTTAGTTTCGGCCTTAATACCTCCTTCAACTAATACTCCAGCTTTGTGATTTTTTCCTATCTGTCCTGTTATAAATAGTAAATTATCAGTCTCCACAACATCACTAAATGGTACATTAGCGCGACTTGGCTCGTGAGACTTATGGAAAATTATTTCAGACTCTGAATTATTACAGGAAAAATTCAGCATGATAAGAAAGAGACTTAAAATAGAAATATATTTTGACATGATTTTTGATGTTTTTAACTTGATTAAAATTACAGTATTTTTATAAAAATTTTGAATAATGAGCAATAAAGACACTTTTATAAATCACATAAACGACGGTAATACGTTCAAAGGTGATTACATTACATTGGGCGCAGCGATGCTTGAAGGTGAAACTATAACAAATGCATATGTAAATGTACCACTAAAAACAATGAATCGTCACGGTTTAATTGCTGGAGCTACTGGAACAGGTAAAACAAAAACGCTTCAAGTTTTAGCTGAAAATTTGTCTGAGAAAGGGGTTCCTGTTTTACTTATGGATATTAAAGGCGATTTAAGTGGTTTGGCAAAACCAAGTCCAGGTCATCCAAAAATAGATGAACGACATGCCAAAATAGGCCTACCCTTTGATGCGAAGTCTTTCCCCGTAGAAATCATGACACTATCCGAACAAGATGGTGTAAGATTACGCGCAACGATTAGTGAGTTTGGACCAGTGCTTATATCAAGAATTTTAAATGTAACCGAAACACAGGCCGGTATTATTTCTGTAATTTTTAAGTATTGTGATGACAATAAGTTACCCCTTTTAGATATCAAAGATTTCAAGAAAATACTCCAATATGCTACAGGTGAAGGTAAGAAAGAATTTGAAGAAGCTTATGGACGTATTTCAACAGCTTCAACTGGCGCTATTCTAAGAAAACTTATTGAAATTGAGCAACAAGGTGGTGACCTATTCTTTGGCGAAACCTCTTTTGATACTGAGGATTTGATGCGTATCGATGAGAATGGACGTGGTTTTATAAATATTATTCGTTTAACTGATATTCAAGATAAACCCAAGCTATTTTCAACCTTTATGCTAAGTTTGCTTGCAGAGATTTATTCAACATTTCCAGAACAGGGTGATAGTGGCCGTCCAGAACTCATCATGTTTATAGATGAGGCGCATTTAATTTTTAATGAAGCATCAGATGCACTTTTAAACCAAATTGAAAGTATTGTAAAATTAATTAGAAGTAAAGGTGTAGGTCTTTACTTTGTAACTCAAAATCCAACAGATGTACCTGAAGAAGTTTTGGGACAACTTGGACTTAAGGTGCAGCATGCTTTAAGAGCATTTACAGCAAAAGACCGTAAAGCCATAAAACTAACAGCACAAAACTATCCGGATACAGATTATTATGATACTGCTGAAGTTTTAACCTCGTTAGGAATTGGCGAAGCTCTAGTCTCAGCTTTAGATGAAAAAGGAAAGCCAACACCATTAGCCGCTACTATGATGCGTGCACCTATGAGCCGTATGGATATTTTAACTGAATCAGAACTAGCTAAATTATTGTCAGATTCAGAATTGGCTAAAAAATACAATACTGAAATTGATCGTGAAAGCGCCTACGAGATGCTCAACGAAAAAATAAAAACAGCTGAAGCTGAAGAAGCAAAAGCAAAGGCAAAAGCCGAAAAAGAAGCACTCAAAAAAGCGGAATCAAAACGAAAAACATCAACAAGTCGACGACGCTCTACTAGGCAGAATCCTTTACTTAAAGTTTTAACAAGTCCAACAGTGATTAGAAGTGTCCTTGGGATTTTGACGAAAATGATGCGATAATTTGTAAATAATGGCAAAGCGTTTTGCATTTCACTTTATTGTATTTGTTATGATATTCAGTTGTAATGGAAACGCTGAAAAAGAAGATACGCAACAATTTCTTATGGGTAAAAATTTTGTCGGTAATGTAACAGATTCCACAGAAGTAAAAGACTTAAAATTTATTTTTAAAAATGATTCAATATCGAGCTATAAAGAAGACGATAGTTTTGTTGGTGGCATAAATCCAATCTGTATTTATTCTAAGTCTGGAACTCCTCTACTTCATATATTTCCCAACGAATCTCACGATTCAACATCCACTATTAATTATATTCATATTAAAAATTCAATTTATAAGACAACTTTAGATATTTCAGTTAGGAGTTATTTTAAAGATATTAAAGCAACATATCCTATTTCAGAAATTAAAAATGAAATGAATTATATCGAAGTTTATGTTGACAGTTTAAAATCTATCTTTGCATTTCGCAAATCAGGGTCACTTAAAGATTTTGATTTTGGAACTGAAATTAAAGAAAACCAAATTCCAGATTCAACTTCAATTGATTACTATATTAAGTACTTTTAAATAAATATAAATGTCAAATTCAAAAAAATATACCATTCAAAATTCACCATTTATTGTTCCAACAGACGATGGTAAAATTATAAAAGAGCATTTTGGTAATGCCACAGACGGAAATTCTAAAATTAGTATCGCACATATGATTGCTCCTCCCGGTTGGTCAGAACCATTTCAAACACCAGAATTTGACGAATACACTTTTATTATAAAAGGACAAAAACAATTTATTATTGAAGGTGAGACTGTAATTTTAGAAGCAGGTCAGTCGATAAAAGTGGAAAAGAATACGAGACTGCAATACTCCAATCCTTTCACTGAAGCTTGTGAGTATATCGCTATTTGTCTACCCGCATTTTCTGTAGATGCCGTAAATAGAGAGACAGAATAAAATGAGTAGTTTTGTAATAAAAACCATAGGTAATGCACTTAATGCTACCAGTTATGTGTCACCCCGATATGCTTCTAAAAAAGCCATTCATCTTTTTTCTAAACCAAGAAAAGGGAAATACAATGAAAATCAAAACGCAATTATAGCTACTGCAAAAAGGACGCAACTCTCTTGGCACGATTTAGATATCTCGGTTTATGTTTGGGAAGGAAATGGTCCAACTATTTTATTAGCCCATGGTTGGGAAAGTAATGCATCCCGTTGGAGCTATTTATTAAAAGATTTAAGAGCACAAGATTATACTGTTATTGCATTAGATGCACCTGCTCATGGTAACTCTGGCGGTAAGGTTTTCAATGCAGTTTTATACTCAGAATTTATTAGTGAAACCGTAAAATATTTTAATCCAGAAGTATTAATAGGGCATTCTGTTGGAGGCATGGCTAGTATCTTCTGTTTACACAATTACCAATCACCAAGTGTCACTAAATTAATTAGTCTAGGAGCCCCTGCGCATTTTGACGGTGTTTTTTCGAGATACAAAAACATGATGGGTTATAATCACAGAATCTCTAAAGGAATGGAACGTCTTGTAGTAGAGCGCTTCGGAAAAACTACTGATTATTTTTCAGCTGCTAATTTCACAAAGGATTTTGAAATAAAAGGTCTAATCATTCACGATAAAAAAGATAAAATAATTCCTTACGAAGATGCCTTATTGTTTTCCAATAAATTTAAAAACTCTGAGTTGATAACCACTGAAGGATTTGGACATAGTCTAAAAGATAATTCTTTAACACCAAAGATTATTGATTTTATTAATCGCTAATCTTTGTTGTATTTTTGCTCTATGTCAGATAATTTAAAACGACTTAATAAATACCTCAGCGAAGCAGGGTATTGCTCACGCCGTGAAGCAGACCGCCTCATTGATGCAGGACGAGTAACCATTAATAATGCAATACCGGAATTGGGCTCTAAAGTGGCTGAAGGCGATATTGTAAAAGTAGATGACGAAGTTGTAGGGGAACGTAAAAAAGAATTTACTTACTTGGCATTTAACAAGCCTGTTGGGATTGTCTGTACTACAGATACACGTGTTGAAAAAGACAATATTATTGATTTTATAAATTACCAAAAACGCATATTTCCTATTGGCCGTCTAGACAAACCCAGTGAAGGTTTAATTCTACTCACAGACGATGGCGATATTGTCAATAAAATACTACGGGCAAGTAACAACCATGAAAAAGAATACATAGTTACCGTAGACAAGCCTATTTCACAAACCTTTATTGAACGTATGGCTGGTGGCATTTATATTGAAGAATTGGGACAACGGACTAAGAAATGTAAAGTAAAACGCATTGATAAATTTACTTTCAGTATTATTTTAACACAGGGTCTTAATCGTCAAATTCGTCGTATGTGTGATTATTTGAATTACAACGTACAAACACTTAAGCGCATCCGCATTATGAATGTAAAACTGGATGTCCCTATCGGAAAATATAGAGAACTAACCCAAGAAGAATTTAAAGAACTCAGTGATTTAATTAGTGAATCGACCAAAACATTTCAAGACAATCGTAAAAATTCTGGAAGAAAAAGACGTTAATTAATTATTAATATCTAAACAGTTCCCATAATGATTTCTAACTTTAGTTGATAATCAATCAATTTTAATCATGAAATCACTCTTATTCTTTGCGCTTTTTTTGACATCATTTAGCTTTTCGCAAAATAAGTATACAGTTTCCAAAGCGAACCCTTTTGGCCTTCCAAATCCAGAAGCACCAAATCAAATTAAAGATTTTGAACGTTTAATTGGAAAATGCCATTGTAAGTCCACCACTCGTAACCAAGACCAAACCTGGACAGAACCTCAGAATATGACGTGGGAGTGGAAATACATTATGAATGGTATGGCCGTTCAAGATGAAACTCTCAAAGAAGATGGCGCACATTCTGGTAGCATCAGACAGTTTATTGCAGACAGCAGTAAATGGTACGTTCACTATTATTCTTCCACAGCACCTTCTTCAGTTTTACCAACATGGGAAGGCACTAAGACAGCAAACGGCAATATTGTCCTTTACAGAGATCAAAAAGCACCTAACGGAATAGATGGTTTTTTTAGACTCACATTTTATGATATTAGTGATGCGGGGTACAAGTGGATAGGCGAATGGACTGATAAAAATGAAAATGTGACTTTTCCAACTTGGAAAATAGATTGTAAACGAGCAACTCATAAAGCAACTGACCTTGAAATAATAAAAACTAATATTAGAGCATTTTCAAAAGCATATATGAGTGGTGATATAGATGGCTTAGTTAATATGTATACAGATGATGGAAAAATATTTCCAAACAATTTAAAAATATTAGAAGGGAAAGCCGGCTTAAAATCATATTGGACCATACCTGATGGTGCAAAAATATTACACCATAAAGTTACACCCACAGAAATTACAATTGAAAATGAAACCGCCTACGATTATGGGTATTATGAAGGCAAAACACTCACCAAAGACAAAGCGGAAATCTCGTGGCAAGGCAAGTACATTATTATCTGGAAAAAAGTTGATAATACATGGAAAATTTATTTAGATATTTGGAATAATCTTAGACTCTAATTGTTACATTTATTAAAACTTTTAACACATACTAATGTCGCAATTATCACCATTTCATCTTGCTATTCCTGTACATGATTTGGCATTATGCCGAAATTTCTACACTCATATTTTAAATTTTGAAGAAGGTCGACACAGCGACCACTGGGTAGACTATAACTTTTTTGGACATCAATTGGTTATTCATTTAAAGGAAAACTCTAATGTAAAAACCTCAACCAATGCTGTTGATGGCAAGGACGTACCAGTTCCTCATTTTGGTGTTGTTTTGTCCTGGGAAAAATTTCATGAATTTGCAAACCTCATCAAGTCTAAGAACATAGCGTTTATCATTGAGCCCTATATTAGATTTGAAGGATTGGTAGGTGAACAAGCCACCATGTTTTTTAAAGACCCAAGCGGAAATGCTCTTGAGTTTAAGGCCTTTAAAGATATGAGTCAGTTATTTGCCAAATAATAGCTTATTATTTTCTGTGTTGCTCTCTAGCTAATAATGTATTTTTAAGCAGCATAGCAATAGTCATAGGACCAACACCACCGGGAACTGGTGTTATAAAACTTGCTTTTTTACTAACATTTTCAAAATCGACATCACCAGTAATGTAATACCCCTTTTCAGAATCATCTGCTACTCTTGTTATTCCCACATCAATAATAACAGCATCATCTTTTACCATTTCTGCTTTAAGAAACATTGGCACTCCTAATGCAGAAATTACAATGTCTGCCTGAGAGGTAATTTGTGTAATATTTTTGGTGTGACTATGCGTTAAAGTAACTGTAGAATTTCCAGGAAAACCTTTTCGCCCCATTAAAATACTCATAGGACGACCAACAATATGAGAGCGACCAATAACTACAGTATGTTTCCCTTTAGTTTCTACACCATAACGGTCTAACAGCTCTAAAATGCCAAATGGTGTTGCAGGAATAAAGGTTGACATATCCAAGGCCATTTTACCAAAATTCATCGGATGAAAACCATCTACATCTTTATCAGGGTTTACTGCCATTAATACTTTTTGAGTATTTATTTGCGGTGGTAAAGGCAATTGAATGATAAAACCATCTATACTATCATCATTGTTTAACTCTTCAATTTTATCCAAAAGCTCAATCTCACTTGTAGTATTAGACATACGTACCATCGTAGACTCAAATCCAACACGTTCGCAAGCACGAACTTTACTCCCAACATAGGTTAAACTTGCCCCGTCATTACCAACAATGACTGCAGCAAGGTGTGGCACTTTTTCACCATCAGCTTTCATCTTATCAACTTCTGCCTTGATTTCGTTTTTAATATCATTGCTGGTTTTTCTTCCGTCTAAAATTGTCATGTTGCTATTATTGTTGTGTTGTTATTATAAAAATTTAACGAGGCATGTTTTTCATCATTTGCATCATACGTTTTCCGCCACCACCTTGCATCATTTTCATCATTTTACTCATTTGAGTAAACTGCTTTAATAATTGATTCACTTCTTGTACAGAAGTACCAGAACCTTTGGCTATCCTTTTTTTACGGCTCGCATTCATTAGTCCTGGATTAGAACGCTCTGTAGGCGTCATAGAATGTATAATGGCTTCGATACCTTTAAATGCATCATCGTCAATATCTACATCTTTCATCATTTTACCTGCACCTGGTATCATCCCGATTAAATCCTTCATATTACCCATTTTCTTAATCTGCTGAATCTGCTTTAAGAAATCATCAAACCCAAATTGGTTTTTGGCAATCTTTTTCTGAAGTTTTCTCGCTTCCTCTTCATCAAATTGCTCTTGCGCACGTTCAACAAGAGAAACCACATCTCCCATCCCCAAGATACGGTCTGCCATACGTGATGGGTAGAAAACATCTATGGCTTCCATCTTTTCTCCTGTACCAATAAACTTAATCGGTTTGTTAACTACAGATTTAATAGAAATTGCAGCACCACCGCGAGTATCACCATCTAATTTAGTCAGAATAACACCATCAAAATTTAAGATATCGTTGAAAGCTTTTGCCGTATTAACAGCATCTTGACCTGTCATAGAATCTACAACAAATAAAGTCTCTTGCGGCTCAATGGCTTTATGAATATTAGAAATCTCATTCATCATAGCTTCATCCACAGCCAAACGACCAGCAGTATCTATAATTACCACATTATGGCCATTTGCTTTTGCATGAGCAATACCTGCTCTTGAAATAGCCACAGGGTCATTATTACCTCTATCACTAAAAACTTCTACTCCTATCTGCTCTCCAACGACGTGTAACTGATCAATCGCTGCCGGACGGTATACATCACAGGCTACTAATAACGGCTTTTTTGTTTTTTTGTTTTTTAGGTAGTTCGCGAGTTTCCCTGAAAAAGTCGTTTTACCAGAACCTTGCAAACCAGACATTAAAATAACACTAGGATTACCAGAAAGATTTATTCCTTCTGCATCTCCACCCATTAATTCAGTTAACTCATCTTTTACAATCTTCACCATTAACTGTCCTGGCTGAAGTGTCGTCAATACGTTTTGACCAAGTGCTTTTTCTTTTACTCTATTGGTAAAATCTTTAGCAATTTTAAAGTTAACATCGGCATCTAAAAGCGCACGTCTTACTTCTTTTAAAGTTTCAGCAACATTTACTTCTGTAATACTACCATGACCCTTTAGTACATGTAACGCTTTATCTAACTTATCACTTAAATTATTGAACATAATCTTTATTGGTATTTAACAAGTGGCAAATTTAAGAATTTAGAAGCGATTAATGAAGTTGTTGCTACCACTATTTTCAACTGAACAAATGCAAACATTTATGATTCTAAAAATAAGACTATCACAAAAAAAGAGTCGCTTAAAAAGCGACTCTTTTTCAACTCAAACTAATCAATTGCAAGCGGAATAATTTTTCTTAATCACATACTTTAACTAAAGTCATTTGGTCATTATCTCTATGAAAGATTAATTGTTCTCCTGTACATTCTACGACAGTCCAATTTCCAGATATTGCCTGTATATCTGGCGCTGAAATACCATCTAAAAGAACTTCTACTGCTCCATCATTATTTGTTGATGTAGACCATGTACCAACAGTAGTCTCATTTGTTTGTGTATTGAGAACAATCAACTCTTGATCATTATTAAAATCTAACTCATAAATATTTAAGTCTCCACTACTGTTGTATTCAGAGACTTTCCATTCACAGGTCATTAAAAATCCATCAACCTCTGCTTCTGAGCATGCATTAGTACTACAATTCTCAACTTGTAGACCAACATCATACAACATGTATTCTCCTGTAGGCTTCTCTATCCTAAGAATAACAAATCCGTTTTGACTTAAATAAGTTGATGGTTGTGAAATTGGATTTGTATTATTCTCAGCGTCAGCAACACTCATATGGAAAGACCAATTAAATTCTGCATTACAGCTAGCATCTTCTATGATTATAGTTAAGTCAAATTTGGCTACTTCATCTCCAGCGACACCATCTGTATCATCACACGCAGTTAAAACTGTGCCGTCGAAACAATCAAATGGATTTTGATTGCAGTTTTCTGCTACAAGCTCGACTGGGTATATTAAAAACGCATTTGAATTACTTACTAATTTTACCTTAACATAAACAGTCTGAGGGTTTGTAAGGTTTGTGTAAGCTGTGGCTCCTTCTAAAAAATCTGTATCATTTTCAGCACCTGAAAAGGATGTATGGAATGTTATTGCCACTGGAGCAATACTATTATCACAAGAAGGTACTGCTTCATAAATATTAAATTGTGTAAAGCCATCATTATTATCGTCACATTTAATCAACTCCACGCCATCTTCAGGATAGCACTCAAACGGATTCGCATCGTTACAATCTTGTTCTAAAATCATGTATGCATCACCATCTGTAAACTTCAGTCTATCTGAATCACATTCAAAAAGTTTCCAATAGCTGTTAATAGCTTGAATGTCTGTACCATTAATTCCCTCTATATTAAGGAATATCCCTTCTGTAATACTAACCACACTCCAAGTACCAGTTATTGTGTCCATACCTGTGGCATTAATTGCAAGGACTCCATCTTCTTGGAAATCTAAATCGTAATCTACTAATTGCTCGTTTCCTGAAATATCAACAGCATTCCAAACACATGTTTGTAAATAGTCTTTTACTTCTTCAATAACGCAATCTGCTTCATTACAATCCTTGTCCAACTCTAAATTTACACCATCACGAGTAATGTATAAGTCATCATCATCGCACTCCGTAATTAACCATTGACCTTGTAAATCTTCTTGAAAGCCACTTAGCTCGGTTAATAATAAGTAAGTTCCATTATCGTCTTGCGAAACTGTCCAGTTTCCTGTGATAGGCTCTTGTAAATTATCTCCTGTGATTTTTAGAGTGAAGTCTTCATAAAAATCAATGTATAAATCATTAAAATCATTAGACACATCATATATCTCCCAAACACATTCCTTTAAAGATGCTTTTATTTCATCAACATTACACTGTTCATAATCGTCATCGTCGCAATCATCTCCAACCGCAGAAATAGCATCTGACAACTCTTGGTTAGAATTTACGGTTATTGTTTCTCCGCTGGCATACTCTAATGTCACGGGAAAGTTTAATGCCACTAAATTTATGTCCGCATCTTCAAGTTCATCTAAAAACTCATACAGTGCTTCATTGTTTTCTATTGTTATGGTATCTATAACTACAAATTCTGTATTTAAAACAGAAAATGAAATTGGATAAACAAAATCCACACATTCTATAATATCAATATCTTCAACACAATTTTCTAACAAGGATTCTAACTGTTCTTGATTTTCAATAACGGTTTCAGAATGATCTGCTGAGATAATTGTAATTGGAAAAATAAATTCTGGAACTTCATTTTCAAAATTCTCTAATAATTCTTCTAATTCATCAAGTCCTTCTTCATTTTCTATAACAATAGTAATATTACCCACCACTACAGTCACAGGTAACTCTACGGAAAAACAGTCGCTATTATCTAAAACATTGTCATTAGAAACTGCATTTGCAGAAGTTCTTAACATAAGATTAGACAATGAAGAATTTGGCACAATCGCCTCTT
>Ga0209654_1001274_pt1 | contig 20515 bp, 23 predicted proteins | sample SaaInl1SG_22_DNA_FD_184646 | JGI IMG/M metagenome (GOLD analysis project Ga0209654, IMG submission 184646) | Marine microbial communities from expanding oxygen minimum zones in the Saanich Inlet - ESP_161SG_22_DNA (SPAdes) (version 2) | ecosystem: Environmental > Aquatic > Marine > Intertidal... | reverse complement strand
CCAATTTAAGCACCCCAAGGAGGACTTGCAGACCACCCGAAACAACAATAGCAGCCAATACATAATTAAAGGCTTGACCAGTACCGTCGTCCATAACAGTTATGCCATAGAGAATTACCGCAATCACCCCTTTCGCTGGCCCATTTACAGAAACATGGCCTCCACGGTAAAGTGTCGTTACGACCCCTCCAACAATTGCTGACAGAATTCCAGCCATGGCAGGTGCTCCTGCCGCTAAAGCAATCCCCAGAGAAAGAGGTAAGGCAATTAGCGAAACACTAATCGCAGCAATGACATCGCTTTGCCAATTTTCAATTAATCCTTTGAACCCTGTTTTTGGTGTATATTCCATTTAACGATATTATAAGTGAAGATAATGACCATTTTTTAATATAATTAAAATCATCAAACAAAAGTTATACTTATCCTCACAAATATGCAAATCACGCAAAAGCGTTTTAATAGCCACCCTCGAATGGTTGCTAAGGCCTCCTGAATTTGAATTTTTAATGGCAACAAGAGCTCAACGATTAGTCTTGTGTGAATCGCTTGTTTAGCTTTTTAAGAGGAAAGTGATCTGGATATAGTTGTGCGCCCTCTGCGGCCCATTTTTTCGCCTTTTCGTATTCCTTTTGTTTGAGGAGCAGCTTGACTAAAAGTTCGTAGGAAGAATTGTGCCCCCAAGTAGGTTTTTGTTGTCTCTCTTTGTACTGTTTTCCTAGGGCTACGGCTTTTTTGAGGTATTGCTCAGCTTTTTTCATTCCACCGAATAGCTTTGGCGTATAAAAATCATTGCTGCCTAAAACAAAGTAGGCGCGTAAATTTAACGAGTCCATTTCCAGCGCTTTACGTGCATTTTTTTGAACACGTGGCGCAATCCAGAGGACTTGTTCTTTTTTAAACGGAATGGAAAAACTTTCCATTAGCGCAAGCAAAGCATAGTCTTCCGAAGATTTGATTTTTTGGTGTATCAAAAGGTCTATTCCAAGATCATTCTTTGCCTCGGCGAGCGTTTTTTTGTTCGTTTCATTGAGGTAAACGGCCAAGTGATAATGTAAATAGGCACGCCAATAATTATGATCGCTGGTTGCTTTGGCCGAGATAGTTTTGTCCAAGTCGAGCAATGGCCGTGCATTTTTTTGTCTAAAGCAGGCTTGAAAAGTGGATTCTATTTCATCTTGAAAAGAGGACTCCTTTTGTGCATGGGCAAGCAGCAAACAAAAAAATAGCGGAACAAAAAGAATTGAATGAGTGTAGGTTCTCATGGGCAAGAAGGGCTTGTCGGTTAGGTCATTCTAAATGTAAGTATTTTTTCAGGTTTTGAACATGAGCCTCAAAGGCCTTAACACCAGTTTGGGTTATTTTAACCTCTGTTAAAGGATAGTTCCCTTCAAAGCGTTTTTCAATACTGATATATTCAGCCTCTTTTAACTTATTTAATTGCACGCTGAGGTTGCCTTGGGTTGCCTTGAGTTCTTCTTTAAGTCGCACAAAAGAAGCGGTCTTCATTTTGATCAACAAAGACATGGCTCCCAACCGCAAAGGAGTGGTGAGTAGCGGGTCTAGTGATTTCATGCAGACTGGCGTTTAAGTAGGTAGCCTGGAATTAAATAAGAAACAACAATAGCAGCGGCATAGAAGAGCAATAAAGAAGCGCCGCCAGCAGTAGCACTATAAAAGGGAAAAACAAGAAGCACGATTCCTCCCAGTGTTAGCGGAGTAAACCGTAAGACGACACCACTCACAACGGTTCCTAAACCGGCAATAAAAGGAAAGATAAAAAAGGGGTTTACATCCATGAAGTTAATGCCGATTGTAAACAAGAGAATTACCGCACCAAGCACCATCCATAATCGCGAAAGAAAGTATTCAAGGTGGGTTAAATGGCGTTCTTTCTTTTCTGCTTTGCGGTAGTACAAAACAATCAAGATTGCGCCCAAAACCATTGAAACGGGCCAGATGAGGTAACTTTTTTCGCCCAAGGAGCTGTAAGTCAACAGTAATGCGTTGATCAAAGCGGTTAGGCTAACGAACCAGCCCCAAAAAATAAAAGGATAGCTGTGTTTGCCCAGGTTTTCTTTTGCTTGAGCAATGGTTTCTTCAATTAATTGAAGTTGTTTTTCAGGAGATAAATTTTTTGTAGACATTGTTAAGAAGGTTAAATTCTTTACAAACACAAACTGGTTTATTAAATAAACCAAATAAAATTATTTCTTTTTTAATTCTTTGATGAAGCAAACAGAATTTTCTATACCTACATAGGGGGCAAAATTGGATGTAATTGAGTAGCCGTTTTTTGGATAAAAGGAGAGGGCTTCGATTTGTGCTTTTCCTGTTTCTAAAACCGCTACAGCATAGTTTAACTCGGCGGCCCAACGCTCTAGTTCGGTAAGAACCAGTTTAGCGTGACCTTTTTTTCGTGCAGTATTGGTGGTAAACATACGTTTGATTTCGACCTGTGTAGCGGAACGCTTCTTGAAGGCGCCACAGGCCACAGGCCTCCCTTTGTCATCATAGGCAACAACAACGTTTTTCAATTGATTAATTCCATTAAATTGGTGGTAGAACGCATGGTCGTCACCATCTCGAAGGGCAAGCTCGGCGTCGAGTTGTGTTACTAAAGCCTGAAAATCTAGATTGAAATTATCACAGCGTTTGAGTTTCATTTTACTTTGATTGAGAAAAAAGCCAAGGGAGAAATGTTGGATCTGCGAAGACATTATCCCAACTATTGTGGTTTACGCCAGGGTAAAGATTGAGCTGTACATTGGCTTTCTTTTTTTTGAGGGCGTCTGCCATCTGTTTAGAAAGTTGAACAGGAACAACCTCATCTGCTTCTCCGTGATCAATCCGCCAAGAGGGGCGACGTATTTTTCGTGCAATCTTTGTATTTGCTCCTCCGCAAATGGCAAAAGCAGCCGCAAATTTTCGCGGATTACGGTAAACCATTTCAAAGGTGCCCATAGCTCCCATAGACAACCCGCCAATGTAAATACGTTTTTTATCGACACCATAGTTCAGCAAGATGTGTTCCAACATTCCTTCCACCTTATCTAGAGTGAGGTTGTTTTTTGGCTTTTTAGGAAAGCTAAATTTTAACGGATCATCTCTGTCGGTGACGCTTCCCCAGTATTCGTTTGTTGGACATTGAGGAAAGACAATAATGGCAGGAAATCGTTGCCTAAAGTCTTCTGCTAAAAACAATTCGCTTCCATGGGTTAGTTGTAATTCATTATCAGCACCGCGCTCCCCGGCTCCATGCAGAAAAAGGAGTAGAGGGTATTTTTTTTGCATGTCATACCCTTCAGGCAATAAAATACGGTAGGGCAAGCGTTGGCCGTCTTGTTCGTGGACTGCAAATTTATAGGCATAGCTTTGACAGTAAAGGCTTGAAGCGATCATAATGAAGAATGAAAAAGAGCAAAGGCGTTTCATTGTAGAAGAGTGTACATCAAAGTTTTTCGGTTAGAATGGCTAGAATGGTCTTGATACCGTCTCGGTAATTACCTAGGCGTAAATTTTCATTTGGACTGTGTTGATTGTTGTCTCGATTAACGGTTGGAACAGCAACAGCAGGTAAATTCAAGGTGTTGACAAAGGGAGAAATGGGGATGGAACCTCCACTCATTCGTACGCGAATGGGCGCTTCTCCAAACCCCCTGACTAAGGCGCTTTTTAACCAGCTTCCAATCTCAGAATCCATGGGTGTTCGAAAGGACTGGTAAGCGAAAGTGTCTGAATAAGTGGCAATTTTTGGATTGGACAAACGTTCCTTTTTGGTGGGTTCTCTATCCAACACCAAATAACCCTGGTCTTCAATATGTTTTTTGATGAGGCTGGAAAGGCGAATAGGATCAGATTCTTTCACTACACGAACATCAATTTCCGCTCGTGCCCAAGCGGGAATAATGGTACGTACTTTTTCGTTGATCCAACCCGATTGCATTCCACGGACATTCAACGATGGATATTGGATGGCTTCCTGATAATTGGGCCCCACTCGATCAAAGTGCCCTACTTGAATTAAATCTTGTAATTGGGGTTCATCGTGAGGAGTAGCACTTAGGGTTTTCTTTGTTTTTTCGTCAAGCGTAATGCCATCATAGTACCCAGGAATAAGTACTCGTCCGTTATCATCTTTCATTGAGGCCAACAATTTTGCCAGTTTAAAGGCAGGGTTGGGAACATAGTTGCCAAAGTGTCCAGAATGTTGCGGAACGATAGGACCATAGGTCGTTAATTGAACAGTGAAAATTCCTCTTGCTCCAAACGAAAGTGTTGGTTTGTTGAGGCGGTGCATTGGACCATCAAAAATTACAAGCATGTCAGCGGCCAGCAGCGCTCGATTGTCTTTTACCGCTTGAGGTAACTGTGGAGACCCCATTTCCTCTTCAAAGTCTAAAATAACTTTTAGGTTGTAGTTGGGTGATTTTCTTATTTTGTCTAGTGCATCCATGGCGGCCAAAAACATGACCACAGGTCCTTTGGCATCACTTGTTGACCGAGCGAAGATGCGCCAGTCGTCATCATAATTTGATATACGTGACCAGTCGATGGTTTCCCACTCGCCGTCACTGTTTTGTTGTTTTACCACAGGTTGGTAAGGATCTTCTTGCGCCCATCGTGAAGGGTCTACGGGCTGACCGTCCATTTGCAGATAGACCAAGACCGTTTTTTTTGCTTTGGGAAAACTTCTAGTCGCCAAGACTAGTGGAGCTGCCGAAGTGGTAATGCGTTGGGTTCTAAACCCTCGTTGACTAAAGGAACTTTCTGTCCAAGCCACATTTTTTTCAATCCAATCGGAATTAAACGCGTCGTTGGGAATGCTCAGCACCTCCTTAAATAAGGGAAGGCTTTTATGTGTGAACTCCTCAGCCAGATCATTTAGTTTGGCTTGTTTTTGTGCGCATACCCCTAGGCTAGTTAAGAATAGAAAGAAGAAAATTTTTTTCATTTTAGTCTGTTTTTTGGTCAAGGTCTAGTAGGTTTTCTTCGATAGGGGCATTTATTTGTGGTGTAATAGGAGCGTCGTCTAAACGACTCACATCTTTTAATTTTCGTTCAATGGCACGGGTGCGAACCCCCATAACGTCATCGAGTTGACTCAGCCCCGTTTGGATGTTCTTTTGAGCTTTTTGCATCATGCCACCAAAGTTGCCAAACTCTTTTTTTACATCACCTAGAACATTCCAAACCTCACTGGAGCGTTTTTGAATGGCCAAGGTTTTGAAGCCCATTTGCAAGCTGTTTAAGATGGCGGCTAAGGTTGTTGGCCCTGTAACAATTACCTTATAGTCGCGCTGTAAGCTCTCCAATAGAGCTGCTTTGCGTACGACCTCAGCATAGATGCCTTCAAAAGGTAAAAACATGATGGCAAAATCAGTTGTGTTCGGTGGATCAATATATTTATCCCGGATGTCTTTGGCCATTTTTTTGATGGTTGTTTCCAGCTCTTTTTGCGCTTGTTCGACTAGTGCAACGGTTCCGTCTTCATAGGCATTTTGTAAATGTTCGTAAATGTCTTTGGGGAATTTAGCATCAACAGGGATCCACACAGGTGCATTATTGTTGTCTTTTCCCGGAAGTTTAATGGCAAATTCAACATTGGCATCACTGCCAATTTTTGTTTTTACATTAGCCTCATATTGATCGGGAGCTAAAATGTTTTCGAGCAACATGGACAGTTGTACCTCCCCAAAACCTCCGCGCATTTTAACGTTGCTTAAGACCTTTTTTAAGCCCCCAACATCGTTGGCCAATGTTTTCATTTCACCCAAGCCTTCTTGTACGGATTTTAGCTGTTTTCCTACGGTTTCAAACGACTGACTGAGGCGTTCGTTCAGGGTTTTTTGAAGCTTTTCATCAACTGTTTTTCGAACCTCTGTAAGTTGTTTACTATTGTCTTCGCGCAGTTCTTTTAACTGTCGTTCAACTGTTTCACGCACTTCTTTGATGCGTTTTTCTGCATCCAAATTCAGTTGATTTTGTTTTTCATTGAGCGAAGTGAATCGTTCTTTAAGAATTTCGTTCAATCGACGAGAATTGTTTTCAAAGCGCTCTTCGAATTGGGTAAGGGACTTGGTCAATTCTTCTCGTTGGCTTTTAAAGGCGCCTTGATTTTCCTCTCGATTACGCTGAAATTCATCTTTCATTTGCTTATCCGTTTGGCCCAATTGTTGATCAAATCGCGTTAGGGCAGCCTGCGTCTCACCAGACGAATTCCCTTCCTTTTTGGTCAACACAAAGTAGAGGTTAACACATAATAAAAGGAGTATAGCGGCCAAAAAAATCAGTTCCATAGGTGGTAATTGAAGGTTAGCACTAAGGTAGGAAAACTTTTTTTGAAGAGCAGGCTTAGCGGGTCCAATCCCAGAGCACAATTGTCCATTCGTCTGTTGGATCGACAAATGAGTGAAGGACTTCAAAGCCAACCGCCAGATGAGCATTTAGTGATCGTAAATTCGAGGAGGAAATTTCAGTAATACAGTAGTTGTATTTTGTAGAAAGATGCTTTCTGTGCGCGGCATAAAGTTTCCTAAAAACACCTTTACCTCGATGGTTTTTGTCCACGCAAATTTGTCCCATCACATAATAGTCAAGTTCTTTAAGGGGCTTGTCTTTATAGACGAGCGAGTCGAGAATCACAAAGAGCGGGACAAGAGAGGGAATCACCGTCTTTAATTCTAAAGGCATGACTAAGGCAAAACCAATTAGATCATTCTTTTGCAAGGCGATAATCTGTGGTGATACAGCCTGCATCTTCTTCAGTTGTGCTAGACTGTGGCGGACGGTAACAAAGCCTTCACTTTCTCTTTCGCGTGGGGAAATGGAATGTTTACTGTTTTTCTCTTGTAAAAGAAGGATGTTGTTGAGATCTGAAGTGTTTTGCGCAAATCGTATCTCTACCATGACTAGTCATTGAGTTTCAAGACGGCCATAAATGCTTGTTGCGGGATTTCAACATTCCCTACTTGGCGCATTTTTTTCTTTCCCTTTTTCTGCTTTTCCAACAGTTTTCGTTTACGGGAAATATCTCCTCCATAACATTTGGCTGTCACATCTTTACGCAAAGCTTTGATGGTTTCTCGTGAAATGATTTTCGCTCCAATAGCCGCCTGAACGGGAATATCAAATTGTTGACGCGGAATGAGTTCGCGTAATTTCTCACACATTTTTTTCCCAATAGAATAGGCATTGTCTGCATGAATTAAGGCCGACAAAGCATCAACCTGATTGGCGTTGAGAAGAATATCTACCTTTACTAACTTGGAGGCGCGCATTCCTAATGGAGAGTAATCGAAAGAGGCATAGCCTTTGGAAACGGTTTTTAAGCGATCATAAAAATCAAAGACAATTTCGGCTAAGGGCATTTCGAAGGAAAGCTCTACGCGCTCTGTGGTTAGGTAGGTTTGGTTGGTAATTTGTCCGCGTTTTTCGATACACAGCGACATTACATTCCCCACATAATCTGCTTTGGTAATAATAGTCGCACGAATAAAAGGCTCTTCAACACGGTCCATTCCAGAAGGATCGGGTAAGTCAGAAGGATTGTTCACCAAAAGAATTTCGTCCGGGTTTTTTCGTGTATAGGCATGATAAGATACGTTGGGAACCGTCGTAATAACGGACATGTTGAATTCGCGTTCTAATCGCTCTTGAATAATCTCTAAGTGCAACATTCCAAGGAAACCACAACGGAATCCAAAACCGAGTGCTGCAGAACTTTCGGGTGAAAAGACCAACGAAGCATCGTTTAGTTGAAGCTTTTCCATGGAGCTACGAAGCTCTTCATAGTCTTCAGTATCTACAGGATATATTCCTGCAAAGACCATGGGTTTCACCTCTTCAAAACCATCGACGGCGTTTTGCGTTGGATTTTCAGGTGTGGTAATGGTGTCTCCAACCTTCACTTCTTTGGCTTCTTTTATCCCAGTAATGAGGTAGCCAACATCTCCTGCAGAAATTTCCTTTCGAGGGACTTGTTTTAGTTTTAGTGTTCCAATTTCATCCGCATTATAGGTCTTTTGCGTGGCGATGAATTGTATTTTTTGTCCTTTGCGAATGCGGCCATTTAAAATTCGGAAATAGGTCTCTACACCTCGGAAGGGATTGTAAACAGAGTCAAAGATTAAAGCCTGAAGAGGCTCGTCTGGACTTCCTTTGGGTGCTGGAACACGATCGATAATTGCTGTTAGAATGTCTTTAATTCCAAGCCCTGTTTTTGCAGAAGCAGGAATAACTTCATCGGGGCTACAGCCGAGTAAGTCAACGATGTCGTCGGTTACTTCTTCAGGGTTTGCGGAAGGAAGGTCAACTTTATTTAAAACGGGAATAATTTCTAAGTCATTTTCTAGGGCCAGATAAAGGTTTGAAATGGTCTGTGCCTGTATGCTTTGGGCGGCATCCACAATTAAGAGCGCACCTTCACAGGCTGCGATTGATCGTGAAACCTCATATGAAAAGTCGACATGGCCAGGAGTATCAATTAGGTTGAGAATATATTCCTCTCCTTCATGAACATATTCCATTTGTATCGCATGCGATTTGATGGTAATACCTCGTTCGCGCTCCAAATCCATGCTGTCTAAAAGCTGATCTTGTTTTTCGCGCTCGGTTACCGATCCGGTAAAGTCAAGTAAGCGATCGGCCAAGGTGCTTTTTCCGTGGTCGATGTGAGCAATGATGCAAAAATTTCTAATGTTTTTCATTCGGCGCCGTCTTTCATAGCCATGCAAAGATAAGGCTTTGTGGGGAGGCTTTTTTGCTTATTTTTGTAAAAAATTACCCAATGGTTAAAATTGGAAACATCGAACTACCCGCATTTCCGCTCTTACTAGCTCCCATGGAGGATGTAAGTGATCCTCCCTTTCGCGCATTGTGCAAAGAGAACGGCGCAGATGTGGTGTACACTGAGTTTATCTCGAGTGAAGGCCTTATTCGCGATGCGGCAAAAAGTGTCCAAAAGCTAGATATTTACGAAAAAGAACGCCCGGTAGGGATCCAGATTTTTGGCGCAAACATCGATTCGATGCTGCGCTCTGTCGAGATTGTTGAAGCCTCTAAGCCAGACATTATTGACATTAACTTTGGCTGCCCAGTAAAAAAAGTAGTTTGCAAAGGCGCAGGTGCTGGAATTCTCAAAGACATTCCTTTGATGGTAAAACTAACCGAAGAAATGGTTAAGCACACCTCGCTGCCTATAACAGTAAAAACACGTTTGGGCTGGGATCACGACTCGATCAAGATTGTCGAAGTGGCCGAACGGCTGCAAGATGTTGGTTGTGCTGCAATTTCTATTCATGGCCGAACAAGAGCACAAATGTATAAAGGAGACGCTGACTGGGGGCCAATAGCAGAAGTAAAGAACAATCCTCGCATGCATATCCCTGTTTTTGGCAATGGGGATGTCAATACACCAGAGCGTGCTGTTGAAATGCGCGATCAATATGGGTTGGATGGCGCAATGATTGGCCGAGCAAGTATTGGAAACCCATGGTTTTTCAATCAAGTGAAACATTTTATTGCGACAGGAACTCATCTTCCTTCACCAACAATTAGCGAGCGGGTAGAGGCTGCTCGTCGTCATCTTGAAATGTCTATTGCGTGGAAAGGAGAAGTTTTGGGTGTTTTGGAAACGCGTCGTCACTACACGAATTACTTTAAAGGAATTCCAAATTTTAAAGAGTACCGTACCCGTATGGTAACATCTAACGCCTCAGAAGACGTCTTTGCCGCTTTGGCAGATGTGAAGCGCGATTGGAACGACTATGTGATGGTTTAGCCTTTAGCTATTTTTTTGTCCATATTTCGGGTTGCCCAAAAAGCAGCAAAAGTGCCCAAGACAAAGATGGTACAAAAAACGACAAAGAAGTTGTTTAGCTCAAATTTCACCGGGTAAGGCAAGCTCGTTCCTGGCACAAGTAAAAAGGGAAAGGCCTGCTGAAACAGCACTAAAACCCCTCCAACGATTATTCCCAAGCCGCCACCAACCCAGCTAATTAACCCCCCTAAATAGAAGAACACCCGTTGTATTTCTTTGGGCAACAGACCCATGGCAAACAAGATGCGAAGTTGTGGCTTTTTATCTAAAAACATCATGATGAGCGCACCCACTACATTGAATAGTGCAATGATAATGACAAGACTAAAAATAAGGTAAACCGCTACATTTTCTGTGTTTAACATTTTGTATAAAGCTGCATTGAGCTGTGCTCTGTTTCGAACAGAAACCGTTTGACCAAGAACAGTAGAGATTTGTTCCTCCATAGATGAAACACTTTGTTGCCCCGTTGTTTTTAAGTCAATAGAGGTATATTCGTTTTTTCCACGCTGAAGTAATCGACGCGCCAAATCGATTTTAGCAAAGAGGTATTTTTTGTCGATTTCTTCATTCGCAAAATAGATCCCGGCGACCAAAGCTGTTTGGTTGATAAAAGGATTTTGCCCTAAGCCAACACCGCCTGTTCTTTTCGGGGCGGTTAAGGTTAAAAAATCGGTATAATCGTATACGCCAAGGCTAAGGGCACGCGCAATGCCTCCGCCAATAACCACTTCGTCAAAATCGTTCACAAACCAATTCCCACGTACAATCAAAGAATCTATAGGAACAACGGTTTGGTAATTGTCTTCCACCCCCTTGAGGTAAGCAACGTGGTTTTTATTGCGGAAGTTTAAAAAGATTTTTTCTTCAAGCAGAGGAGTGGCTGCTTCAACAAAGGACAACTCGCGTAGTGCAGCGATTTGAAGAGAGTCAACAAGAAGTGTTTTTCCTTGTACCGTCTCGATACGGAGATCCGGATCGAAGGAGTTTGAAAAAGAAAGCCCAAACTCTTTGAGCCCACTAAAGGCGCTTAGGACAATAAAAAGAGAAGCGGTAGCAACCAAAACAACACCGATAGAGATAAGGTTGATTAGGTTAACAATGGTTTGTTTGCTTTTGGAAAAAAAGTAACGCAAGGCAATAAAAAAGGGGACACGCACGGCTTATTTTTTTTTGCGTTTTTTCAGTTTTTCACCATCTAGGATAGGGTTTTCTGTGGCCTTTAGAGCGGCATCAATTCCTTCGATATAGTCGAGAGAATCGTCAAGAAAGAAAAGAAGCTCAGGAATACGGCGCAGTTCGTTTCTTAGCAATTGTGCTAAATCATGTTTTACTTGAAAAGCATTTGATTGAATGCCTTCCAGCCATTTATCGGCCTCTTTGGAAGGGAAGAGGCTGAGGTGAACTTTGGCGACAGATAAATCGACCGTTACATTTACTTTTGTTACCGAGACCAAAAGGTTATTCACCCCTTCTTTTCGGATGGCTCCTTGAAGTAGTTGCGCAATTTCTTGTTGCAATAAGGCGGCTATTTTCTTTTGTCTTGGACTTTCCATGCTGTGATTATTGGGTAAAATTAAGCATATTTGTTGGACTAATTTTTTTCAAATGCAAAAGCCTTTCTTTTCTTTACTACTCTTTGGCTTGTTTTTGGCTTGCCAGCTCACCTTGGCACAACAAAGCACAGAAGGGATTAGCCGCCTTATTTTTCAAAAAACAAACGCCTTACGAGTAGCCAAGGGTTTACCAGCCTTAAAAGCGCTGGACAGCCTCACCTTTTTAGCGCAATATCACAGCAATAATATGGCCACAAAAGCATTTTACAGTCATATTGATTCTGAGGGATTAAATCCGGTTACACGAGCTGAAAAGTTAGGGATACAACCTTGGCGAAAAACAGGGAATCGATATAGTGGAATTGCCGAAAACATTGCTCGGGTCCCTTGGTTTGAAAACGTTATTGGCTGCGGAGATACCCGATCTACAGAAGCGTTGGCTGAATGTATGGTTGAGGGTTGGAAAAAAAGTCCCCCGCATTATAAAAACATTCTTGGGGACTATCTCTATTTAGGTGTTGGGATTCAATTCGATGCCACGGGAATGGGTTTTGGAACACAAGTTTTCCGTTAATCCTCGCGCTCCCATTTATACTCTCCATTGAGACGAAAAGTACCGAGGTGCTCTTTGTTCCAGTTGGATGGAGCAATTAGCGAAAGAAAATTCTCGCCTTTTTCGCCTACATATAAATGATAGCTTTCTCCGACAATGGGTTCAAATTTAAATTTTGCTGAATAAACCTGTTGGGTATCCGCAGCAAGCGTAACAAACGATTTGATCTTGTTTTGTAAGTCGGTGAGTTCTGCCTGAAACTGTTTAGAAACCTTATCCACACCTTTCTTTTTGAAAGCATCAACATTGGGAATGGAAATGACGGGACTGCTGTTGCTTGTTGCGTAAGGAAGAAGCTTGGAAATATATTCCTGATTTTCTTCATCCCATGCCACACCGTCGGGTTTTTTAGAGGATTTCATGTTGCGTGCTTTTTAGACAAAAGTAGTGAGGATAAAAAGCAAAAACAAACTGTTTGATGAGGTAAGTCAGTCTTTTATTTTTTATTCTTCATTTCTCGGATAGCATTATAGCCCATTACGACAAGGGCAAACAAAAAACCGTAAACCAATATATTTGTCAAAAAGTATCCCATAGCTACTAAGGTACAAAATTTCAGGAAGACTTGAGAAACCATCGCCTCAAAAATAGCAGGGACATAAAACAAAAATAATGTAATTTTGTGACGATAAAACAAATCCATGGTTATACTTTCTGCTCTCTTTGCCATTACCCTTGCAATGTTAATTATATGGCGTTCAAGCGATGGGTTTGAGGTAGCTTCTGGCTATCTCGGACGAAACTTAACAGACGGCGTAAGAGGAGCAACCATTAATGCGGTGGGAAGTTCAATTCCAGAGCTATTTACCACTCTTTTTAGTTTAATGCTTTTAGGTGAGGTTGACAATTTTGCTTTTGGAATTGGGACAACAGCAGGAAGTGCTATTTTCAACGGGATGATTATTCCCGCAGTCGTTATTATTGCTGTAATTGGTTACGGCATAGCACACAAAGTTAAGGTGTCGAAGAAAGTTATTCTTCGCGATGGGATCGGTTTAATAATCGCCGAACTTATCCTCATTTATATGGTTTCAGGAAATCATCTAACCTGGATGCACGGACTAGGCTTAATGTTTACCTATGTGGTTTATGTTGCCTATATGTTTTCAACCATGAAAACGAAAGAAGAAGTAGCCTCAACAACAATAGAGGAAGTAAAAGAATACCCCGTTGGTCGAAAACCAACCATAGTAAAATCTCTCCTTTTGTTGGATTTTGAACATGTTTTTATTCGAAAACAAATCAATACACTCAATGCATGGATGTTGTTGCTTTTTTCGATGTTAGTCATTGGTTTGGCCTGTATTGTTTTAATTCATTCTTGTGAATTATTATCAGGCGAAATGGGGATTGCCCCTTATTTTATTGCGGTTGTTTTGGCTTCAGCCGCAACCAGTGTCCCAGATACGATTTTATCTTATCGTGATGCGGTTGCAGGGAACTATGACGATGCCGTTGCTAACGCGCTTGGGAGCAATATTTTTGATATTTGCTTCGCCCTTGGCTTTCCACTGTTTGCATTTACGCTCTTCAATGGTCCCATTAGCATGACACCAGAAACGGTTGCCAATGTAGCAGAATTGCAAGCAAGCTTAGTGCTTTTAACGGTTACCGCTTTTTTGATTTATTACTTCAATGCTGGTTTACGGAAAGTCCACGCTTATTTACTGCTTGGCCTCTATGTCGTATTTATTGGTTTTATTTTCGCTAAAGCCTATTCCTTTGAGTGGGCCATTCGTTTAGGAGAAGTACTCGCTTCTTGGATACCTACCGCAGCCTAATGCGGAAGCTTTTTTTGGAGTAATCCATAACAAAAAGTACCTAGCGTTGCAGAAGCGATGACCACAAGTATGGGCAAAAACCCAGCCCCTAATACGGTAAACATTGGTCCTGGACAAGCGCCCGAAATGGCCCAGCCAAAACCAAAGAACACTCCGCCAAAAAGGTAGCGTTTCCAGCCACTTTCTTTGCTGGGAATAACAATGGGCTCTCCGTCTACGACAGAATTAACGTTAAATTTTTTAAGCACAAAAGTGATAATTGCACCGCAAAACAAGGCAGAACCAATAATGCCATACATGTGGAAAGCGTTGAATTGAAACATTTCATAGATGCGAAACCACGAGGCCGCTTCTGATTTGAACATGGTTATGCCAAAAAGAATTCCGATGGAGAAATAGAGTAGTGTGCGCATTATAATAAAATTGGAAGAATGAAATGGTTAACAATTAGGCCACCCACGAAAAAGCCAATAACGGCAATGAGGGAAGGGAGTTGGAAATTACTGAGTCCAGAAATAGCATGGCCAGAGGTGCATCCTCCAGCATAACGGGCGCCAAAGCCCACCAAAAAGCCGCCCAAACTCAAGAGTAAAACAGACTTAACCGAGCTAAAGGCTGCTAGACTAAAAAGCTGCGCAGGCATATAACTTTGGCCTGCATCGAGAATACCCATCTCATTTAATTGTGTAATGGTGGCTGGACTAATGGCAACTGCGGTTGAAGCGCTTAGGTAATTGGAAGCAATAAAACCACCTAATACAGCACCTGAAGCCACGACGAGATTCCAGCGTTGTGCCTTCCAGTCAAATTGAAAAAAGGAAACGTTTTTACCTGCTCCCATTGCTGCGCAAAGGGTTCTAAGGTTGGAAGACATTCCAAAAGATTTACCTGTCCAAAGAAGTAAGAAGAGGACAAAGGCAATCATGGGGCCACTAAAATACCAGGGCCAGGGTTGTAATAAAAATTCTATCATGGTTTACAGTGTTGATGGACAAATATAGTCGGTTAATGAGATGTTCGTTTCTTTGATCGCTTTGAAGCCACCCTGCACGTCAATAATGTTGTGAATACCTCTTTTTTTCAAAAGTGATGCAGCGATGACAGAGCGGTAGCCCCCCGCACAGTGGAGATAAAAGCTTCCTTTTTCTGGGAATTCGTTTAAGTGATCGTTTAAAAAGTCAAGCGATACATTGTTGGCAACTTCAACATGTTCAGAAATAAACTCTCCTTCTTTTCGAACATCAAAAACGGGTAAGGGATTTTCGCTCATTTCTAGAGCAAAGGTCTCGGCACTGACACCGCTGATGCGGTCAAAGTCTTTGCCTTGTGCCTTCCAGGCGTCAAAACTGCCTGCTAAATATCCAAGGGTTTGATCAAAGCCAACACGCGATAAACGAGTGATGGTTTCTTCTTCTCGACCGGGAGGAGTGACCAGTAAGATCGGTTGTTTGACATCGGCAATGAGCGCGCCAACCCAAGGGGCAAAGCCACCATCGATTCCAATGAAAATGGATTGGGGAATATGGCCTTTTACAAACTCGTTTTGGTGGCGGACATCCAATACAATTGCTCCCTCGCTATTGGCCAATTGTTCAAAAGCATCTGGCGTTAGGGCATGTGTTCCGCGTTCGATTACTTGCCCAATGTCTTCATAACCACTTTTGTTCATTTTTACATTTAATGGGAAATAAGAAGGAGGTGGAAGGAGGCCGTCGGTCACTTCTTTGATGAATTCTTCTTTGGACATATCGTGACGAAGCGCATAATTCATTTTCTTTTGGTTCCCTAGACTATCCACAGTTTCCTTCATCATGTTTTTTCCACAGGCAGAACCTGCACCATGGGCAGGGTATACGGTAACATCATCGGCCAAAGGCATTATTTTGGTTCGGAGACTGTCGAAAAGCATGCCGGCCAAATCTTCCTGGGTAATGGTTTCGGCTTTTTGGGCTAGGTCGGGACGTCCCACATCGCCAAGAAAAAGGGTGTCTCCACTAAAAATCGCGTGATCTTTGCCGTCTTTATCTCGAAGTAAATAGGTGGTGCTTTCTAAGGTGTGTCCCGGAGTATGCAGGGCAACAATGCTGATTTCCCCTAAAGGAAAAACTTGCTCATCTTTGGCAATAAGTACGTCAAAATCTGGATTAGCATTTGGTCCGTAGACAATGGGAGCCCCTGTTTTTTTGGAGAGGGTAATGTGTCCGCTCACAAAATCTGCATGAAAATGCGTTTCGAAAATATACTTCACTTGGGCATTGTCTCGATTGACACGATCCAAATAAGGTTGTACTTCTCTTAAGGGGTCAATAATGGCCACTTCTCCTTTGCTTTCAATGTAGTAAGCTCCTTGAGAAAGGCAACCGGTGTAAATTTGTTCTATGGTCATAATGTTCTGAAATTAATGGTTATTACGTTGGGTAGCGATTGATTTTTCGATTTCTGAAGGGGCTTTTCCTTCAATGGCATTTAGGGCAGCTTCTAGCGAAGAATAGACAAAAAGATTGTTAAAACGACTCAAAACACCTAGGTTGTGAAACTGATCTCTAATTGGACCACTCAGGCCGGTCCAGTAAAGGTTAGTGCCGTTTTCTTTTAGCTCTTCGAACAAGAGAGAAAGCATTTCCATGGCGCTTGCATCGATATAGTTGATGGGTGCAGCAGCAAGGACTAAATGGTTGACCGATTCAGGATGTTGTTTTATTAAATGCGAGAGTTGTTGCTTGAAATAGCGTTGGTTTCCAAAGAAAAGTTGTCCGTCAAAACGCAAGATCAGGACATGCGGAAAAGTTGTGACCTCATTGGAAAAGCGATCAATATTTTTAAAATAGTGGGTGTTTTTAATGCGTCCTAAAACGGCAATATGTGGGCGCGTATTTTGGTATACCATATATAAAAGGGCCGCAAAGACCCCTAGTAAAATTCCTTCTTTGATCCCAACAAAGAGGGTAATAGAAAAGGTAAACAAGAGAACGTAAAATTCGGATCGATTGTTTTTCCAGAGTTTTTTGGGGTAGCTTAGGTCAATTAATTTTCCCACAGCAACAAGGATGATAGCGCCCAAGACAGCCGTGGGTAAATGATAGAAAAAGGAGGTGAAAAAGAGGAGTGTTAACCCCACTACGGCTGCGCTAAAAAGAGCCGCAACTCCTGTTTTTGCTCCAGCATCATGATTGACGGCTGTTCTAGAAAACCCTCCGGTGGTTGGGAAGGCCTGGAACAGTCCACCAACAATATTTGCACTTCCCAAGGCAATGAGCTCTTGATTGGGGTTGAGGTAATTTGTTTTTTCCTTTTCTTCGACGGCTTTTGCAACAGAAATAGCTTCCATAAAAGCAATGAGCGCCAAAGTTAATGCTAGAGGGAATAGCTCATAGACCTGAGACAAGCTAGCTTTTGGCCACACAAAAGAAGGCAGCCCTTCAGGAACTTCTTTAACCAGTGTAACCCCGAGGCTTTCCCAGTTATTTTGCGCCGCAATAAAAGTGGTTAGAAAGACCAAGAGTAATGCCCCGGGAAGTTTGGGAAAGTGTTTTTTTGCGATCAATAAAAAAGAAATACCTAAGCCACTTATGAGGACACTTAAAAGGTGGGTTTGAGGGCCCAATTCTATTAAATAAAAGAAAAGCTCATGAAGTTTATTACTTCTCGGAATGTCAATGCCAAGCAAATGATTTAGCTGGCTTAATGCGATGATAATAGCTGCTGCTGAAGTAAATCCGCTGATTACAGGCTTTGAAAGAAAATTGACCAAAAAGCCTAATTTTAGACCGCCCAATAAAAGCTGTATGGTCCCCATAAAAAGCGCCAAAAAAGAAGCGAGGGCAATATATTCTGCGTTTGTTGTAAGGGATAGGGCACCCAAACCAGCGGCAACCAATAAAGAATCCATGGCAACAGGACCAACGGCAAGTTGGCGCGATGTGCCCATGATAGCATATACAATTTGCGGAAAGAGGGCTGCATACAGTCCGTAGACCGGCGGAAGGCCAGCAATCATAGCATAAGCCATTCCTTGTGGTATCAACATGATCCCCACTGTGATGCCTGCCGCAATATCTCCTTTAAGAAAAGAAGGGGAATAGGTTTTTAACCAGCTGAGAATCGGAAAATAGTGTTGTATGCTGTTCATTGTTCAGCAAATGTACATTACTACTTTGACACCCAGAGTAACCTAGGTTACACAAGTTCAATTAATTCTATGGCATTGCGGTGTAAACTAATTTTTTGATTGTTTTCCAAGCGTTTTAATAAGCGAGAAATGACCACGCGTGAACTATGTAGGTCTTGTGCGATTGTTTGGTGGGTAATAGAAAGTGTAGTTTGTTTAGTGACTCGTTTTTTTTCGATGAGGTAATTCCAAAGTCTTTTTTCCAGCTGGTCAAAGGCGAGACTGTCGAGGGTTTCGAGGAGTTCATCCATGCGTTTTTGATAGCTCTTGAATAAAAACTGCCGCCAAGAAGGATAGCGTTCCGACCAATTTTCCATGACCGAGAGCGGAACCATAATAAGTTCGGAAGGCATTTCAGTCACAGCGCGTATTTTACTCTTTTGTTGCCCCAATTCCCAAGCAAAGGTCATGGTACAGGATTCTCCTTCCTCTAAGTAATAGAGCAAGAGTTCATTTCCTTCGCTGTCTTCACGTGATATTTTTACTGCCCCATGGAGCATCAAAGGAACTCCTTTAATGGTTTGGCCAATATCCATTAATTCCACCTCAGCAGGGACAGAGCGAAAGGTACCGACTTGAGCAATTTCCTCTAAAAGTGCGGTTTCGAAGTTGCTTCCAAAATGTTTTTTTAATTCTACAATCACAGAAAAAAGAGTTTATACAACGCGTATAAAGATACTTCTTTTTAGGATGAGCTCTTTTTTTTCTTTTCCCAAAGCGCTTTAAATTCAGGATATGACATAAGTGTTCCGCTCCATTCCTTATAACGAATTAAAGCGCCATCATCTCCTGTTTTAAGTTTTTCGAAAGCACAATTGAGCCACAACAAACGCTCTTGTTCTGTCATGGTATCAAAGTTGAAATAACGCAACCGTACACGACAATCGTCTTGCGCAGGAACCCTGGGGTGAACAAAGGTTAGGACTAGGCTTAGGAAAAGGAATTTCATCTGAAAAATAGTTTGCTGTTTTCCTAAAGATACAAAGATTGGTTTTAATCGATTAAAAAGTGGTTGCTTTCATTGTTGGCAAAGCCCATTAAGTGTTGATCTAACCCAAGTAAAAGCTTAGTTACTTGTATGCGATTTTTCTAAAGCATAAAAGGTTGCCTGAGCATAGTCAGCGTCATTTCCAGAATTATTAACATGGTAGACCCCAGCTTTGAAATACATGTATTGACCACCTACATTAAAACCACTATTCACCATATCGATGGTTTTAACAACATCTTGTTTCCCTTCGCGGATGATGGTAACGGTCAGGACATCCCCTACAACCGTAATACGATAGCTAAAGACTTCGTTTAAAGCAATTCCGTCTGAAGGGTTCGATGCGCTGTTACTTCTGGTGCCGATCATTTCGTGCCATTGTTCACTGCCATTTCCATCGGTTGGTTCGTGGGCAAAGTAGATAGCGCCTAAGTTGTTGTTGGGTAATTTTCTGTAGTAGATACGAATAGGCTCGTCATTGTTTGCGTGTATTTGTCCTATAATAACTCTTCCTATATGACTGCTACTACCCGATGTTGTAACATGGTTCACCGCTAAAGTGGCATTCATTTCACCATCAAAGGCTGCTGCAGCATTTTTATCTGCTTGAGGTGCTGTGCCAAAGACCCAGTTGTTTTTATTTACACCTTGTGTACTAATACTTGTGTTGGTGCCTCGAAGCATTTCACGTAACTCTACCCTTGTGTAACTTGTGTTGGCTGATGTTTTGTAACCCTCTACCGGGCATTTAAAAACCATTCCTCCATCTGATGCTGTATAAAAATAAGTACTGTTTTCATAGTTGTTATTGAGTTGACTAACGGAAATATCGGTTGCGGTTCCATTTCCTTTATTTACAGGGATACTTAACTTCCACGTGGATAAATCAAAGTTTTCTGCAGGGGCTTGATTTGGATCTAAACCACTTGAAGGTGTAGGAGCGGGTTCTTCTGTGGCTGCTTCTTGCGTAATATGTAGAAATCTTGAAAGACTACCGCCCGAGACAGAAAGCATTTCCGAACGCATGTAGGGACTTGAGTTTGCAGATACAGAAACACTTATTGCTCCATTATTAGATCCCGATGAAGGACTAACGTTAATCCAGTTAGCGTCGTTATTTATTCGCCATTCCAGATTAGAGGTGATGTTCGTTGAACGTATTTCTTGATTGGCAGAAAAAGTTGCAATAGAAGAAACGGTTAAGGTTTCGGGTAATTCTTCGGTTGCAGGTTCATTTGAACTACAACTCAATAGGATTCCAAGAAATAGAATTCCATAAGTGTTTTTTAGTGTATTCATTTATTATATAAAGCGTTAAAACTACTAAAAAACTACGCAAAAGGCATCGCTTTTTTATTGGGAAATCTAATTAATAATAGAATTTGAAAGTAAATTTCTTTCTGTAGTAGTAGGGATTTTTTTCAGCAAAAAAGTATTTTTAAAAAGCGCGGAGGTATTGGGAAAGTTGTTTATTTTTGTGCCAAGAATTGCTGTTTTGATTAAAAGCAGACTTCGGTCCTATAGCTCAGTTGGTTAGAGTAGCTGACTCATAATCAGTTGGTCCCTGGTTCGAGCCCAGGTGGGACCAC
>Ga0209654_1001273_pt1 | contig 20518 bp, 20 predicted proteins | sample SaaInl1SG_22_DNA_FD_184646 | JGI IMG/M metagenome (GOLD analysis project Ga0209654, IMG submission 184646) | Marine microbial communities from expanding oxygen minimum zones in the Saanich Inlet - ESP_161SG_22_DNA (SPAdes) (version 2) | ecosystem: Environmental > Aquatic > Marine > Intertidal... | reverse complement strand
TCTGACGAGCATGGCGTTGTGGGTGACCCGGACGGTGTATTGAACGTCAACGACAAGCTGAAATTGGTTCCAGGTCACTGTGATCCGACATGCAACGTACATGATTGGTATGTCGGTGTGCGCGGCGGCAAGGTTGAAGTTGTTTGGCCAGTGTCTGCGCGCGGCAAGGCATATTGATTTCGAATTGCTAAAGCAATCCGACCGGTGCGAGGGGCTAGCCCCTCGCGCTCCCCAGGATATTTATAGAAAGAGGAAGCGCATATGTGGATCGTACCGGAGCGTGAGATCGCGGATTTGTTGACGCGGGATGCGTCGTTTGAAGCGGTTGAAAAAGTGTTTGCAGCGATGGCAGCGGGCGATGCATACAACTTTCCTGTTATTCGTGAAGCTATCGGACATGAAGATGCGCTTTATGGCTTTAAAGGTGGCTTTGACGGGGTGGGCAGTACGCTTGGCCTAAAGGCTGGCGGCTATTGGCCCCATAACCTCGAGAAGCGCGGGATCATCAATCACCAATCAACGGTCTTTCTGTTTGACCCTGACACCGGCAAAGTGGCGGCGATGGTCGGTGGCAATTATCTGACGGCGCTTCGCACGGCTGCAGCGTCATCTGTGTCGATCAAGCATCTTGCGCGCAAAGACTCAAAGGTGATGGGCATGGTGGGTGCGGGTCATCAAGCGACGTTCCAGTTGCGTGCCGCGCTGGAGCAGCGGGAGTTCGAGAAGGTGATTGGTTGGAATTACCACCCTGAAATGTTGCCGAATATCGAAAAAGTTGCCCAAGAAGCAGGTGTCCCGTTTGAAGCGGTTGAGCTTGAAGGGTTGGGCGAGGCGGATGTTGTGATTTCTATTACCTCCACTTTTGCGCCGACAATCATGGCAGAGCATATCAGTGCAGGCACACATATTGCTTGCATGGGCACTGACACCAAAGGCAAGCAAGAGGTCGAAGCGGCGCTGCTGGCGCAGGCTACCGTCTTTACTGACGAGGTGGCACAGTCGATTTATATTGGAGAGGCGCAGCATGCGATTGCGGCCGGCTTGATCCAAGAGTCAGATGTGCATCAAATTGGCGCGGTGATTAACGGCGCACACAAAGGGCGTACGTCTGATGAAGAGATCACGCTGTTTGATGGCACAGGGGTTGGTTTACAGGATCTCGCAGTGTCGGCCGCAATTGTGCGTATGGCTGTTGAGCAGGGTGTTGCGATTGAGGTGGATTTCTAAAGCACCTGAGTGAGAAACGATTGAGCGTCTTTGGCAGTGATGTCAGAGGCGCTTTTTAGTTTGAGGTGGCGGCGATGTTTGCCTTTACCCTCTAGCACGCCATTTAGATCATCAAGAGATGCGCCGTCGGAAAACTCTAAAAACACGTGATCTTTGTAGATGAAAATGCCGCCGACAAAGGTTTTATCGTCTCCCTCGTTCGGACACATCACGTCGCCGCCGTACTTGGGAACGAGGCGGATGTCTGGGTTTATTTCACCTACGAGAACGGCGAGGGCATCTTTGATATCATCCATAGTGCGGCCTTTCGTTTTAGGTAGCCTACAGTTTGAAAAAGCAAAAAGGCGCCCCAAATCGGAGCGCCTTTTCTAGGTTTTTGCGAGTGAGGAGAAGCTTATGCTTCGTCCATATCCTTTGGCAGAACCAAGTTCAGAACAATTGCCATCAGAGCTGTTGGTGCAACCGCGGATGTCGCGAGTGTTTTTACAACGCCTGGCAGATATTGAACAGCCGTTGGGACTAAGTTCAGACCCAAGCCAAATGCGAGGCTCACCGCGATGATGATCATCGTGCGACGTGTCATCTTCTCTTCTGCGAGAACGTTAAGACCGGCAGCCGCAACCATGCCGAACATCACGATCACACCGCCGCCAAGTACTGGCAAAGGCATGGACGCGATGACAGCGCCGATCTTTGGAACCAGACCACAGACAACCATAATTGCACCGGCAATGGTCACAACGTGACGCGACATAACGCCTGTCATGCCGATGATGCCGACGTTCTGGCTAAAGGATGTGTTTGGCAAGCCGCCGAAGACGCCAGCAACTGCTGTGCCCAGACCGTCCGCATATGTAGCGCCTGCGATTTCTTCGTCTGTGGCTTCACGATTTGCACCCGCTTTTGTTGTCGCGGAAGCATCGCCCACGGTTTCAATCGCAGATACGATGGAAACGAGCGTGACTGCGATGACAGCGCCGAGGTTGAACTCAAAGCCGTATGGCAGAGGCTGAATGGATGTGATCCAGCTCGCATTTGCGACTGCGCCGAAGTTAACCATACCAAGTGCGAATGCGAGTGCATAACCTGCGAGCAAACCAATCAGGATTGCGGCCATGGACAGAATGCCTTTGGTGAAGAACTTCAGTATCAGGGAGACCACGATCACCGTGAGGGCGACGGACCAGTGCTTGAGGGAGCCAAAGCTCTCTGCTTCCATCTGGAAGGTCGCTGCACCGCCCGCTGCGTATTTGATCGCTACCGGAATAAGGTAAAGACCAATCGCGAGGATCACGAGACCAGTGACCAACGGTGGGAACAAGAAACGCAAGTGCTGAATAACAGAACCGAGCAGGAAGTGGACAACACCACCGATGATGCAGGCCGTCAGAGCGACGCCAAGACCTTGCGTTGCCGCGATGCCAGCGAGAACACCAACGAATGCGAAGCTCGTACCCTGCATGATTGGCAGACGCGCACCGATTGGGCCAACACCAACAGTTTGGAATAGCGTCGCGATACCCGCGAACAACATAGCCATTTGGATGAGATAGACTTGCTCAGCACTACCGAATGCAAGGCCAGCTGCGCCCGCAACGATGATGGATGGCGTGACGTTAGAGGCGAACATCGCCAGAACGTGTTGCGCGCCCAGTGGAACGGCTTGGCCGAGTGGTGGAGTGGTATTCGGGTCGCTATATGCGCCCATCGATGTATCAGCCATTGGTATTCTCCCCTTCATAGCTGTGAGTGCCGACCGCTTCTATGTCGGTCATGTTTTGTCCCTTACCACAATATGTGGGTTTGAGAGCGGAAATTCTTCCAAGTTGTTGCCGTCGCCAATTCTATCGACAACTGCGAACTGACCAGAGCCCGATAAAGGCGTCAAAACGCCATGCCAAGTGCCTTTATGAAAGTTGATGACTTGGCCTGCTTGTGTTTCGAATGCGATGGGCGTGCCGGGGGTTCCGTTGTCGTCAGGTGCGACGATGACGAGGAAGCCGTCGTTGCTCATCGGGATGAACGCTTGGGAACCTAGCGGGTGACGCTCGACCAGATTGAATTCATATGGAAGCGTGCGGATTTCGGCGTTGAACAGGCTCAGACCGGCACGGCCAGTACCAAAATCTATCTGCGCGCGGTCATGGTATCGCTCGCATTTGCCCAGATTGATGATCATGTCAGAATCGCCGGTGCAATCGATCAGATCACCGTAAGGGGCGAAGTTTTCTGCGGTGATGGGTTGGATTTGGATTTCAACGCTCACGGCAGAATGTCCATCAGGCGGAAGTCGGCGATACGCTCTACCTGTTTGCAGGCCTCTGCGAATTCAGTGGCACGGTCGTTGTTGATGCGGCGATGGAACGCGTTAAGGATGCTGGCTTTGTCATGATCACGTACTGCAATGATAAAGGGGAAGCCGTGTTTGCTGACGTACTCTTCATTCAGTTTGGTGAACGTCGCTTTTTCCTCGTCCGTTAGATAATCCAGACCTGCGGCGGCTTGCTCTGCGGTACTTTCAGCTGTGAGGCTATTGGCCTGTGCGAGTTTGCCGGCAAGATCAGGGTGCGCGGTGAGAACGCCGAGGCGTTGCTCTTCGTTGGCGGAGCGGAAAATACGGCACAATGCGTTGTGCAGGCCGATAGCTGTGTCGTGGGTGCGGCCGAGTTCGAGCTCAAATGCGCCTTCGGCGATCCATGGCGAATGCTCGAAGATGGAGCCATACTTGCTGACGAATGTCTCGCGTGTCATTTCAGAAGGGCGTTCATAACGGACATGCGGGTTCTGCGCTGCCCAATGATCCGCGATCTGCTCGCGGGTGGCGAACCAAACACCATCATGGCTATTTGCGTAGGCAAGAAAATCTTGCAAAGCCTGCGCACGACCGGGGCGACCCATGAGGCGGCAATGCAAGCCGATCGACATCATGCGACCGCCTTCTGCGTACAGCACATCAAAGCTGGCTTTGAGATATTCAAAGAAATGTGCGCCTGTGTTGAAGCCTTGCGGCGTCGCAAAACGCATGTCGTTGGCATCCATCGTGTAGGGGACGACAAGTTGATCGTGATCGCCAAATTCCATCCAGTAGGGGACATCATCTGCGATTGAATCTGAGACGTACTTGAACGAACCATTCTCTGCTGCGAGGCGGACGGTGTTGTCAGAACAGCGCCCGATATAGAGACCGACAGGAGCTTCGCCAACGACTTCTGTGTGTAGGCGGATTGCCTCTTCCAAGTCGGCGGTTTCGACTTCTGGCGTTGCGTCTTTGTATTCGATCCACTTGAGACCATGGCTGGCGATTTCCCAGCCAGCCTCTTTCATCGCGCGGACCTGTGTTGGCGCGCGGGCAAGCGCGGTTGCGACGCCGTAAACTGTGATAGGTGTTTTTTCGAGCATACGGTGAAGGCGCCAAAATCCCGCGTGCGCGCCGTATTCATAGACTGATTCCATGTTCCAGTGACGCTGACCGGGCCACTGTGCGGCCCCGACGATCTCGGACAAGAACGCTTCTGACGCGGGATCACCATGAAGGATGTTGTTTTCGCCACCTTCTTCGTAATTCATCACAATTTGCACCGCGATCTTGGCACCATTTGGCCAGTTCGCTGCGGGCGGCGTCGCGCCATAGCCATGCATATCACGAGGGTAACGAGTCATTGGGGTCTTCTCCTGCCTTTTGGAGTGATAAACCAGAACATTAGAAAATTTTTTCAAAAAAATCCGAATACACTATCGGATTGATCAAACTTTCGCCGTGATAGAGAAAGATGCGACATAATCAAGCAAATCAGGAGTGAGCACGATGGCCGGATATTTGACGACACATGTTTTGGATACGGCACGCGGTTGCCCTGCGTCGGGCCTAGAGATCGATCTGTTTCGCATTGAAGGCGAGACGCGTGTGAAGCTGAAAAGCGTCGTAACCAATGACGATGGCCGCACGGATGCGCAGATTTTGCCTGCGGGTGAGTTTGAGCTGGGCACGTATGAGTTAGTGTTCCATTGCGGTGGGTATCTGGACGCTTGTGGCGTTACCCCCGAAAGCCCGCGTTTCTTGGACGTTGTCCCGATTCGCTTCGGCATGTCCGAGGCGGCGCATTACCACGTGCCTTTGCTGCTCTCACCCTTTGGGTATTCGACCTATCGGGGGAGTTGATTGGGGGACGCTTGATATGGTGAGTTGAAGGTCAGCAGTGCGGACAAAGTGCCCCTAGAACAGATTGTTTTCAAGGTCCGCTTTCATGCATTCACATCCACAGATCGGCTTGAACTCAGGCAAGAAATTATCGAGTTTTTCTGGGCCATAGAAAATGGACAACGCTTTAGAATTTAGACGCTAAGAGTTCAGCCAGTTTCATCCGCTGGATCTTGCCAGACGGGCCCTTTGGCAATTCAGGTAGGAAATGCACATGATCCGGTGCTTTGAATTTGCCGAGCTTTTCAACGCAGGTTGCTATGAGGTCTTGCGCGGTTAAGGGCGATCCTTCGCAAACCCGCACAGCAGCTTCGACGCGTTCTCCGTAAGTTTTGCTGGGACGCGCGAATGCGGCAGCTTCAACCACGTCTGCATGCGCATAGAGCGCTTCGTCGATTTCACGCGGTGCAATATTTTCTCCGCCCTTGATGATGAGCTCTTTGAGCCGCCCAGTAACAAACAGGTAGCCTTCTGCGTCTTTACGTCCCAGATCACCCGTGCGCAGCCAGCTCTCGTGGAATGTAGCAGCCGTCGCCTCTGGATTTTTCAGGTATTCAAGCATGACATTAGGGCCAGAAATCGCTATTTCGCCTTCGACGTTTGGCGGGCATTCACTAAGGTCCGAGGCTAGAACTGTGACCTCGTTTCCGTAGGCGGTACCTGGGGAGCCGATTTTACGAACCCCTGGCGGCAACGGGTTGGATAGGATTTGCGCAGCAGTTTCTGTCAGTCCCATCGTCTCGATGATGGGCAATCCAAAACGGGTTTCAAAAGCGCTTTGTACATCGGGCGCGAGAGCTGAGGATGCTGAGCGACCAAAGCGAAGGCGTGATTTGGTTTCGTCGTTTGGATTTGCATCGCTGTGTAGGAGATGAGAAATAATTGTGGGGACAACCGAGAACCATGTGGATTTGGTTTTCTCGATTTGATCCCAAAATCGGCTGGCGGAGAATTTTTCGGCCATCGCGACGCTGCCACCTGATACCAGCGCGCCCATAACGGTAACGCAAAGCCCATTGATGTGACAAATGGGCAGAACACAAAACGCCCGGTCTTGATCAGATAAATCGTGTGCGATTGCGGGCGTCCAACCACCAGCAAGCAGGCTGGCCTGAGTGTGAACGACGCCTTTCGGCCGTCCGGTTGTGCCAGAGGTATACATTAGTAGCGCGTGATCTGATGGCCCAACGTCGTGAAGAACAGTAACGTCAGAGCTGATGGATGTGAGGCGCGTCATGTTAGTTGGTCGCGCGCGTTCAAACATATCGGTGACGCTGTCGTGAACCAAAGCCATTCGTGCTTCGCAATGGTCCAGCGCATAGGCGATCGCATCACGTCCAGCTGCGAGATTGATCATTGTCGCGCGAAAGCCCCCGTAAACGACACCGTAGAACGCAACGATGCCTTCGCGCCCGTTTGGCTGAAGAATCGCGATGCTTTCACCTTTGGCGATCCCCTGCGCCGTCAGCGCACATGCAAGTCCGCGGGCTTCGTCGCGCAATGTTGACCAGCGAAGGGCGGGACCATCATCGGTAAAAACAAACGCCGTGCCGTCGCCTTTTGCACGGTGGTCTAACCAATCACGCAAGCTGCCCTGTGGCGGTGTATCGCGATCAAAGATCATTTGCCCGCTGCGTCCCAATAGTCAGAAAAGATTTCTTCGACTTTTGGTTCGCGTGGTGGGATTTCACGGATGATTTTTGTGGTTTGCATGAAGTGTTTCCAGTGCACATTGTCATCAATGGAATTACCGCCCCACGATCCACACCCCATTGAGAGCGAAAAGGGCATGCCGTTGGTGAAAGATCCGCCAGTTGCAAAGGTATGTGCTTGATTTACAATCACGCGGCAGGTTGGAATTTGTGTGCCCAGCTGGACTGCGCGATCTGCCTTTGCAGAGTGCAAGCCAACAGAATGCCCAGCTCCTTGATACGCCATAATTTCGCTTGTAACTTTAAGCGCTTCGTCGAAATTTTTAGCGCGATAGAGTGCAGCAACGCGCGATAGTTTTTCGCCAGAAAGCGGATGATCGGGGCCAATGCCCTTAGTTTCAACTGCGAGGAATTTAGTGCCTGATGGGACTGCCCCTGACATGCCCAAAGCTTCCAGCATTCTATCTGCGTCTTGTGCGATGACAGAGCGGTTCAAATGTCCGTCTGGCCAAAGCTTTGCTATGATTGTGGCTTCATCGGTGATGCGCGCGCCGCCTGCTTTAGCCAGCGCCGTCATGAAATCATCATAGATCGCTTCTACAACAACCATCGAATTTTCCGACGAACACGACGTTGCATTATCAAAGGTTTTAGACGCGGTAATCTTTTCCGCCGCTGCATCTAGATCGCAGGTTTCATCCACGATAACTGTGACGTTGCCAGCCCCTACGGCCAAAGCGGGTGTGCCAGACGTATAGGCGCGTCTAACGTTGTTTTGAGATCCCGTAACGACGATCAAGTCGCTGATTTCTAGCAAGCGTTGGGTTTTTTCTTTACTGCCTTTGCCTTGGATCATTTGGACCAAATCATGATCTTCGCCGATCTTGTCGAACTCCGAATGGATATAGCCGATCAACACTTCGCAGGCGGGCACGCCTTTTGGCGAAGGGGATAGCACAATCGCATTGCCACATTTAAGAGCGTTGATGTTGTTCGCGGGAGTTGCTGCAGGATTGGTTGATGGCACAACCGCGCCAATCACCCCGATCGGGCGCGCGATTTCGGTGATGCCCGTCTCCGCGTTATCCCTAATAATGCCGTGGGTTTTAGCGTTCGCAATGTCGCGCATCAAACCAAGCGTCTTACGGTGGTTTTTGGTGATTTTGTCGGGCACATTGCCAAGGCCAGTAGTTTCAACAGCCAGTTCAGCAAGGTGCGTGTTTCGGGAGGGCTCCATGATTGCCCAAGCAGCGGCTTGGGCTGCTCGATCATAGCGGTCTTGAGAGCCGTCAGTTTCGAACGCCATTTGCGCAGCGCGCGCGCGGGCGACAATGGCTTCAACTTCTGCAAGATCATCAAGAACGGTCATATTGGAATTCCTAATAGAGGGTATGTGACCCTCACCCATATTTTGGGGAAGGGTCGTATCGTTTTGAAAGGCCTAATTACAAACCAGCAAGCAGTTCTTTCAGAGTCACTTCACGTGCCGCCCACATCTCCAACACTTCTTCGCGTGTCATGATATGCATTGGCGATCCGCCCGCTTTCATTTTGCCTGCAACGCGCTTGTTTTCGAACATGCTTGGCACCGTTGCTGCCAACTTGTCGATAACGCCTTGCGGAGTGCCTTTTGGCACCATTACGCCGCGAAAGTTTACCGATGCGTTGTCTACGTCCAAGCCGCTTTCCATCATCGTTGGAACATCAGGCAGGAATGCATTGCGCTCTAAATCAGCAACAGCAAGAATTTTGACGTTGCCAGCGGATGCCGCGCGGAATGCGTCAGAAAGGTTGTTGATGCCTGCCATAACGTCGCCAGCAATCACTGCTTTCATCGCAGCAGCGCCGCCACCTTTTGTTGGGATATACGCCATTTTCATGTCGCCAGCTTTTTCCATCTGAAGCGCTGCAATGTGGTGACCCACGAATAGACCCGCGCCAGATGTTGTTAGCTTGCCGGGGTTGGCTCTGGTGAAATCAACGACATCTTGAAGCGTGTTGAATTCACTATCTGCGCCAACCACGAGAACCGCAGGATCCGCGCCCCAGTTTGCGATTGGCTCGAAGGACTCCGTGCTATACTGCACGCCGCCTTTGATGGATTGAGCGATGAAATGCGGTACGTTGTATGCGCCAAGCGTGTAGCCATCTGCTTCGGCTTGTCCGGCAAGCCAGTTCCAACCCACACGACCACCAGCGCCCGGCTTGTTCAGAATGGCTACGGGCATGCCCAATGCATCCTCGTTTCCTGCCGTCATCGTCACGATACGCGCTTGGAAATCGGTTGCGCCGCCAGCGCCATAGCTGACCATCATCATGATTGGACGCTCTGGGTAATTTGCATGACCATCCGCAACTGCGGTTTGGGTCAGGCCCATGAGGGCAATCGCTGCCCCTGCTAGTAACTTTTTCATTGTAGTTCCTCCCTAGGATGAGTTCTGCCGCGCTTGCGGTTCAGAAAAAGATCTCTCGTGGTGTGTAAACTTTTAGAAGTAGTGCGAAGAGACCGTACATAACGGCCATGAAACAGGCCGTTGTGATGACGCGCTTTACCCATGATTTCACCGCCATGTGCGGCGCTGGATCATAGAGGCTAAGCAGTATGAAAAATGCGATTGTTGTGGCTGTGTAAAACCCCAACCCCTTGGCCGCCCAGAAAATATAGATCAGCGCTACGATCAATCCGGGGGCAAGGTTTTTGAACTGGGTCATTGAGATGCCGTTGCCGACTTTAGTCCAGCCGAGGCACGCTTTGATGAAGGTCCAAAGCGCGAGCACAACAAAAATAGTAGCAATTAGGCGCGGGAATAAAAATGCTTCCGATGGTTGCTGAGTATAGCTGATGTAGCACACCGAGACACCAACAGCGGCAACGAGGCCAGCACCTATCATATGCTGAAGACGGGGTAACGGTAAGGTGCTCATGCTAAAATCTCCTCTTTAGACGTATAGCGTCGTGATCTGAGTTCCATGTACGCGCTATAAACGATCGACAGGACGACGATAGCCATTAGGAAGATGTTCAAAGGACCCCCAAAAAAGTATGGAGCTAGGCCGTCGGTTGCTGAAGCGATCATACTGCCTTGGATAAAATTGCTCTCAGCGATCGGGCCAAGGATCAGACCTAGCACCAAGGGGGCGGCAGAAAATCCGAAGCGCTCAAGAAAATACATCATGACCCCGAGGGACGCCATGACGTAGACATCACCCATGCTCGATTGCACCGAATAGCTGCCAAAGACAGCAAGGCCCAGAACGATTGCCGCCATCATAGATTGCGGAACCTGCGCGACACGTGCGGCCATGCCAGCCACATAAAGCCCAAAGATACACATTAGGACTTGCCCGATCAGCATCGAGTTTATGAAGGTCCATGCGACGTCAGGGTGATTGTCGAATAGGTCAGTACCTGGGAAAATGCCGTGGATAAGCAAGCCACCAAGAAGCACAGCGGCTGTGGGGGAACCGGGGATAGACAGAGTGAGCAAAGGAACCAAGGACGGGCCAACCATAGCGTTGTTCGCGGATTCTGCTGCGATAAGCCCTTCTGGATGGCCGGTGCCAAATTTATTGCTATCTGGGCTGAATTTCTTGGTTTGGTCATAGGCGACCAGCCCCGCGATTTGGCCACCCACACCGGGAATAAGGCCGATGATGGAACCCGTCAGTGTGCCAATCCCCAAAGCACGTTTATTGCGCAACACTTCGGTTGCCGCCCCATTGATTGGGTGCTTTTGCACTTGGATCGCCTCAGCTCCGTCGTTCTTACGCCCTTTTGCAAACATGGTGATGACTTGGGGGATCGCAAACAGACCGATCAGGGCTGCGATGATGTTAATGCCGCCGCCAAGCGAGGGATGGAAGATAAAGCGCTGTGCGCCCATGATGTCGTCGAAACCAATGGTAGCCAACCACAAGCCGATACAGCCTGACAGCAGACCTTTAACGACGGAATTTGAATCAAGCGAGCCAATGACCGTAACCCCAAGTATCGCAAGCCAAAACAGGTGGCTGGGTCCAAATGCAAGCGCCCATTGCGCAAGAACTGGGGTTAGGAAAATCAGAAGTAGAACACCAAACACGCCACCAACTGCCGAGGATAAGAAAGAGAGCTGCAACGCTTTTGCGCCCTCCCCGTTCAAGGCCATTTGGTGCCCATCAAGGGTCGTTGCAATGTTTGCGGGCGCACCTGGAATCTTAAGCAAGATCGCTGAAACCGCACCTCCAGCCACGGTCGAGGTGTAGGCCGCACCAAGCAAGATTAACCCTTGGGCCGCTTCAAGCTGGAAGGTGAACGGTATCAACAACGCGACCGCCATAGTCGGCGATAAACCGGGTGTCGCGCCCAAGATCAGGCCACCGATGGTACCCAACAAAAGCAGGCCAAAGTTGATCGGTGTGAAAACGTCACCAAAATAGTAGATGAATTCCATAGCCCAAACATCCCAGATAAGACCGTTGTTGACCTTTAAGGTTAGGTGATGAAAATAGTATTGCAAATGTTTTCATAAAGCGACGGAAATAAACACCTAAATGGCTGATATAAAAACAAATAAAGTCGATATCTTTGCCGTTGCAAAGCGCGCGGGCGTTTCAATTTCAACTGTCTCGCGCAGTTTTAATCACCCCGACCTTGTTAACCCAACGACTCGCAAAAAGATCGACACGGCGGTTCGCAAGCTTGGCTACATCCGCAATCGCGCAGCCCAAACGATGCATGGAATTCGCAGTGGAACGATAGGTTTGGTGGTCCCCACAATTGATCACGCGATCTTCGCAGAGGTGATCCAAGCGTTCTCTGACAGTGTTGATGAGCATGGATTTACAATACTTGTAGCATCTCACGGGTACGATTTGCAGCGCGAGTATACGGTTCTACGTAAGTTCCTGGAACACAGGGTCGATGGTCTCGCGCTTATTGGGCAGGACCATTCCGAGGAAACCTATAATTTGATCGAGCGACAAGACATTCCTGCAATATCGATTTGGAACTACAACAAGACCTCGCGCTTGTCTTGCGTCGGCGCTGACAATGCATTGGCAGGACGTCTATCTGCGCAACATCTGGTCGATTTGGATCACCGCGAAATAGGCATCATTTTCCCACGCGCTATCGACAACGATCGTGCGCGTGATCGACGCAGCGGCGCACAATCAGCGTTGTCGGCTGCGGGTATTTCAGTCCCCTCGCACTGGGATATCGAAAGCCCGTATAGTATCGCAGAGGCAAAAGTTGCCGCGCTTCAAATTTTGGCTAGCCCGCATCGCCCAACTGCCATTTTGTGTGGTAACGATGTTCTTGCTGTGGGTGTTTTATATGCAGCAAGGCGCTGCAACTTAAGAATTCCCGACGATATTTCTATCGTTGGGATCGGAGATTTTAAGGGCTCAAGAGAAATTGAACCAGGTCTTACAACAGTACGTTTACCTGCTCGCAACATTGGACAGCTAGCTGGCAAACATCTTAGCCAGTCAATTATCGGAAACCTATCGGCACGCACGCGTATCACCTGCGATATCGAACTGGTTATACGAGGTACGTGCAAACAAAATTACGCGGAGGCTTATTAGGCATATTCATTGTCACGACGTCTTCATCTCCTATCAGGCTTTTGATGCGTGAACTTAGGCCGGTAGCGTCGAAATGAAGCTCCGTGTCAAGCCCCGCATTGCGGCCATTTGCACCCGCTGCAGCATTTGACACAATGGGCTCTTTGCTGCCTTTCGCAACAATTCTAACGCAACTCATCCCTTAACCGCTCCCTCCATCCGCTCGATCATAAACTCCATGAACAAGCGTGCTTTCGGGTCTTGGTGGCGACGATGCGTATACAAGCAGGCCATTTGCACGGGCAGTGGCGGCGTGTCAGTTGCCACAACAACCAACGCGCCAGAGGCTAGGTAATCCGCAATCTCAAACACGGGGCGCAGGGCAATGCCAGCACCTTGTAGCGCCCAATCGGTAAGAACATCGCTGTCGTCGCACTCAAACCTTCCTTGGACGTCGAATTTGCGGGGGCCGTCGGAGGTAGAGAGTTCCCATTGGAACTCTGTAGCACCCGGGAAGCGTAGGTTGAGGCAGTTGTGTTGGCCGCGGTCGATGTCCGTTCCGCTTTGGGGATGACCATGTTCGGCGATGTAGGAGGGGGCGGCGCACAAGACGCGCTCGCAATCGGCGATCTTGCGGATGCGTAGGTTGGAATCTTCCGGGCGTCCTAGGAAGAACGCGATGTCGAGGCCCTCTGCGGTGAGATCAATTTTGCGATCGCTCATGCGCAGGCGGACATCGATGAGCGGAAAGTCCTTTGCAAATTCTGGGACATGCGGCGCAATCAGCCGGCGACCCACGCCAAGCGGAGCTGCGATATGTAACGTGCCGCGTGGGTTTTCTGTGGCGTCGCCAACGCCCGCTTCTGCAACTTCGACCGCCTCGAGTACTGCGCAGGCACCGCCGTAAAAGATCGTGCCTTGTTCTGTCGGGGTCAGCGAGCGCGTGGTGCGTTGAAATAATCGCACGCCAAGATGGCTTTCGAGTTGCGAGATGCGCGCTGAGGTGACAGCAGGTGAAATACGTTGATCGCGCGCGGCGGCAGACATGCTGCCAAGTTCGTAAATGCGCACGAACGTACGAAGGTTATCGAAGTAAGACATTGTTTGGCTATTTTTGACACTCTTTGTAGAATGCCAATTATAGCGGAAAAATAGCCAAGTGGATAGTCTGTGCTCAACGAAGGGAGACAGCATCAATGTATGATTTTGCAATACTCTGGGATTGGATCGCATTCGCGGTCCGTTGGCTGCATGTGGTCACGGCTATGGCGTGGATTGGCGCGTCTTTCTTTTTCATCGCATTGGACCTTGGTTTGCGCAAAGCCCCGAGTGCGCCAGAAGGTGTGTTTGGAGAGGAATGGCAAGTGCATGGGGGTGGTTTTTACCACATCCAGAAGTACCTTGTTGCCCCAGAAAACATGCCCGAGCATCTGATTTGGCACAAATGGCAGAGCTACATTACATGGGTGTCTGGTGCCGCTTTGTTGATGATTGTCTATTGGGCGGGGGCGGAGCTGTTTCTGATTGATCCAGCTAAAGCCGATTTGTCTGTATTTATGGCAATTGTGATTTCTGCGGGCTCTTTGACGATTGGTTGGATCGCTTATGACTTCATGTGCAAATCGCAATTGGGTGAGACGCCGACTTTGCTGATGGTGCTTTTGTTCGTGATCCTTGTGGTCATGGCTTGGGGTTATAACGAAGTGTTCACAGGGCGCGCGGCGCTTTTGCATTTGGGCGCGTTCACGGCCACGATTATGACAGCGAATGTGTTTTTCATTATCATGCCCAATCAGCGCATTGTTGTGGCTGATCTGAAAGCAGGGCGCACGCCGGATGCCAAGTACGGTAAAATCGCAAAGCTGCGCAGCACGCATAATAACTATCTGACGCTGCCTGTAATCTTCTTGATGCTCTCGAACCACTATCCTTTGGCGTTTGGCACAGAGTATTCTTGGATCATCGCATCGTTGATTTTCCTAACGGGTGTCACGATACGCCATTACTTCAACACCCTGCATTCGACCGGCAAGGGGCCGAGTTGGACGTGGGCAGTAACGGTGATTTTGATGATCATCATTGCGTGGCTCAGCACAGCGAACACTTGGGGTGAGGACTACGATGTCGCTGACGCACAGCCGTTGTCTGCGCATCAAGAAATGTTGGTCGCTTCTGCGGGCTATGAAGAGGTCGAAAACATCGTTCTTGGGCGGTGTTCGATGTGTCATGCCCGTGAGCCCAGCTGGGATGGTATTCGCTGGGCCCCAAAGGGTGTATTTTTAGAGACCCGCTACGACATTGCGCGCAGTGCCCGTGAAATTTATCTTCAAGCGGGTGTCAGTCACGCGATGCCGCCTGCCAATATCACCGAGCTTCCTGAAGAAGACCGCGTGAAGATTGTGCGGTGGTTTCGGGGTGCCGGTAAAGTAGCCGAAGCCCAAGAGTAATTATTGCTACGTAGTGGCTCAAAAATTCGATAACGAAGCGCTTTTGGCTTACGCTCCGCGAAGCTTTCGAAACCAGCCCTTCTTGGGTGCATCTTCATCGACGGTTGCTTCTTCTTCACCATCTTCAGGTGCGCCAACAGCGTCTTGAAACGCTGTAAAGAACTGATCCGCCATTTTCTTGGCAAAGCCATCCACGATGCGTGAACCAAGTTGGGCAAGTTTACCACCGACTTTTGCTTCGACTTCGTAGTGCAGGATTGTTTGCTCGCCATCTGCTTCAAGACGAACGTTTGCGCCGCCTTTGGCAAAGCCTGCTGCGCCACCCTTACCGGCCCCTGTCAGCGTAAGGCTTTCGTTTTCGACCATCTCACTCAGCTCCACAGCGCCTTTGAAGGTAGCTTTTACGGGGCCGACTTTTTGCACAACTGTCGCTTCAAACCCTTCGGTCGCAGAGCCGGTCATTTCTTTGCATCCCGGCACACAAGAGGCGAGCACGTCTCGGTCTAGCAAGGCTGCGTAAACGGTAGCTGGATCTGCGTTGATGGTTTTTGAATCGCTCAGGTTCATGGGCTAGGTCCGATCTTGGGGCGTGGCAGGTGTGTTGGCGTAATCCAACACTGCCATCCCCAAATTTGCAATCGGTTTACGCGCCACGCACGGTATCGATCATTAGTTGCACGTTTTCAGGGTCAGCATCTGGTGTGATGCCATGACCAAGATTGAAGATGTGTGGACCGTTCGAGAGCGCATCAACGATGCGGCGAGTTTCAGATACCAACGCGTCGCCGCCTGTGACCATGTGACTAGAGGCAAGGTTGCCCTGAACGCATCCATCAGGTTGTACATTTTCGGCAACCCATTCCGCGCTGACGGCGTCGTCGAATGCGATACAATCGGCGCCCGTTGCTTTGTGCGCGCCGATGTAGCGCTCACCGGCACCGCGCGGGAAGGCGATGATGGGGGTATCTGGATGTGACGCGCGCACGCCATCGATAATCTTGCGCATGGGGGTTAGGGAGTAGTTATCAAAGTCATCGCCTTTGAGTGAACCTGCCCAGCTGTCGAACAATTTGACGACTTCTGCGCCCGCTTCGATCTGCTTGTTGAGATAAAGGATCGTCGCTTCTGTAATGCGATCGAGCACGCCTTCAAACACTGCTTTGTTTTCAGCTTTCAACGCATGCGCCGGGGCTTGATCAGGCGTGCCTTTGCCACCGATCATGTAGGTCGCAACGGTCCAAGGGGCGCCCGCGAAGCCGATGAGCGTTATTTCATCAGGGAGCGATTTTGAGAGCGTGTTCACGGTTTGATAGATCGGGTCGAGGTGATCGTGAATTTCATCCGCTGGTTTCAAGGCATCGAGTTCTGCTTGCGATGTGATCGTGGACAAACGTGGCCCTTCACCTGTTTCAAAGCGCAAATCAGCGCCCAAGGCTTGCGGGACCAAGAGGATGTCGGCGAACAAGATCGACGCATCGAATCCATACCGACGGATCGGCTGCAATGTGACTTCTGTGGCCAGTTCAGAATTGTAGCAAAGCGAAAGGAAATCGCCCGCTTGAGACCGTGTAGCGCGGTACTCTGGCAAATACCGTCCTGCTTGGCGCATCATCCAGATAGGAGGTGTTGGCAATGTTTCACCGCTGAGCGAGCGCAGGATGGTTTTCTGAGAAGTCATAGAGATATTCCTTGGTTTTCGAGATGCGAAGGCGCGAGCGCTTCTAGTATTAAGTCAGCGACGCGACATGCGTCTTCTTCATGAGCCAAATGGCCCAAACCTGAAAGCACATGCCCGCGTGCGTGAGGCATTTTGGCGACAGCTTTTTGCGAGGTTGAGGGCGGAACGGCAAGATCGTTATCCGCCGCAATAAGGTAGGTTTGCACTTGATTGTCAGGCAGGCCATCGATCAGAGCATCAAGTTTCCATTGAGCCATCATTTGCAAGGTCGCGTTGACATGGCTCCGGCTTGCGACAAGGCGTTTGTAACAGCTGATGTCTGCGGGCTGCAGGTTTGACCCTGTCCCTTTTAGTATACGCTCCACGCCTGTTCCCATCGACGTGGTTGCGCTGAAAAAATCCGAAACAAGCGGCACAGCGGCGATTGTCTTTGCAAGGATCGGGAAGAGTACGCCAGCAACCCCCGCGAAAGGTTCGAGCGCTGCGTTGATACCGATGATCTGGGGTGGTGTCGGGGCCAAGAGTTCGGCCATACGCAATGCAATCGCAGCACCCGCCGAATGACCAATGATTGCATCAGGGCGTAGTTTTTCGGCGGTACACAGTGCGAGAATGTCTTCTGCCATCGGATCGAGACCACATCGCTGCTGCGCGCCGAGTTTGGTAAAGCCTTGACCGGGCAGATCGATCGCAATGACGCGGTATCGATCTGCGAGTATCGGCATCATGTGCTGCCAGCTATGGGTCGCTCCGCCTGCGCCGTGGATCAAAAGCAAGAGCGGTCCTTGGCCCATCTCTTGGAGGTGCCACTTGTGAGGTTTGCTTAATATAAACCGAGAATGCTCAGAATGCGGCCAAGTTGCTTTGTTGCTCGCCCACTCCATCGCTTAGCTCGAAAGTGATGCGGCGACGGCTGCAGACACGCCTTTTGCATCTGCGCGGGGCATCGCGATGTAGGTGCCGTGCATTTTTTCGGCCAGTGCTTTAAGCGCACGTTCTGGGCGGACGGTTGTGTCAATGACCAGCGTTTCTAGCCCAAGCATGGAAATCTCACGTGCGAGCTTTTCTGCGTCTTCACCAGCCTGTTTGCGGTTGGCTTGCCCATCAAGCGCGACATTGGCGCGTCCATCTGTGAGCAGCACAATCGTTGCGCTCATTCCTTTTTGCGCGGCTGTTTGTGCCATGCTCATCGCAGCAGACAGACCAGACGCGAGTGGTGTTCCACCGCCACCAGGAAGCGCTGCAAGGCGACGTTTTGTTTGCACAAGTGAACGGGTTGGCGGCAACAGAATTTCTGCATCCAGTCCGCGAAAAGAGATCAGCGCCACATGATCGCGCCGCGCATAGGCTTCGCCGAGCAGCATCTCGACGGCGCCCTTGGCTTCGGCCAAACGCGCCATTGCAGCAGAACCAGAAGCATCAACAGCAAAGATAAGCAGACGATCTGACATGCTTTGATAGCGTTTATGCCGCAAATCGCTTGGGCGAATAATAGGTCCCAAACGTTCGGGGTGCGCCCGTTTGCGGATGGTTTGATAGGGAATCGCTGCGCGTAAAGTCGCGATCAGATCAACGCGCGCAGCGTTGCCTTTGGAACCCGCGCGCGCAGGCAGTGGGCGGCCACGCCGGTTGCCCGTTCGTTTGGCGCCTGTTCCGGTGCCCTTGTTCGGTTTATTTTTCGTACCACTCGCAAGCTTTTCCAGCAGATCACTGGGCAGCGCTGCTTTGACGGCGTCAAGCAACAGGTCCTCTGGGAGAGTGAGGGACTCTTCTTCGTCTTGCTGGGTTTCGGACTGTTGAGTGTCTTGCGGCTGCTCTGGCTCATCCTCCGTCATCTCGGGCATACGAATGGCGCGGTGCGCGTAGACCAGATCAACAGCGAGCGTCATGTCATCGGCGATGATCATGGAGCGATTTTGAAGCGCTGCATGGGTCTGTGCCGCGCGCAGCGCCAGCGTCGGTGCGCGTAAGCTGCTGATGCCAAGAGTGACGGCCAAAGCGACAAGTTGTTCGGGAATATCGTCAGGTATATCGACCTTTCGCGCAACTTTCGCGAGGGCATCAAGATTTTCCGGGAGCTGAAACGCGCTGAAATCCGAGAGCGCCAAGCCGTCTAGTGAAATCCAGAATGCCGCGCGATCCGTGAGCGATGCGGGAATTGCTTCGTCCTCGTCAACGCCCTCATCCAGAGCAATAAATGCATGCCCTTCGCCAGCATCGAGTGTTTGACTGAGCCGGGCGCTGAGATAGGGATCAACGCGTTCGGCCATAGGAAGCGTGAACAATGACGGTGTGCGATCAAGCAGACCTTTTTGCATCACCAATATGTTGTTTTCCAAAGTGGATGAGAGATCAATCTCGCCATCCATCACTTGCGCCGTCATGCTTGGGTGCAGTTTTACATGCGGCATGGGAACCTGTTTCGCGATCTGCAAAAAAGCATCGCGTACAGGTGAAACTCGTGCACGCACGATCAGACCTGCGAAACCTTTCGGGTCAATGGCCAGCAATGTGAGTGCCAGCGTCGCACGGTCCCAAGGGGTCATTTATGAGTTCCCACAATCACAGATAATTCAAACGCCGAGCGTATCTTGCACAATGCGTTCGACTCGTGTGCTAGACCCTGCATCATCAAGGGGGTCGCGGCGCAGGCGGTGGCGCAGTGCAAGTGCAGCCGTTGCGCGGATGTGCGAGGTCGCAAGATGCGTATCATCGCGGAATGCTGCGTATGCGCGCGCCGCTTTGAGCAAGGTAAGTTCCCCCCGCAGACCATCTGCACCAAGGTTGAGACATAGCTCCGCCACATCGCGCAGGGCGCCGTCGGGTGTTTTGAGGTCTTTCAAGGTCGCGCGTGCAGAGACGATGCGATCGCGCAACGCGGCGTCTTCGGCCTGCCAGCGCAGCATAAATGCGGAGTGGTTGTTTTCATAAGCATCGCGACGTTTGATTACTTCAACGCGCTCATCAATGTTGTTGGGAGAGGCCACATCAACCGACAGACCAAAGCGATCTAACAGTTGGGGACGCAGTTCGCCTTCTTCGGGGTTGCCGGAGCCGACAAGCACGAAACGTGCGGCGTGGCGGATGGACAGGCCTTCGCGCTCCACCACGTTTTCACCAGATTGCGCGACGTCGAGCAACAGATCAACGATGTGATCCTCAAGCAGGTTCACTTCGTCGATATAGAGGTAACCACGGTTCGCTTGCGCGAAAAGGCCCGGCTGAAACGCTTTTTCGCCACGCGTCAGGGCGCGTTCGATATCAAGTGCACCTGTGACACGATCCTCTGATGCACCAAGCGGGAGATCGACAACGGGTGTTGCGATTTCATGCGTTGTAACATCCTCAACATTTGCCCACTCAGGGCAGTCTTCAAGGCGCGCACTGTTTACGGGGCAGGCTTTGATGGCGGTGATGCTTGGCAAGAGGCCAGCAAGCCCGCGCACGGCGGTTGATTTGCCCGTGCCACGATCCCCGAACACCAGAACACCGCCAATGGAGGGGTCAATTGCTGTGAGAATCATCGCTTGTTTCATATCGTCTTGGCCAACGATGGCCGAGAAGGGGAATGGATGCTTCATATGGTATTCACTTTTGCTAAGGGCGACGTGCCACCCCATGTTCCAATATCTGACAGGAGGGTGAAGCGCGCATAAAGCTCTTCGTTAAACCATCCTTCTTTGCGTACTGCTGTGATCGCTTCTGCATGGGGTCCCGTGCGCGCAAAATTTGCCATCTGCGCGGCGTCCCGCCAGATTGAGAAGGT